>Ga0193954_1001618_pt1 | contig 11329 bp, 9 predicted proteins | sample BB_5_MG_FD_140340 | JGI IMG/M metagenome (GOLD analysis project Ga0193954, IMG submission 140340) | Microbial mat bacterial communities from the Broadkill River, Lewes, Delaware, United States - BB_5_MG | ecosystem: Environmental > Aquatic > Freshwater > River > Microbial mats | place: USA...
AAGGTACTGGGTATTGAGGTCGGGGATGACCATGCCGTTGACCTCAAAATCCACCTCCACCGAGAAGGGGTAGAGGCTTCGCGGCAGGATGGGGCCCGACACGAAGTCCACGGTGCGCCCGGCGACGGTGGCCGTACTGGAGGGCTGCAGCGTGAAACCCACATACATGCCCAGCGGCTCAATAATCTGGGCCACCGGGAAGTCAGAGCCGCTGGCCTGGCCGCGCATGTTCATACCCATCTGAAGCTCCGTGCCGTAGTCCGGCTGGTGCGGCAGGTCCGTGCCCATCAAGACACCGACGCCGGTTCCGCCGGTGGGGCTGTGCATGGGGCTAAAGAGCGGGTTGAGGCCCACCGAGAAGGGGTTCATCGCCGCGCCATCCAGCTCCGCCGAGAACTGCACGAAGTCACCGATGTCCCAAGGTGGGTTGCCGATCTTTAGCGCGGCCATACGACCCGGGATGTCGGGCACCGGCATCAAGACGCGGACCGTCAAGCTGTATTGACCGGTGGAGTTGACCCCGCTGCCGCCCACGGACAGGTAGTAGGTGCCGGCGGGCAGGCGCGCGGCATAGTTGCTGGCCAGCGGGTTGATCTCGGCGCAAGGCGAGATGTCGGGGGCCGTCGTATTGTCCTCAAAGCCCAGCTCCGTCGTTCCGTCGGCGTCGTACAGGCGAAGGATGCTGTCGAAGGAGCAGCCGGAGACCGCGTCATAGCCAGCTTGGGCATACACATAGGCGCCCTCGGGCACGATGAAGGTGTACCAATCCGTGTCATCGATCATCGACACCGTGCCGCGTACGGGCACGCCATCCGCCGCGATGGGCATGGCCTGCCCCGCATTGTCGTTGGGCTCCGGCTCGTCGAAGCCCAGCTCGATGTTCACGGTCTGCGCGGTGTCCCGAACCGGGTTGGTGGCCACAAAGGTCACCGCGGCGGCGCCCGTGACGTTGAAGTTGAAGGTGCCGCTGAGCTGGTCCCGCGGGAAGCCGGACACGTCCCGTCCATTGACTTGCAGGTTCGTGCTGTCGGCGCTGCTGGTGGTCCACGTGACCGTCGCGACGGTGGAGGCCTGTGTATAGGCGACGGGTGTGATCTCGAGGCTCTCGATCACCGGCACATCCAGGCCGCGGACCGTGATCTCCTGGCTGACCACCACGCCGTCCTCACTGCGGGCCTCCAGCTTGAAGACGTTCATCGCGTCGTTCACCGTGATGCGCGTATTGCCATTGGGAACGCCCACGTCGGTGTACGGGCGGGCGATGGTGCCGTTCAAGCTGACTTGCACTTCAGTGGTATTGGAGACCTCCCAGGTGATCTGGGCACGATCCCCCTTGGCCACGTCGGTGGAGGCGGCGAAGAAGTCCACAATCACCGGCTCGTCGACGATGACGTTGATGTTGACGGTCACCGAGGCCTCGGGCCGGCCGGAGGGGCCGCGCACCTGCAGGCGATAGGTGGCGGTATTGTCCGCCTCCGGCACCGGCACCAGGTCGAACGATCCCGTGTTCTCGGGGCTGTCGTCCTTGAACAGCTCGGCGCCATCGGAGTCGACGACCTTGACCTCCGTGGGCTGCTCGCCGCCGATCTCCAGGCCAGGGTGATCTCGGCGTCCTCTTCGGCGTTCATCGGGGTCGCGGTGAAGCTGGCGATGCGGATGCCGCCCACCGAGAGCACTTCGACCGTGGCGATGGCCTCTTTGCCAGAGGCGGAGTTCTTGGCCACCAGTGTGTAGCTGACGGCTTCGTCGATGGCGGGCGACTCGGTGCTGCCGGAGCCATCGCTGCCCGCGAAGAAGGGCGTGCTGCTGGTGCCTTCGGTGATCTCGATGACGTCCGCGTCCACGGTCGCCCACGTCAGGGTCACCTTTTCACCCGCGCTGACGTTGTCTTTACTGATCGTGAAGCTGGATATGACGGGCTGGGCGTCATTGACCTCTTCGCCGCCGCAGGCGAAGGCAAAAAGGGTGAGGGTAGACAGAACTGAATGTTTGATTAGTGAGCGCATGTGAGCATCTTTCGGGGCCACGCGTCGGTCGAGCATCCGACCGGGCTTTGTCACAAAAACGCTGACCCGGGGCCCGAGTCAACGCCTCTGAGCCGAAACCGCGCGGAAAGCCTTGCGATTATCGGCGTGAAAGTCCAAATAGGGCGGAGTCATGCCGAAGTTCACCATCGACGGGCGCGAGCTAGAGGTCGAGCCGGGCACCACCATCATCGAGGCGGCCGGGACGGCGGGAATCGAGATCCCCTTCTACTGTTGGCACCCGAGGTTATCGGTCGCGGCGAACTGCCGCATGTGCCTGGTCGAAGTCGAAAAGGCGCCGAAACTCTTGCCCTCCTGCGAGGTCCAGGTTCGAGAGGGCATGGTCGTCAAGACCAATACCCCCACAGTCCTTGAGGCCCGCGCCGCGGTGATGGAGTTCATGCTCGCCAATCACCCCATCGACTGTCCGATTTGCGATCAGGCCGGCGAGTGCAAGCTGCAGAACTACTACATGCTGCACGACCAGTCGGGCACGCGCTTCGACGAGACCAAGGTCGTCAAGAACAAGGCCGTGGACCTCGGGCCCACCGTGGTCCTCGATGAGGAGCGCTGCATCAACTGCACGCGCTGCGTGCGCTTCATGGACGAGGTCGCCGAAAATCCGCAGCTCGGCCAGTTCGACCGCGGAGACCGCGCCGTCATCGGTACCTTCCCCGGGATTCCGCTCGACGATCCCTACAGCCTCAATACCGTGGAGATCTGCCCGGTAGGGGCCCTGACCTCAAAGGACTTCCGCTTCCAGGTTCGTAGCTGGTTCCTCAAGCACAATGACAGCGTTTGCGCCGGCTGTGCGCGCGGCTGCAACGTGACTGTCGACCACTACAACAATGAGGTGAAGCGCTATCGCTCGCGGGACAACGCGGACGTCAACCAGGGCTGGCTCTGTGATGACGGGCGTCTGTCCTATAAGCGCATCCACGACCCGGATACGCAGATTACCGTGCCCCACGAGCGCGCCGAGGACGGCCGCATGGTCCCGATCTCTTGGGAGCAGGCCAAGGCCAAGCTCGCGGAGCTGCTCGGACCCCACGTGGGCGAGACGGACGGCACGCTGGGTCTGGCCTTGTCCGCCCAGCTCACCACAGAGGGCGTCACATCCTTCGTGGAGCTCGCCGAGCGCGTACTGCAGGTCGATACCTACGCCATCATGGGCCGCGCCGACTGGGCGAAAGACAAGTTGCTCAAGGTCGCGGACCGTAACCCGAACCGCGCGGGCGCTGAGTTGGTGCTCGAGGGCTACAGCATCTTCGACGAGGGCGCCGAGGGGCTGCAAAAGGCGCTGAACAAGGGCGAGGTCAAGACCTTGCTCATGGCCGGCACCGACTACCCGCAGCCGAATGACGCCTGGAAGAAGGCGCTGGGCAAGGCCACCGTCGTGGCTTGGAGCAGCAACTGGGACGTCACTGCCCAAGCTGCGAACCTGGTGCTGCCCTTGGGCTCTTTCGCGGAGCAGGACGGCACCTTCGTGAACTTCCAGGGCCGGATGCAGCGCATCAATAAGGCCATCAAGCCCATCAATAACCGTAAGCCGGCTGTCGACGCCGCGGCCTTTACGGCCGACGCGCTGGGCGCGGGCAAGGACTGGACCATCCGCAACTGGGTCAGCGCCTTCAACGAGTTGAAGAAGCACACCAACCTGCTCAAGGATACTAAGCCGCTGTCGCTGGGGCCTTGGGGGGTGCTGCTGGAGGCGGAGGCCGACGCGCCTGCCGCTGAGGCTCAGGAGAACGCGGCGAGCTGAGCCGCCGGTCGTATCGCACGGACAGGAACACAGGCATGGACATTACGTTTCTTTGGAACCTGGTCACGATCGCAATCATGCTGGGCATCCTCGTCGGATTGGCGGGGCCGCTCACGTGGGCGGAGCGTCGCCAGTCGGCGATGATTCAGGACCGCATCGGACCCAATCGAGCCGGCATCGACCTCTTTGGGCGTCGCATCACCATCCTTGGGCTGATGCACCCCATCGCGGACGCCATCAAGATGATCAGCAAAGAGGACACGATGAACCTGCGGGTGGATCGTTTCCTCTTCAACATCGCGCCCATCATCTCGCTGGTTCCGGCCCTGGTGACCTTCGCGGTGGTGCCCTATGGCCCGGACCTGGTCATCGGTGACTATGTGCTGCCCCTGCAGGTCGCGCGTGTCGACGCGGGTGTGCTGTACATCTTCGCGGTCAGCTCTCTCGCCGTCTTTGGTGTGACCCTGGCGGGTTATGCATCCTCCAGCCGCCTGGCCATGATGGGTGGGCTGCGCGCCTCGGCCCAGATGATCTCTTATGAGGTTGCGATGGGCATGTCGCTGATGGGCCTGTTCTTGGTCTATGGCACCCTCGAGCCCTACGCGATGGTCCTCGAGCAAGGTGAGTTGCTGTGGGGCTGGCTGCCCGCATGGGGCATCTTCGTTCAACCGGTGGCCTTTGTGCTCTTTTTGACGGCGGCGATCGCTGAGAACAAGCGCATCCCCTTCGACCTCGCCGAGGGCGAGTCCGAGATCGTCGGTTACTTCGTGGAGTACTCGGGCATGAAGTTCGGCATGTTCTTCATGGCGGAGTACATCGAGGTCATCGTCATCGCGGGTCTGACCACCACGTTCTTCTTTGGTGGCTGGCAGGTGCCCTACCTGATGGACGCGGGGGTCGCCGGCATGAGCCAGGCGGGCTTCGTCTTCCCCGGTGGGGCCACCCTTGAGGTCGGCAATGTGCTCGCTACGATACTTCGTATCGGGTCCTTCTTTGTGAAGCTGTTCTTCTTCCTGTGGTTCCAGCTCACGCTGCGCTGGACCTTGCCCCGCTTCCGTTACGACCAGGTGATGGATCTGGGTTGGAAGAAGCTGCTACCCGTCTCCTTGCTCAATCTCGTGGTCACCGCTGCGGTGGTCCTAGCCATTTCCTGAGGTACAAGATGACTGAGACTGCAACCAAGGCTGCGCCCGCTGCGGGACCGAAGCAGGGCACGATTCGGATCAAGAAGGTCTCGCACGACATGGACGTGCAAGACCGAATGTTCGTGCCCGCCATCGCCTCTGGCCTCGGGGCCACGGTTCGCCACTTCTTCAAGAACCTGTTTGGTAAAGAGAAGTATACGGCGACCATTCAGTACCCTGAGCAACAAGCCGTGTACCCGGAGCGTTTCCGCGGCATGCATCGCTTGGTGCCGCGTGAGGACGGCGCGCCTCGCTGCGTGGCCTGCTTCATGTGCCAGACGGCCTGTCCGGCGCGCTGCATTCACATCGTAGGCGGCGAGACCGATGACGAGCGCATCGAGAAGTTCCCCCTGGTCTTCGAGATCGACGAGCTGCGCTGCGTGGTCTGCGGTCTGTGTGTGGAAGCCTGCCCCTGCGATGCGATTCGCATGGATACCGGCATTCACCCCAAGCCCGTCTACGAACGCGAGGACGGCGACTTTGGTAAGAACGACCTGCTGGGCATCCTCGGACGGCATGAGGACGGCAGCAGCCGCGACAAGACCGCGCCTCCGCCCACCGCCGCCGGCACAGGCCGCAAGGTGCGCGCCGAAGGTGACCGCGGCGCCGGTGGTGCTGCGGGTGGTTATGAGGCCCCCAAGACCAAGGGCCAGCCCTTCGGCGATAACGCCTACTGAGCCGTGTTGTGGACCTGGAGCTCAAGCCTTGGCTGGTGATCCCAGAGTCCGAGATTTCCGTTGAATACAGCCGCTCCGGGGGACCGGGCGGCCAGCACGTCAACAAGACCGAGACGAAGGTCACCCTGCGTTTTTCGGTGCCCTCCAGCCCCTCTTTACCCGAGGCGGTCAAGAACAAGCTGATGAGCCGCATGCGCGCCCGCCTTACGAAGGAGGGTGAGCTTCTGGTGAGCGTCGATGCGCACCGAGAGCGTCAGCGAAATATGACGCTCGCCTACGAGCGCATGCAAGCTCTGTTGCGTCAGGCCCTGGTGGAGCAGAAGAAGCGCCGGCCAACCAAGCCCTCGCGCGGCGCCAAGGAGCGGCGGCTCAAGGACAAACGCCAAGCGTCTGAAAAGAAGCAGAACCGGCGCAAACCCGTGCACGATTGAGCCCGGGGGGCTCGACGTGGGCCGCCCCGACCGCGATGCTCTGGCTATGGCCGATGAATCGCCGGACGAGATCGAAGCGAACCAGCAGGTTCCCAGGGAGGCCGCGCAGGATGAGGCGAGGGCGATGTACCGCCGCCAGCCGCACGCGGTGCTGAGCACACTCTCGGCGCGCTTTGAAGGCTGGCCCTTCGCTTCGGTGGTGCCCTATGCGCCGGACGCCGAAGGCCGCCCGCTCATCTACATCGCGTCCATCGCTCAGCACACCAAGAACCTCAAGGCCGACCCCCGTTGCAGCCTCTTTGTGAACCCTGAGGTCCCGCTCGGGGAAGATGCCCAGACCTACGGGCGCCTGACGGTGATGGCCCGCGCCCAGCCGGTGCCTGAGGCAGATCGTGAGGATGCCTTTGCGCGCTACCTGGCTCGCCTGCCGGTCGCGAACAAGTACGAGATGACCCACGACTTTTCTCTGTGGCGCCTCGAACCTGTGCAGTCGCGCTGGATTGGCGGCTTTGGCAAGATCTTCTGGATGCCGCCCGAGGCGCTGCAGGAGGACCCGTCGCAAGACCCCTTGCGAGAGGCGGCCCAGGGCATCGTCGACCACATGAATGAAGACCACGCTGACGCGGTCCGGACCTATTGTGAGGCCTTTTATCAGGTGGTGCCCAAGGCAGCCCGCATGGTCGGTATCGATCGCTATGGCTTTGATGTGCAGGCCGATGAGCCCAATCAGCGCTTTCGATTCGACTTCCCCGAGGCCATCGAGGCGAGCGATGCGCGGGGCGCCATCGTAGAGATGCTCAAGCGGGCTCGCCTCAAGCTGACCGCCTAGCCGCCCTTGGTGGCGTGCACGATCAAGATTTGACCAAAGAGCAAGTCGTCTTTCAGTAGCGTCTCCGCAAAGGGATGCTTGCGGCTGCTTCGGCGCACCCACCACGCTACGATGCGGTCTCGCAGGTTGGCTTGCCGACGGTTGGAGCCTACGCCCCGCACCTGTAGCCCGGCCTCCCCGAGGTAGCGGTGCAATAGCACGTAATCCATGGCGTGCAGGTGGTCGCTGGACGCCCGCCCGTGCTCATCCGGCGTGAAGTGTCGGTGGTAGCCGCGGGTCAGCCAGCGCCACCGTGAGCGCACCGATAAGACGTTTGGGGTGGAGATCACGAGCTGGCCACCCGGTTTGAGCACGCGGCCCAGCTCTGCCACGAAGCCGCGCGGGCAGGACAGGTGCTCGATGCCTTCGACGCTCATCACGGTGTCGAAGCTGTTGTCTTCAAAGGGCACGCCCCCATTGAGGTCAGCGACGGTGAGCCGCTCGGGCGCCAACTTGAGCTCTGGGTGCTCCTGCACGTCCACGCCGTGCACGTCGAGCCCCAGCTCCGCCGCCTGCAGGGCCAGGGCTCCGGAGCCGCAGGGCGCGTCGAGGGTACGCCCCGTGGCCCCGCCTGCCTTCAGCATGGCGAGCACCGCCTCATGGGTGCCGGCGGCGGCGCCTTCGACGAGCAAGCGAGGGGGCGTCACAGGGCCAACACGCCTTCGATTTCACTGAAGGCCTTCTTGCGCCACTTCACGAAGGCGCTGGAACCATCGAGCATCGCTGCCGTCTCGGTCAGGACCCGGTCGATGTCAATCAAGGAACACTGGGGGTCCGAAGGAGAAATCTGGGCGACCTCCTCGGGCATGCCCGCCGCCGGCAGCCACGCCGCCATGACTCGGCTGCGGCCGGTCAACAGAGCCTGCACCGCGACGTTGGCGAGGCGGCTGCCGATCTGGCGGTCCAAGGCCGATGGGCGCCCGCCGCGCACCACGTGGCCCAGGACGGTGATACGGGCCTCGATCTTGGGCGCGTGTGGCAAGGCAGCTTTCAACTTGACGTCGAGTTGGGTCTTGAGCCGTTCGGTGGAGATGTTGACACCCTCGGCCTTGATGACCAGGACACGCTTGCTGCGGTCCTTCCGCTTTTGAGCGGTCACCACGGCCCGCACCACGGTATCGACGATCTCGTCCTCGCTCTTATCCATCTCGGGAAAGAGCACGGCGTTGGCGCCGGAGGCGATGGCCGAGGTCATCGCGAGGTAGCCACACTGACGGCCCATGACCTCGACGATGAAGGTGCGGTCGTGGGCCGAGGCGGTGTCGCTAATCTTGTCGCAGGCCTCGACGATTGTATTGATCGCGGTATCGACGCCGATGGCCAAGCGGGTGACACCCACGTCGTTATCGATCGAGGCCGGGATGCCCACGCCGCGCAGGCCGGTCGAGTTCTCCTTGGCGTCGGTGAGGTACTGCAGGCCCGTCAGTGAGCCATTGCCGCCGATGACCACCAAGCCGTCGATGCCTCGGTCCTGCAGGTTTTTGCGAGCGGTGTCCCGCGCGGACTGCTCATGAAACTCCAAGCAGCGGGCGGAGCCCAACATGGTGCCGCCCTCTCGGATGATGCCCGCCACGTGCTTGGGCAGCAGCGGGACAATCTCGTCGTGCAGCAGGCCCTCATAGCCGTGCTGAATGCCGAAGACCTCGGCGCCTTTCGCCGCCCCCAGCAGGGCGGCGGCGCGCACCGCCGCGTTCATTCCGGGGGCGTCGCCGCCGCTGGTCAGGATGGCGAATCGCTTCATGACCGCATCTTTCCTGAAACCTAGGGACTCGGTAAACCCACCCTCATGAAGCCCGCACCTTTCCTTCGCTCCTCTCGCCTTGAGTTTCGCGCCCCGGAACAGGAAGACGCGGCCCGACTGGCCGGCTGGCTCAATGATCCTGACGTGCGCCGGCACCTTGATCAGCGCGCCTTCCCCATGAAGGTCTCAGCTGAGGAGGCCTGGTTGCACCGCCTGGACGGTCAGATCGCGGACAAGACCGACGTCGTGCTGCTCGTTCAACGAAAGTCGGACATGGAGCCGCTCGGGGTGACGGGCCTGCATGACATTCATTGGCTGGCCCGCTGGGCCGAGTTTGGCGTGCTGCTGGGCCGCGAGCACTGGGGGCAGGGCTATGGCCGCGAAGTCACCGAGCGCATGCTGGAGTACGCTTTTTTGGAGCTGAACCTCAATGCGGTGCGGCTGCGGGTCAACGCAGGCCATGAAGAGGCGGTGCGCTGCTACGAGCATGCCGGATATCAGCAGGAGGGGCGCCTGCGTGAGGCGGCCGTGGTGCGTGGCCAACCCGAGGATATGCTTGTGATGAGCCTGCTTCGCGCTGAGTGGCAGGCCAACCAAGACAATGCGCCCTCCATTCTGGCCTGAGCCGGCCGTCCGTTGACGATCGATGCCCTAGGTGGTGCGGTGTGCGCAGATTCTTATGTCATTCAAACGACTTGCCTTCGGGTTGACGCTGCTCACCAGCGCCTGCAGTGGCGCGCCGGAGTTTGTGGAACGCACCACTCAAGCGGTGACGGACCCCGACTCCAGTGATTTTTGGGCCCGCCCGATGCCCAGCGACCTGCGCCGTGAGGCCGACGGAACCTGGGACCTCGAAAAGTGGCCCAAGTCGCGCGAGTCGGACCTGCTGCTCGACTGGTTTGGCACCGCCAACCGGCGCATGCGGGATGGTTGGGGCCACACTTCGGGCGTCTTCATCCCAATCACAGGCAAGCTGGACGCGCAGAGCCTGCCCGCCAACCCCGCGGCCTCGATGGCGGCCGAGGCCTCGGTCTTCCTGCTCGACATCGACGAAGCCTCTCCCGAGCGCGGGCGCCGCTTCCCGCTGAACGTCGAGCAGCTCGCGGAGGACCGTTACACACCCGAGAACCTGCTCGCTGCGATACCCGTCTTCGGCTTCGTGCGGCGGCCCTCTACCCAGTACGCCTTGGTGCTCACCACCGATGTGAAGGATGAAAATGGAGAGGCCCTGGGGCGCAGCCTAGCTTTCCACCAGGGCTTTGAAGATGACGGCGCGCAGTCTGAGGTCGTCGAGCACTACAAGCCCCTGCGCCAAGCCTTGGAGGCCGAGGACTATGACCTGACCCGGGTCGCGGGCGCCGCGGTCTTCACGACCTTCGATAACACCCGGCAGCTGCGTGATCTGGTGGCTTGGTCCGAGGCCCGGCCTGCGGCCACGCTGACCCAGCCCTGGCAGGCAGAAGAGGAGTACGACAGCTATCAGCTCTTCACCGCGAAGTTTGAGGTCCCCGTCATCCAGCGCGGCGAGCGGCCCTACAAGGCAGCCGGCGAGGGCGTCATCTTGCGTGACGCGAACGGCGACCCGGACGTGGTCGGCACCCAGGAGATCCGCCTGATCCTCTCCATCCCCAAGGCTACGCAGCCGCAAGATGGCTTTCCATTGACCATCTATATGCACGGCTCGGGCGGCGAGGCCTATCAGTTCGCCAACCGGGGCGCGCTCATCGAGGACGTGCCCCGCAACGAGCAGCCGGAGCCGGCCCCCGGCTCAGGCCCCGCGGAGTGGATGGCCCAGCGCGGCGTCGCGTCGCTTGGTTTTGACTTCCCGCTGCACGGCGAGCGCCATAACCCGCCGGATACCACCGGCTTGGTGCTGTACAACCTCTTCGGCAATCTCTCGGCCACCATCGATAACTTCGACGTGTCGGCCATGGAGCTGACGATGATCTCCCGGCTCATGCTTGAGACCGAGGTTCCGCTGGCCAGCCTCAGCAATGTGGCCGCAGGCCTGCCTGCAGAGACGGTGCGCTTTGATCCCGAGGGCCTGTCGGCGATGGGGCAGTCCATGGGCACCACCATTGGTTCGAACTGGGCCGGCGTCGACCCGCGGGTCAAAGGCCTGGTCTTTTCGGGGGCCGGCGGCATGCTTGTGGAGATCGCGGTCACCGCGGTGGAGCCGGTGCAGCTCAAGGGCGTCGCCGAGCTGGCCCTGCGCCTTGAGGACGACGGCGATGAGGTGCACATCAGCCACCCCATTTTGCACGCGGCGCAGAACATCTGGGACCTGGTCGACCCGGTGGCCAAGGCAAAATACATCAGCAAGACGCCCTACGAGGGCCATCAGCCCCGGCACATCATGCTGACCGCGGGCATTCGAGATGGCTACTTCCACCCGCGCGCCCAGACCGCGATGACCGTCGCGATGGGCCTGCCGCTGGCGGGGCTGGAGGTGGAGCCGACCATGCCGGATGCCTTGGCGCTCGATGGGCAATCCACCTTGTCATGGCCCGTGAAGGATAACCTCAACGGACGCACCGCCGCCGCGGTGCAGTACGACTCGCTCAATACTCAGGGGCACTATGTGGTCTTCAACCAAGAGGGCGCGCGCTATCAGTACACCTGCTTTGTGGCCACGATGGCCC
>Ga0193954_1001619_pt1 | contig 11327 bp, 10 predicted proteins | sample BB_5_MG_FD_140340 | JGI IMG/M metagenome (GOLD analysis project Ga0193954, IMG submission 140340) | Microbial mat bacterial communities from the Broadkill River, Lewes, Delaware, United States - BB_5_MG | ecosystem: Environmental > Aquatic > Freshwater > River > Microbial mats | place: USA...
ATCCGGATTTCGTTCGCGATCGTCTTGAGCTGGGCCTTATCGAGACCATCCGCCATGGCCCGCTGCATGCGTGCGAAGTGGTGCTCAGGGAGCATCTGGGGCTGCGGGAAGGTGAGTCGGAAGATCGGATCGTCGGGTACGCGGTCCCAGTCGATGAGCTGCTCTACGACGTAATTGTTGGCGCGGAAGGGTAGAACCTCGGCGACCACCTTCATGGCGTGGCGCTGATGTGTGCTCAGGCGCTGCAGCTGGGGCAGGCGATCAATGTCGCGCGCGCCGTAGAACTTCATTGTAGGGGTCTCAGTCTTCACTGGGATTCTCCTCGGGGGCCCCACAAGAGGCAGCTATACGGTGAACACGGAGTGCATGCGCACGGAACACCAGGATTTGATGGCCCTCAGCTCCGGTGGACGGGCTGCCCTCAACCGTGGGCGGCGTCACAGACTTCCGGGCGGGGCGTGAAGTGCTTTGAGTAGAAAGGAGTGACCAGAGTTGGTCAACGTTGGAGTGAGGGGGGCGCCGGGTTTACACCAGGGCCCCCGCCCCGGGGAATCAGGCTACGAAGTCGTCGCCCTTGCTCCAGTCGACGCCGCAGAGGCCGCCAGACTGCAGAGCCTGCACGGTGCGCAGGACTTCGTTGGGGCTGCGACCCGCAGAGAGGTCGTTCACGGCCATCGAGCGCACGACGCCCTTGTCGTCGATGATCACGGTGGCGCGATAGGCGGCGCCCAGGTCCTCCTTCAGCACGCCGAAGGCGCGGCTGACGGCGTGGCTGGTATCCGCGAGCACGGGGTGGCTGACGCCATCCGCGAAGATGTCTTTGTCCTGGAACCAGGCCTGGTGGCTGAAGAACGAGTCGGTCGAGCAGCCGATGACCTCAACGCCGTCCGCCTTGAAGCCCTTGAGCGTGGCCTCAAAGCCGCGGATCTCGGTGGGACAGACGAACGTGAAGTCCAACGGGTACCAGTAAATGACGTGCCACTTGCCTTCGAAGTCCTTGCTGCTGAGGGCCTTCTCTTCGCCATTGGCGTAGGCGGTGGCGGTCCATTGGGGGGCTTGTTTACCGACGAGAGTCATGGCCGGAGCAATAGCAGGCGGGGCGCGAGTATCAAGTCCCGTATCGCTTGCGGATGTTGGGTAGCAGGTATTCCTCGAAGGTCCGGAACAGATCGTAGCGTGGGGCAAATCCCCAGTCCTTGCGCGCCCGAGCGTCGTCCACGTCCTGGGGCCAGGAGTCCACGATAGCCTGCCGGCGCAGGTCGGGCTCAAAGGTAATGTCTGCGCTGGGGAAGGCGGCCCGGGTGAGCTCGGCAAACTTGCCAGCGCTCGGGTTGTAGGCCGTGATGTTGTAGACGCTGGACGACAAGCGCTCCGCCTCGGCGTCCATGAGCCGCAGCAGGGCGTCGATCGCGTCGGGCATCGCCATGAACGAGATCTGCGCGTCCTGTCGCACGAAGCACCCATAGGCCTGGCCTTGGGCCGCCGCGTGGATCATCTCCGGGCCATAGTCGCTGGTGCCCCCGTGCGGCACTGTCAGCGCGGAGATCAGGCCGGGGAAGCGAATGGAGCGAAAGTCTACGCCCCCGCCCTGAGCGTCTTGGGCCAGCTGGCGGTAGTGCTGGCTGTAGTAGCGGCCGAGGTGCTCGCAATACAGCTTGTTGCAGCCGTACATGGTCGTGGGCAGGTTCCACTCCGTCTCCTTGACGGCTCCCGCCTCGTTCTTGGTCGGCAGGTCGGGCAGCCCATAGACCGCGATGCTGCTTGGGAAGAGGAACTTCACGCGGCGCCCGTGCCAGCGCGATTGCTCCACGGCCAGCTTCAGCAAGTTCAAGGTGCCTTGCACATTCACTTCATGGGCCGTCTCCGGTGTGAACTCACTGCGTGTGGATAGCAGCGCCGCGAGGTGGAAGATCGCGTGCAGCTCGTACTCCGAGACCAGGCGCTGAAGCAGGCGCGGGTCCAGTACATCACCGACGATCGTCGCCGCACACAGCTCGGCCAGGCTGGGATCGATCTCCTTGATGTCCAAGGCGAGCACATCCAGATCGGAGCGCTGTTTGAGGCGATGGATGAGGCCGTGCCCCATCTCTCCGTTCGCCCCAGTTACCAAGACCGCTTTGCGTCGAGATCGTGCCACCCTGGCCCGCTATCGCAGGGGCGCGGACATGGCAATCGCCGGGATGAGACGGCGCCAGACAGCTCGCCGCCTCAGGCCAAACCCAGCTTCGGGCCTCGCAACAAAGCGGGCTGCCGATAACGCGTCGCGCCAAGGCGCGATGGGCGTTCGCGGGTCTGCTCAAACGACGAAGCGGCATGGCAGGGCCGATCCCGGCGCGAGGGGCTTTGGCTCGAAAGAGCAGCGATGATGGGCTGGGCACCGCACTCGCTCCCTGCACATGCCGCCGTTGAGGTTAGCGGGTAGGCTCTGCAGGCTGGATTGCGGGCAAGGCGGCTTGCGCATCATCATGCCCGCAACAGGTCTCCTCGCAGCCGTCCTTCGCCTCGTCTGCCCCAGGGCGAAAAAAGAGGGCCTGGACGAGGCTTCGTGGACCGCGCAGCGCCACGATGCGCACAAAGGCCACGGTCAGGACCGCGAGGCAGCTCCAGTTCAGTAGGCCTAGGTTCTCGCCGAGGGACTGGGGCGTGGGGCTGCTCCAGGCCGCAGGAAGCGCGGCATTGGCGGCGAGGCCGACCAGGACGGCGCAGCCTGTGATGACGACAGCCAAGGTGATGGCGACGCGACGTCCATGCAGTCGGCTGAGCACACCAAAGGTCGTGACGTTGGTGGCGGGACCGGCGAGCAAAAAGGCGAGGGCGGCGCCCGGGGACAGCCCGGCGAAGATCAACGCGGCGGCCAGCGGGGTCGCGCCAGAGGCGCACACATACATGGGCAGGCCGGCCAGGGCGGCGAGCAACACATCGCCGCCGGGCGGCAGGGCGCCCGTGAGCCCGTTGATGAGCCCGGGATCCAAGACGGCGGCCACGAAGAGCCCCAGTAGGATCCAAAGCGCGGTGTCCTCGAGCACGTCCTGCAGGCCAAAGCGCAGCATCTTCTGTAGGCGCTGCGTGGCGCCCAGTTTGGGCGGGCTGGGCTCGGGGCCGGCTTCGCAGCGCGGGACCATTCGCCCGACGAGCACTCCGACAGTGAGCGCTACCAGCGCGGCGGCGACCAGGCGCACGGCGGTCAGCGGTCCGCCCAACAGCGGAATAGACAGCAGCACGGACTCAATGCCCAGCTCCGGGGTGGCCACCAGGAAGGCCATGCCGGCGGTGGCCGGCAAGCCAGCCTTCACCAGCCCTCGGTAGACCGGCACCACGCCGCAGGAGCAGACCGGAATGGGTAGGCCAAAGAGCATGCCCCGGGCGGCCTGGGATAGAGCGCCACCACGGCTGGCCCATTGCACGGAGGCGCGCGGCAGCTGGGTGGCGACAAAGCCAGCCAGCAGGTAGCCCAGCAAGAGGGCTGGCGCGCTCTGCAGCAGCAAGTGCAACAGACGTTGACCGCTCTCGCCGTGCAGCAGACCGTGTTCGCCAACTTCGCCCAGGGGGAGCGTGAGCAGCGCGCAGGCCAGCAGGGCCCCGATGGCCTGGGGGCCGGCGGAGCCGGAGTCACTCTTCGCGGGGCCCTCGATGCCGTGGCCGGCCAGCACGTGCAACAAGGACCCGGCCACCATGGCTTCTAAGAGCCCGAGGAACTGTACGTCTGCCAGATGCATCAAGGCGGTGCCGAAGCCGAAGCCCGCGACCGTCGCAATGCCCAGCAGGCCCAATGACAGGAGCGCGGCCCGTCGGTTCACGAGGCTGCCGACGGCCCACCACAAGAAGAGGCTGACCGGGAAGCGGTGCACCAGCACCGCCAAGGCCAGGGTATCGGCTTCACCATGTGCGGTGGATAGCGCCGCCCCGTCGAGAAGCGCGTGCAGGCTCAGGCCCAGCACGGCCAGCAGCAGCGTCCACTTGCGCGGACCGCCCTTGCCCGCGAGCGGCAGCGACTCGATGCCAGCGGGCAGCAGCAAGCCCACTGCTGCGGCGACGAAGGCCCAGGGACCAGCCTCGTGCAGCGCGTGGGGCAGCACGTGCAGCAGGACCAGGGCGCCCACCATGACGAGCACGAAGCCGTCGAGCGCGGGTCGTAGCCAGCGCGCGCGGGCCCCCGCTCGGTCCAAGATCGGTCCCAGCGGCAGCGCGAGTAGAGACGCGCCGAGATAGAGAGTGTGCTTCATGAACGCGCGCGGGCGTCCGAGGGCTCAGGAGACCCCGAGGGCCTCGAGGATGCTCGCGGAGACGAGCTTGGGGTCACGATCGCCATCCACCCGGCGCAAGAGACCTTGCGCATCGTAGTGCGGGATGATGGGCGCGGTAGAGGCGTGATACTTGCGCAGGCGCTCGCGCACGGCCTCTGCGGTGTCGTCGCCGCGCTGCTCAACGGACAGCCCGTCGGGCGGGGGGTTGAACTCGACGTGGTAGATGTCGCCGGTCTGAGGGTCTGAGCGGCGGCCGGTGATACGACGCTCAATCTTCTCGTCGGCCACTTCGATGAGCACGACCGCGTCGAGCTTAATGCCCGCCTCTTTCAGCGCCGCATCGAGGGCCTGGGCCTGGGGCTCGGTGCGCGGGAAGCCGTCGAGCATGAAGCCGGACTTGGCGTCGTCTTGAGCGATGCGCTCGATGACGAGGCCGATGACGACCTCATCGGGCACGAGGCACCCTTGGTCCATCAGCTCGCCGGCCTTGATCCCCAGCTCCGTGCCCGCGGCGCGGGCGGCCCGGAGCATGTCTCCGGTGGAGATGTGCGGAATCTTGAGGGCGTCGATCAGGCGCTTGGCCTGGGTACCCTTACCCGCTCCGGGAGGGCCTACCAGGATGAGTCGTACATCAAGGTTGCTGCTCATCGAAGCGGCGATTTTAGGCCACGAATGACTAGTAAGGGGCAAGTGTAGAGTCGAGTCAGACGTACAAGGCGAGTCATGGGCTCTGTGTGGTACAGAGCAGGGCCGTGCCGATTTACAATTACTTTTGTGAGGCTAATGGCACCTCGGTCGAGGTGCACCATGGCATGCGCCAGAGTTTGAGCACCTGGGGCGAGGTCTGCGCGACGGCGGGTATCGATCCCGGGTCCACGCCCGTCGACGCATCGGTGGAGCGGCTGCTCTACGCGCCTTCCCTGCACAGCCCGACCGGGGACGCAGATCTGAAGGCCCAGGGCTTCACGAAGCTCGTGCGGCGAGATCAGGGTGTGTACGAGAACGTCACCGCCACGGGTGATGAAAAACGGTACGTGCGGGCAGATGACGCCAGTTCCATGCCGGATTTCAAGCGCAAGGTGGGGGACTGACTGCGAGCCATCATCAGTTGCAATTGCGTCTGAGGCGAGGCTCGTGTGTAGTGTGCCGGTAACTGCGGGATTGCCCGCGGCCCAGTACGATGCAGAACCCAGAGCAGTCCCCAGGCCCCAATGAAGCGTCGATGGCGAGCCTCAGAAAGTACGTTCAGAAGAACGGTCTGAAGTTCACCAAACAACGTGAGCTCATCGCCGACGTCTTCTTTCAGAGCCAGGGGCACCTCACCGCCGAGGAGCTGTTGGATCGTGTGCGCAAGGAGGACAGCCAGGTCAGCCTGGCTACCGTCTACCGCACGATGAAGCTGCTGACCGATTGTGGCTTGGCCAACCCCCATCACTTTGGGGAGCGGCAGACCGTCTACGAGCCCTCAGAGACGGGTGAGGATCACCACGATCACATCATCTGTCAGGACTGCGGCAAGATCTTCGAGTTCATGAACGAGCAGATCGAAGAGCTGCAGGACAAGATCGCGGCCGGGTACGGGCTGGAGCTCACCACGCACCGCATGGAGTTGTATGGCAAGTGCACGCGACAAGATTGCGAGCACCGTAAGGACTGAGGCCTACTCCGCCTCGACCTGCGCGAAGGCCTCGCGCGTCAGGTTGCGCACTCCGCGGCCCTTCACGAGCACATTGTCTTCGATGCGGATGCCTCCGAAGGGCCGCAACTCGTCCACCAGATCCCAATCGAGCGTATCGGCGTGCGCGCCCACCTTCGCCTCGTTGAGCAAGTGATCGATGAAGTACAAACCAGGCTCCACGGTGAAGACCTGGCCCTCCTCGATGACGCTGGTATTGCGCAAAAAGCGATTGTCGGCGCGCGGCTCGGTCCGCCGCATGCCCACGTCGTGTACCTGAATACCCAGGCTGTGCCCGAGGCCGTGGGGAAAGAGCAGGCGAGTCAACCCAGTCTGCACGCAGGCCTCCGCGCTCACCTTCGCGAGCCCCACGTTGACGAGCAGCTCACCCAATAGCTGGTGCGCGGCGTCGTGCAGCATCTCGTAGGGCTGCCCGACCTCTACGCGGTCGATGATGCTCAGCTGCAGCCTGTCCATCTGGGCTACGAGGTCCGCGAAGCGCCGTACCGGCTCCGCCTGGGCCGGGCTGACATGGGTACGAGTGATGTCGGAGGCGTAGCCGCGGGCTCGCGCGCCGGCGTCGATGAGCAGGCTCTCGGCGGACTGAGCCTCGCCATAGGTAATGTGATGCAGCACCGCCCCGGATGTGCCGAGGGCGACGATGTTCTTATAGGGGCACTCGGCATCGTCCTGCTCGGTGGCCATCAGGTAGGTCAGGTGCAGATCGAGCTCATTGCGCACCCCCGCCATGAAGGCCTGGCCCACGCTCTGGTGCCCCTGAGCGGCTCGCACGCTGGCCTCGTATAGGCACTGCACCTCGTAGGCGGTCTTCCTAGTACGCAGCTCGTGAACTGCCTCGATGAGCGAGGAGGGGTTATAGCTCTCCTCGGGCAGGCCAAGTTGCAAAGCCGGGTCCGGGCTGTGCCCAATGAAGGCCAGCCTGCCGTCGCCGAGGTGCTCCTTGATCGCGTCGAAGCTATTGACCTCGACAACCTCGAAGGCCGCGCCGAGCAGCTCGAAGTCGGGCTCGGCGGGTTTTTCCCAGAAGCTCAGGTTGCGGTGGGCGAGCAGCTTGGGCGGTTGGCCTAGCCGCATCAGCACCGCCGAGTCAGGCCACATCACGGGGGCCCAGTGCTCAAAGGCGGGCACAGCACGAAAGGGCCAGTCCTGGTCATCGAAGGGTGACTTTCGCTCCAGGCGGCCGGCGTGCACGATGACGCCGTCGAAGCGGCCCGCTTGCAGCGCCCGGGCGTACCCCGCGGTGAGGTGCTGAATGTGATCTGCGAACAGGGCCTGCAGCGACATGCTGCGCAGCATGGGAAGGCGGCGCCGGGCCGTCAAGCCTGGCTGCATCGGCGCGCCGTCCACCCGGGTTCGAACTCTTTGGCCCTGCAATGGTATGTACGGGGCACACCGTGACCGTCGGCCGAGATCAACACGAGGCTGGGACCAGCCAGCGCCGCCGCCGGGGATCTGGCCTGGGCCGGGCGCACACCTTTGTACTCGGGCTCATCGCGGGCACCTTTGTGCTTGCGCCGCTGGGCGCGACGCTCATGGACCTGCTCGATGCGCCGCCGGAGCCGGTGCTCGCCGATGAGCCCATCGTGCCCGATACTCCGGCGCCGGATAACGAGCCGGAGGTGACTGCGGCCATCGAGGCACCCGAGGCGGTTGAGACCTCAACGGTGCCGCCGGAGCCCACCACGCGGGTCGTCAGCGGCGAGGTCCAGCCCAATCAATTCGTCGCCGACGTGCTGGTCGAGGCCGGCGCTACTCAGCGCGACGCGGACCTGTCGGCAAGGGCGCTGTCCGGCAAGTTTGACTTCAGAAAGAGCCGGCCTGGGGACGCCTACGAGGTGGAGGTCGACGCTGAGGGCAAGGTGCTGCGCTTTGAGTACAAGGCGGGGCCGGATGAGATTTACCAGGTGGATCTGGGCGAAGACGGCAGCTACGTCGGCCGCCAGCTAGAGATCGAGCTGCAACATGAGGTGGTACGTGTTGTGGGGGAGATTGAGGTCTCGCTGTGGCAGGCCTTCGTGGCCTCCGGCGAGTCTCCGAACCTCGCGATGACCCTCGCGGAGGCCTTTCGCTACGACATCGACTTCTTTCACGACACCCGCAAGGGCGACCGCTTTCGCTTCTTCGTCGATAAGTACACCCACGACGGTGAGCTGGTGCGCTACGGCCAGATTTGGGCTGCCGAGTACGTTGGTGCGCCCGGCAGTCCCGTGGGCACCAAGCGCCTGTTTTGGTGGGATAAGGGCCGCCGCGAAAGCCGGGGCTTTTACGATGACAAGGGGCAGGCTGCGCAACGCGCCTTTCTTCGCTCACCGCTGAAGTACACCCGGGTCAGCTCACCCTTTGGCTATCGGCGGCATCCGATCCTCAATCGGCGGCACTTCCACGGGGGCGTGGACTATGCCGCACCGCGCGGCACTCCTGTGCAGGCGGTGGCCGGCGGCAAGGTGACCTGGGCCAAGGTTAAGGGGCCGGCGGGCAAGATGGTTCGCATCCGCCACTCTGGTGGCTACGAGTCCTACTATCTGCACCTTTCCGTGATCAACGTGCGCTTGGGGCAGATCGTCTCTCAGAGCACGGTGGTTGGGAAGGTGGGGTCTACAGGTCGCTCCACGGGGCCGCACCTCGACTTTCGGCTGAAGAAGAACGGGCGGTACATCAACCCGCGGCAGAACGTCGCCCCGCGCACCAAGAGTGTGCCGCGTAAGGAAAAGCGGGCCTATCTCAAGGCCGTGGCGCCGTGGGTGCAGCGGCTCAAGGCCTCGGTCCCCGAAGAGGCGCTACCTACAGCAGAAACGCCGCAGTGAGCGCGACCAGCGGGGTGGCCGTGGGGGCCCCGTGTTGCCAGTCGCCTTGCGCGCAGCCGCTGCCCCCGATGTCGATATGCGTAAAACGCAGAGGAACTTGCGCATCTGTTCCATGCGCGACCAAACCACTGGCAAGCACCAAGAAGGCCATCGGGAACTGATGCCCACGCCCCGTGCCCGAGGACGGCAGGTTATTGCTGCTCAGGACATCATCCGCCGGCGTACGGGCCTTGACGAAGTCATAGTCCTCTGGGCGCAGGCGTGAGACCTCACAGCCCTCGGCCCACAGGTCCCCGACGGTGCTGAGGCGCTCCGCGATGCGGTCTTGGCGCGCCGGTCCGTTGTCGAGCGCGAGCGTATAGGGCCCGACGGCGCGGTAGGCATGGCCAGTGAGCGTGGCTACCGTGAACATGTGCGGCTGGACCTCGTCGACCGCCACCTCTCGCAGGTGGCTGAGTAGGTCGGCGAGCACCAAGCGACCCTCGGCGTCCGTATTTCCGATGCGAACCCGGCAGCCGGAGTGCCCGGTGATGATCTCATCCGCTACGAAGGCGCGCGCTCCAATGCTGTTGCGCACCAGGCCCAGCTCCGCGACCAGCTTCACACCAGGAATGGCGAGGCGCCGGGCCGTCTCGAACAGACCGGCGACCGCGGCTGCGCCCAACTTGTCCCGGCTCATGCCCGCCATGTGGCCATCGGTCTTGAGGTCTGCGCCACCGGTGTCATAGGTGACGCCCTTTCCGGCGAAGAGCAAGGTACGTTGCACATCGCCGGGTGGCGAGTACTCCAGGCGCACCACCCGGGGCAGGTGACGCTCCACCTCCATGGAGGCCCGCGCAACGGATATCAGGAGGGGATACTCACGCTCGAGGGGCTCGGTCTCTCGCACCACCTTCACTGTGACATCGGTATCTTCGAAGGCGCTCTTGACGGCCTGTGCGAAGCGGGGCGGCGCCATGCGCTCGGGGTCGGTGCCGCCTAGGTCTCGGGTCAGGCGGCGCCCGGCCTCGATGGCCTCTGCGGTGCGCACCACAGCCTCAACATCGCCTTGGCTCGCATAACCCACCGACTGTATCGGCTCCATCGCGTCTTCACCGTGGGCTTCGCGGGCCTCGAGCGGCTGCCAAAGCGCACCCAGCGCGGCGATGAGCGTGACGGCGCCGGCTTGCTCAAACTCAGGGGCCGTCGGTACGCCGGCCAAGAGCAGCAGTGGGGCCTTGAGCCCGGCATCGCGGGCGCGCTTGAGCGCGTCCCCACCGGCCTCGGCGAAGCGCCGCACATCGTCCCAGTCCCGGTTGAGAGGCCCAGCCTGCCGCACAAGCAGGCGAGCGCCGGGTAGCTCAGGCGCGGGCACCAGGCTGCAGCTGGCCGCAAAGCGCGCATCAAGCGGCCGGGCCCGCTGCACCGCGGCGTCGACCGTGGCGTGCACGGGGGCGTCGAGATCGCCGGTAATGAGCACCACCCCGTCGAAGGGGCTGTCCTCGCCCAGCGCATCGTCGAGGTCTGTAACGGGAATCAGAGTTGGCAGGCTCATGCTCCGCTTTCCCTAGCGGTTTGGGGTCTCTGCCTCAAGCCCTCAGGACTGCCAACGGTCCACCCAAGCGACGATGCGCCACTGGGTGCCCTCGGGCACGAAGATGACCGTCGCACCTTCGCCATCGAGCGGCCCGTGCACGATCCCGTAGCGCAGCGCGATACTTCGCGGCGGCGCGGGGCCGCGCCACTGTCCCGAGGCCTGAGCGGTTCGAACCGCTTTCGCGGCGGCCTCGGGGCCTAAGACATCCACGCTCAACACGCTCTGGCCCGGCAAGGCAGGCTGCGCCATTGGCCGAAGAAGGGGACCGCTGAGCACCGTTGCGGATAGGCACTCGCTGGAGCCGTCCGTCCACACCGCGGCCCGGGGTTGCAGGCCCACGAGGGTCTGGGCGAGCAGGGTGCGCAGCTGCTGGGCAGCCAAATCTGCGCTTGGCGTGGGGCAGCTGGGGCTGGGGTCGAGGTCATCGCTGAGGCCGTCCCGGTCGCTGTCCTTTCGACGGGGGTCTGTGCCCCACCGGGCCTCGAGCAGGTCGCTGAGGCCGTCGCCGTCCCGGTCTCGGGCGATGGAACTCGCCGAGGGCATCGCCTCGAAGGTGGCGGCGCTGAGCCCTGCGCTCTGCGCGCCACTGAAGCGCGCCGGCCCCCAGCCGCGATCCTTTCGGCGCATCGTCCAAACGTCCTGGGGGTGCCCTGCCGCGCCGGCCGTCCAAATGGCCACATCCGCGTCTGCCGAGAGCAAGGCCCCTGGCGGCGGCGCGCTCAGCGGGCAGCGCGCTGGGGCCGGATGTGGTCCGGAGAGCAATCCGAGCGGCCAGGGACACGGCTGCTTTTGGCGTTGGACCTGAAGGACGGGCTGCAGGCCCCGCCAAAGGGCTCCGGCATCCCCTCGCTCAAGGGCCCGGTCGGCCACCGCCTGAAGGGCCGAGAGATTACGAATGGCGAAAGCCTGGGCTCGTGCGCCGGGATGCTGAGGCAACCCAGATTGCGTTTGATGACTAGGCTGATACAGCGGGGTGCCGGCTCGGGGCTGCTGCGCCAACCACCGCG
>Ga0193954_1001622_pt1 | contig 11307 bp, 7 predicted proteins | sample BB_5_MG_FD_140340 | JGI IMG/M metagenome (GOLD analysis project Ga0193954, IMG submission 140340) | Microbial mat bacterial communities from the Broadkill River, Lewes, Delaware, United States - BB_5_MG | ecosystem: Environmental > Aquatic > Freshwater > River > Microbial mats | place: USA...
AATCTTGTAAGTATAAGTACCATCATTCACTATATTACCATTGTAACTTCCATCCCAGATAAAGCGAGGGTCATATGCTTCAAATATAAGCTCCCCCCAACGGTTATATATTTTAATATCTAAATCTTTAATTCCAACTGTTGAAACTCTGAAATCATTGTTTGATCTATCTCCATCAGGTGTGAATGTGTTTGGTACATAGATGTACCATTCTTCTTCAATATTGATGGGTTTGACAATGGTATCACGACAACCTTTATCATCAATTGCAATTAAAGTGATGTAGTAAATACCAGGCTCGTCGTATGTGTTGCTTGGGTGAACTAATGTTGAATTTTGACCATCACCGAAAGTCCATTCGTATGTTACCGCATTCAACGAATTGTTTTGAAATGTAATCGGAAGGTCGTTAAAAAAGACATTGCTAGTAGATTCAAAATCAGCTGTTGGTTTTACCACAACAACCTGAGTACTCCCTTCAACTGTGAACGTTTGACATTCATCTGATACACTTACAGTATACGTAGTTGTTTGTGCTGGGTTAACCCAAACTGTTGGCGTTGTTTCTCCACTGTGCAGCCAGTTGTAAAAATGTTGTCCATAACCTCCAACAGACGCAACAGATATTTCAATTGAATCACCTGGGCAGATTTCTACCGTTGGACTCATTGTTAAAACAAGTGGAGGACTTAATACTGTGTATAATACATCAGCGCTTGTGGTGTTTCCACAAAAATCGGTCACTTCTACAGTATATGTTGTTGTCGTAGAAGGAATAGCCGTATAAGTATCGTTTGTGCTTAGGTTTGCTTCAAAATTAGAAGACCATACGTATGTGTACGGTGGAGTTCCGCCTGTAACATTTGATTCTAAAAGTGCAGGAACATAAGGACAAATATCCGTTACGTCAGGAGTTTCATTTATAGTTAATGGAGGGATAACAGGAACGTCTACGGTATAAGTCGTTGAGATCGGTTGAGACAAGCAATCGTCAATAACTGTCACTGTATACGGTGTTGTTGAGTTCGGAGACACAAAAATACTCTGTGTTGTTTCTCCCGTACTCCATTCGTAAGAATAAGGTTCAGCTCCACCAATAACTGTTGCTGTGAGTTCAATTTCTTCGCCTGGGCAGGTCACTTCAGGACCAGTCACTTCAACTTCTACAGGGTCAATATCCTGAATAAATAAGTTCAATGTTTGTGTTGTTTCATTTCCGCAGTTGTCCGTAAATGTAAATTCTAAATCGAGCGATTCTTGGCCTTCAGCAACCCCATCTTGGAATGCGTCAAAAGAGAATTCTGCTGTCTGTGATCCAGAAGCGAATGTGATTGAAGCCGGAATGTTAGCATAATCTACACCTTCGATTGCTGTTCCTGAGACACTAATAGGAACCACCATTGTGCTTGCTAAGTTACAACTTGTTCGTTCTAGGGTTAAGGTTGTTGAGACACATCCCTCGGCAATAATATCTGGGTCATTGAAAACGTTGTTTGACAATGTATGATTTACATCAACCGGAGATGAACCAATGAAACTATTTGCCTCAAGGAATATTCCAGAATCCCAAACCCCATCTCCTACATCGGCAATGGCCATTTTTAAGTGGTATACTGTATTACATTGAACAACGGCATAAGCTGTTAATTTTTTTGTGAATCCATCGTATTGGATAGTTGGACCGTTTGTATTATCAACGTAGTATTGAGGATTTACTGGAGGGTAGCTAACTCCTGAAACATTAACCCCTGAAGGATGAATGTTGTCTATGGCTACTACTCCACCACCATTGGGAAGAACCGCAATATTTTGGGTTCCACCCGGAATTCCTGGTCCCGAAATGAAGAAGGCAAAAATGTCGTTAACGTTTTCATTTACATATTCTGGGTATTCTTCCGAAGCAAACACATAGTTGAATTGAACCGTATCCGAACAAGTTTCAAAATCAAACTCAAGAATTGCTGCATTAAACGTTTGCCCACCCACTAAGGCACCAAGTTGACCATCACCTCCAAAGCCGTTATCTATACCTGCACCTGGAACGTTATTTGGGCCATGTGGACCAGCGGCTGTATTTTGAACTGTCCCAGTTGTCATGATAATTCCGCTGTTAATACCAAGGTTGGTTCCGTTTGCGGTAAAACTTCCGATTGCTTGTGCGCTACCTGAATACGTGACATTTGAGATTGTTACGCCTGTTCCATTTAATACGTTTTGAACAAGTGCAGTAGGTGTCATAGCCGTATTCGTAACCAGTTGACCAATTGACATAATTGGTGTTAAGATTAAAAATAATATGAGGGTTAAATGCTTCACTTGTAGGTATTAGACGTAAAAGTAATTAAAACGTTTGCTCTTCGAATGCAAATTTTGAACCAATTACATTAATTCATACTAGTCTAACGTAGAAACCATACGGATATTTTGGACTTCAACGATAATTTAATGAGATTTGTCATGTATGCAAAAGATCAAATCATTTTTTTCTAGGTTGCGCAAGAACCTCAAGTTTTCTGTGACGAATCCGGATAATTTTACCGAAATATTGAGTTTCAATAGTAATGGAATTCGAGTCTTGAGCTTGGTTCTTATTTTACTTTTATTGACAAGTTTGACTTCCATTTATTTTGTAGGTGGATTTGATTCTGTTTTTAAAAATGAAGATGTATCCATCGAGCGAAATGAGTTAGAAACTCAAAGTGAAAAAATTGATGAATTGTATTCGAAAATTGATTCTCAAGAAAGCTATATCAATAATATAAAGCGGATTTTAAATGGAGAGGATACCGATGGTTTAAGTTCAGATACTACGAACAAATTAACCGAGGTTGATATTGTAGGGATGGATTCGAAGGAAACGGATGTTGAAAAAGCATTGGCGAAAAAAATCAAAGATGATATGTCGACTGGGTTGTCAGAGGTGAATAAAGCCATTGTGTATTTTGGTAATCCAGTTGTAGGAGTAATCAGTCAAGAATTTAAAGCTGGCACACATCCAGGTATTGATATTGTCACAGAAAAAGATCAGGTTGTAATGGCTTGCTTAGCAGGAACTGTGATCTATTCGGGGTTTACGAGGAAAGATGGTTATATCGTGTTTATTGAGCATCAAGATGGATACATTTCGATTTATAAACACAACAAAAGAGTTCTAAAAAAGGTTGGGACCAAAGTTCAACTGGGAGATCCTATTGCCATTGTGGGAAATACAGGGGAAAATTCCGATGGTCCACATTTGCACTTCGAGCTTTGGCACGATCAATCTCCTGTTAATCCAATTGAATATATGTCGTTTAAGCATTAATTCCTTGGAGAGAAGAAAGGTTATGATACATTCCTTTCAATGTCATGAGTTCATCATGCGTCCCTTGTTCTTTAATTTCACCTTTTGAAAGTACAATAATATTGTCCGCTTTTTTAATTGTACTCAGGCGGTGTGCAATAACAAGGCTAGTTCTATTTTTCATTAGATTTTCTAAAGCTTCTTGAACGAGTTTTTCTGATTCAGTATCTAGTGCAGATGTTGCTTCGTCTAAAATAAGAATGGTTGGATTTTTAAGTATAGCACGAGCAATACTAACACGTTGTTTCTGTCCTCCCGATAATTTGTTTCCACGTTCACCAATGTTCGTGTCGTAACCGTCTTCTAGTTCAGTAATGAAATTGTGTGCATTTGCAATTTTTGCAGCATTTTCGATTTCTTCATTCGTTGCGTTTGGCATTCCAAAAGCGATGTTTTCTTTAACTGACGTATTAAAAAGAATCGATTCTTGCGATACAATTCCGATGTGATTTCTTAAGTCGGTGATTGAAGCCTCTTTGATGTTGATGCCGTCATAGGTAATCTCGCCATGTTGAATATCGTAAAAGCGAGGTAGTAAATCGGCAAGAGTAGATTTACCACTTCCTGATTCACCAACAAGTGCAATTGTTTTTCCTACGGGGATGTTAAAAGAAACATTTTTCAAAACAGGTTCGTCGCCATAAGAAAATGTTATGTTTTTGTATTCAATCGCCTCTTTTAAACCATACAATGTAGCAGGGCTTTTTGTTTCATAAATTTTTTCGTCTGTATTGAGAACTTCGTTGATACGATCTTGCGAAGCCGAAGCCTTATTCATGTTGGCAATCGATTTTGCAATGTTTGATATAGGACGAGTTAATTGTGAGAAGATTAAAATGAAACCAAGAAATTGAGGTCCTGTTAAGCTACTTCCTTCCGCAGGGTCAAGAACTAAGATACCACCGTACCATACAATAACTAGCATAACAAGTGTTACTAACAATTCGTTTAAAGGGGAAGATAAATCTCTCTTTCTAAACGCCTTAGTGATTAACTTTTGGTGTTTGAGGTTTTCATGACGAAATGATTTTATGATCGAAGGAGCGGCATTGAATGCCTTAATAATCCTAATTCCGTTCAAACCTTCATCCATTGCTGAATATAGAGTTCCCATTTGCTCTTGGCCTTGTTTTGCAGTTCTTTTCAAGCTTTTCCCAATCACAACAATAATTAATGCTACAAATGGCAATAAAACAAATGAGAATAATGTTAGGCTTGGACTCCAGTATATGAGTACGGCTAAGTTTATTATAATGGCTATTGGTTCTCTAAAGATTAATTCAAGCATTGAAATTACGGCAATTTCAATTTCTCCTACATCACTTTGCATACGTGAAATTAAATCTCCTTTTCTTTCGTCTGTATAATAAGATATTGGAAGTCGCATGGCCTTTTCAAAAATATTGTTTCTGACATCGCGAACAACGGACATACGTAATTTTGATTGAAACCAAATGGCACAATAGCGAAAAAGAGTTTTGCCGAAAAAAGCAACACCGATGGAAAGACAGGCAAAAAATAAGGCGTGTTTAGGATCTTCTGTTACTAAGCTATACATGTAATAATCGAAGGAATCCGCATAGTATTCAAAGAATTTTATAAATCCTTCTTCACGTATTGGTTCAAGCACAACTTCCCTCTCTTCCGCAAAGATTATTTGTAAAAACGGAACGAACAATGCAAGTGAAATCAGATTGAAGATGACATAAAGCAAGTTGAAGAGGATAACCAAAAAGGCAAGACCTTTATACTTAAAAGTGTAACGATATATTTCTAAAATTCCTTTCATTAACTCACAAAGATAAGTTTTGTTTTCCTTGATGTATGAAAACGGCGATAACAATTCTTACTTTTGCACTTATGAGTACAATTAGACAAAGTAGAATAGAAGGGGTTATTAAGGAAGAGTTATCAATGCTTTTTCAACGTAATGCACGTGATTTATGCTTGGGAGCAATGGTTACAGTTACTATCGTAAGAGTTTCTCCTGACCTCTCAAGCGCAAAATGTTACTTGAGTATTTTTGCAGGTCCTCCAAAAGAAGAAGTGCTTAAGAATGTGGAGTTAAATGCCTCTATGATACGAGGTGATGTAGGGCGCAGGTTGAAAAACATGAAACACATTCCTTCGCTATCCTTCTATATTGATGATTCTTTGGATTACGCTACAAAAATTAATGAACTGCTTAAAAAAGGATAGTTATTAATGTCTCTTTCTTTATAGCGCGTCGATATCTTTCTGCAAAACGAAAGAAAAATGTCATAAACCTAATTACACGTATTTCGGTAATTGGTATTGCTGCAATTACTGCGGCTTTGATAATTTTACTTTCAGCTTTTAACGGGATCGAAGTGATGATAGAGAAGTTGTATTCAGAATACGATTCAGACATTACCATTCGCGCAGAAGTCGGAAAAACGTTCAATGAAAACAGGCTAAATCAAGCTGCAATTCGCGAAGTGGATGGTGTGGTGTTGATTTCAAGGGCCTTAGAGGAAGTCGTCATTTTAAAGCATGAACAAAAGTGGTCCAATGCAAATCTCGTTGGAGTAGACTCTACGTTTTTGAATATGAGTGGGATGTCCGATCACATGGTTGATGGTGGGGCTTATTTAGGAATGGATGGGGATCAATTTGGTTTGATCGGTGCAACTTTATTAGATAAACTAGACGGTTATGTACCTGAAAACATAGGTCACGAATCTTTAGTTTGTTATGTTCCAAAGCGTGATGCAAAAATTAGGTTGGGAAAAAGTCCATTCAAAACAGAAGTAATAAAAATTTCAGGACGATTTAATTATAATCGTGAAGTAAATGCTCAATCGTTTATTGTCCCTTTGAATATGGCCAGAGGTATGATGGATTATACCAATCAGATATCTGCATTATACATTGATTGTGATGAAAGTGTAGACAAAGAAGCCGTAAAAAGTAAAATCAAAGAACTTGTTGGTCCCGGTTTTGTTGTGAAAACGAGTTACGAGAAAAATGAGTTGATTTATAAAACGAGTAAGTCGGAAAAAATTATTGTGTTGATTATTTTGCTCTTCATTTTTATTTTGGCCGCTTTTAATCTTGTGGCTTCATTAACGATGTTGTTTGTAGAGAAACTTGATAACGTCAAAACAATGTTAAGCTATGGGGCTAGTCGTGAGTTTATCTTCAAGATCTTTTTCTACGAAGGACTATTAATAGCAGGAAAAGGAATTTTGATCGGAGCTTTGGTAGGTTATTCGATTTGTTTTGTACAGATGTATTTTAATGTAGTGACAATGCCAAATTCTGGTGGAGAAGCATTTCCAATGAACGTTTCGTTGTCTGATGGTGTGTTAATTTTGTCCTTAGTTTCATTACTAAGTGTTTTGTTCTCTTTTATGCCTGTTAAATACCTGATTCGTAAAAATATCAATGCATAAGGAACCGCTAAATCTATAGTTGTTCATAAAAAACACGATTTCAATTTAATTTTTTCTTTTTTTCTGTCGACTAATTGACGTAAAAGCCATATATTTGCGCCAAAATTGACAAGTTAATTTCTAAAAAAGACGCTCAGATGTCGAATATTAAAGGTAAAGTATCACAGGTAATTGGTCCTGTTTGTGACGTAAGTTTTGAGAAGGGAGTTGAACTTCCGAATATTTTCGATGCATTGTATGTAATGAAAGAAAACGGAACTCGCGTTGTTCTTGAAGTACAAGCTCACGTAGGTGAAAATTCAGTAAGAGCCATTTCAATGGATTCTACAGATGGATTCACAAGAGGTATGGAAGTATTCTCTACTGGTTCAGCTATTAAAATGCCAACTGGTGATAAAATTAAAGGTCGTTTATTCAACGTTGTTGGTGAGGCTATTGATGGTATCAACGAAGTTAGTAATGAAGGTGGTATGCCAATTCACCGTGAAGCTCCAAAATTCGAGGATCTTTCTACAGCAACTGAAGTTCTTTTTACAGGGATTAAAGTTATTGACTTGATTGAGCCTTATGCAAAAGGAGGTAAGATTGGATTATTTGGTGGTGCCGGAGTAGGTAAAACTGTATTGATTCAAGAGTTGATTAACAACATCGCAAAAGGGCACGGTGGTTTGTCTGTATTTGCTGGTGTTGGTGAGCGTACACGTGAAGGTAATGATTTACTACGTGAGATGCTTGAGTCAGGAATTATCAAGTATGGTGAAGAGTTCATGCACTCGATGGAAGAAGGTGGATGGGATCTTACTAAGATAGATTTAAATGAAATGAAAGAATCGAAAGCGACTTTCGTTTTCGGTCAAATGAATGAGCCTCCAGGAGCACGTGCACGTGTTGCATTGTCTGGATTAACAATGGCTGAGTACTACCGTGATGGTGAAGGAGACGGACAAGGTAAAGATATCTTATTCTTCGTTGATAACATCTTCCGTTTTACACAAGCAGGTTCTGAGGTGTCTGCACTTCTAGGTCGTATGCCGTCTGCGGTAGGTTACCAACCAACATTGGCAACTGAGATGGGAGCGATGCAGGAGCGTATTACTTCAACTAAAAATGGTTCTATTACATCTGTACAGGCGGTTTATGTACCTGCGGATGACCTTACCGATCCAGCTCCGGCAAATACATTTGCTCACTTGGATGCAACAACGGTATTGTCTCGTAAGATTGCCGAGTTAGGAATTTACCCTGCGGTTGATCCATTGGATTCAACTTCAAGAATTCTTACTGCTGAAATCGTTGGTGCTGAGCATTACAATTGTGCTGAGAGAGTAAAGATTACTTTACAACGTTATAAAGAACTTCAAGATATTATCGCCATCTTAGGTATGGATGAATTGTCTGAAGAAGATAAATTAATCGTACACAGAGCACGTCGTGTTCAACGTTTCCTTTCTCAACCTTTCCACGTTGCAGAGCAATTTACAGGATTGAAAGGGGTGTTAGTTGATATTCAAGATACTATTAAGGCATTTAATGAAATTCTTGATGGTAAATATGATCAATACCCAGAGGCTGCATTTAACTTGAAAGGTGGTATCGAAGAAGTGATCGAAGCTGGAGAGAAAATGTTAGCGGAGAACGCTTAATTAGAATAAAAGAAAAGGCATAGTTATGCAATTAGAAATAATAACACCTGAATCAAAAGTATTTTCTGGAGAAGCGGATGCAGTTCAATTCCCAGGATTAGATGGTTCGTTTCAGGTTTTAAGTAATCACGCTGCAATTATTTCAGCATTGTCAAAAGGTGAGGTTAAGGTGAACTTAACTGAAGCATTTGAGGCAAACGATGAGTCAAGTGAATTGATTCAAGCTGATAAATCTGATTCGAAGGTTATTCGCATCGAGATTAAAGGTGGAGTGATGGAAATGTTAAATAACAAAGTCATTGTTCTTGCTGAATAGTATTCAGCTATAATGTATTCTGAAAGAGGGAGGTGGGCTACCATTTCCCTCTTTTTTTGTTAAACTACGTTAAGTCAGTGACTAATATATAGGAGCGAATACGATAGTTTCGTTATTTTCGTTGTTTATTGAATAAGTAGATGAGTATTCTAGATAAAATAGATATTAATAATACGCCAGACCATATTGCCATCATTATGGATGGGAATGGTCGTTGGGCGCAGAAACAAGGTCATGACAGATTATTCGGTCATAATTTTGGTGTTGAATCTGTTCGTGAAACTCTCAAAGCTGCTCAAAAAACAAACGTCAAATATTTAACCTTATACGCTTTTTCTACAGAAAACTGGAATCGACCAAAAGAAGAGGTTGATGGTTTAATGGATTTGCTTGTCCGTACAATCGGAAATGAGGTGAATGAATTGCATGAAAGCAATGTTAAAATCACAACGATAGGCGATATTAAAGGGTTGCCTGCTTCTTGTGAAAAGGAATTAAGCGACGCATACGAGAAAACAAAGAATAATACAGGGGTAAATTTAATTCTCGCCCTTAATTATAGCTCGCGCTGGGAAATCACCAATGCGGCAAAAAAACTTGCTTTAAAAGTAGAATCAGGCGACCTAAAAGCTGCTGATATTAGTGAACAAGATTTTATTCAGGAATTGAATACTTCCGATATTCCTGATCCAGAATTATTGATTCGCACCAGCGGTGAACATCGCGTAAGTAATTTCTTACTTTGGCAAATCGCATACTCTGAATTCCATTTCACAAATGTGCTTTGGCCAGACTTTAAAGCAAACGACTTATACGAAGCTATTTTAGATTATCAGTCTCGAGAGAGAAGATTCGGAATGGTTTCAGAACAAATAGAAAAAAATACATGAGATTTCAACTGCAGTTACTACTAGCATTCTCACTTTTAATTGGAGGACTCGCATTTGCGCAAGGTCCAACAACAATCGGTGGGTTAGATATCGACTATAAAAGTCCAAAAACATATGAAATTGGGCCGATCCGAGTGGAAGGTGCAGATAATTATGATCATAACGCGATTAAGCTTTTAGCTGGACTTCGTCAAGGACAAGAGATTGTTGTTCCTGGTGAGAAAATTTCAAAGGCGATTAAAAATTTGTGGGATGAAGGTATTTTTTCAAATGTTGAAATTTTAGCAGAGAAAGAAGTAGCTGGTGTTATTTATCTCGTGATTAAAGTCGCTCCGAGACCAAAGCTTTCGCGTTTTAGATTTACCGGAATTAACAGGAGAGAAGCGGATAAAATTCGTGAGGAAATTTCATTGTTCTCAGGGAAAACAATTACTGAAAATTTAGTATTTGCTACAGAAAATCAAATCAAAGGACATTTTAGAGAAAAAGGACATTATTCAGTTCAAGTTGATATCCATCGTGTGGTTGATAGCTTAATGAATAACTCTGAAATCTTTGTGATTGATGTTCAAAAGAATCCAAAGGTTAAAATTGGTAAATTGACTTTTGCCGGTAATGAATCCGTGAAAACATGGCGTCTTCGTATGGCTATGAAGGATACGAAACAAAAAGCATTTTGGAGATTTTTTAAACGATCTAAATATTCAGAAACAGCGTATAAAAGAGATAAGTTAGCGATGCTTCAAAAGTTTGGGGCTAAAGGACTGCGTGATGCGGAAATTTCTTTTGACACAGTCTATCTTGCAAATAGAAAAAACTTACACATTAACATCAATATTGATGAAGGTGAGAAATACTACTTTGGAGATATTGAATGGATTGGTAATTCAAAGTTCCGCTCGTCGTTTTTGGATACAGTAATCGGATTGAAACGCGGTGATTTATATAACAAAGAGTTATTAGATACTCGTTTGTTCATGAGTCAGGATGGAAGAGATGTTTCTTCTATGTACATGGATAGAGGTTATTTATTTTTCCAAGTTATTCCTGTTGAAACAAGTGTTGAGAATAATCACATCAATTACCAGATGAGAATCATCGAAGGTAAAGAAGCACGTATCAAACGAATCATCATTAAAGGGAATACGAAGACAAATGATCATGTTATTCGTCGTGAGATAAGAACTAAACCAGGCGATTTATTTAACCGAAATGATATCATTAGAACACAACGTGAATTGGCGCAATTGGGATATTTTGATGAGCAAGGATTTCAAATTAATCCTATTCCAAATCCACAAGATGGAACAGTTGACATTGAATACGTAGTGGTTGAGAAATCATCGGATCAAATTGAACTTTCTGGTGGTTATGGTGGAACTGGAGTTGATGGAAAAGGAAGTATCATTGGAACGTTAGGATTGACATTTAACAACTTCTCGATGAAAAACATCTTTAAGCCTGGAGCTTGGTCGCCTTTACCAGGTGGAGATGGTCAGAAACTTTCAATTAGAGCACAAACGAGTGGTAAGTATTATCAGAGTTATAACTTCTCATTTTCTGAACCATGGTTAGGAGGTAAAAAACCAAATTCACTTTCTGTTTGGATGAATCATACCGCATTGGGGAATGGATACTTGAGAACTAGAGAGGAGTATGCTGGACTTTCAATTACAGGAGTTGGAGTTGGTTTAGGTCG
>Ga0193954_1001624_pt1 | contig 11299 bp, 4 predicted proteins | sample BB_5_MG_FD_140340 | JGI IMG/M metagenome (GOLD analysis project Ga0193954, IMG submission 140340) | Microbial mat bacterial communities from the Broadkill River, Lewes, Delaware, United States - BB_5_MG | ecosystem: Environmental > Aquatic > Freshwater > River > Microbial mats | place: USA...
CCGCGAGCGGCAGGTGAGCTACCGTGAGCTCGACGAGGCCAGTGATGCGCTCGCACGTACCCTGGCCGCCAAGGGCGTGCGAGCCGGCAGCCCGGTGGCGCTCTGTGTGCCTCGCTCGGTGGAATTCGTACTGGGCGCGCTCGCCATCCTCAAGGCAGGCGCAGCCTACCTTCCGCTGGATCCCAACGATCCACCAGCGCGCCTGAGGGCCGTGCTCGACGATGCTCAGCCCGCCGTGGTGCTGACGTCGACTCCGCAGCACAACTTGCCATCACAGACCACTGACTGCACTCACCTATGCCTGGATGATTGGGATCCGGCGAAGGACGAGGCCACAGCCGCACCGCCTGAGGTCTCCGCAAGCTCTCCTGCCTACATCATCTATACCTCCGGATCGACGGGCCGTCCTAAAGGAGTTATCATCCCGCACCTAGGAGTGCAGCGCCTTGTGCACGGCCTTGCAGACCTTGACCTTGAACGTGGCCTGCGCACCCTCTTCCTGGCTGCGCCCACCTTCGATGCCTCAACTTTCGAGATCTGGGCAGCTCTGCTTCATGGTGGGACTTGCGTCATCTACCCCGAGCCCCGAGTAGAGCTGCTTCGACTGCAGATCCTCATCGAAGACGCAGAGGTCGAGTGCCTGTGGCTGACGAGCACCCTGTTCAATACAGTGGTCGATGAGCGACCCCAGGCGCTGCAGAGCCTGCGCTACCTGCTCACAGGTGGCGAGGTGCTCTCGATGCCCCACGTGTTGCGAGCGCTCAAGGCCCTGCCGAATACGGCGCTCTTCAACGCCTACGGACCCACAGAGAGCACCACCTTTGCGAGCATCGCCCGGCTGAGATCAGAAGAGCTTGAAGGCCAGGCCACGGTACCCATCGGGCGTGCAATCTCACATACGCAGGTCTACTTGCTTGATGAGATGCGCAACCTCGTGCCCTATGGGGCCGAGGGAGAGCTGTACATCGGGGGAGACGGGCTCGCGTTGGGCTACCTCAATGACGAAGAACGAACGGCGGCGCAGTTTGTGCCCAACCCGTTCAGCGACGCGCCAGATGCCAGGATGTATCGTACCGGAGACCGCGCCCGGTGGTCCCTGGACGCTCCCCACCTTGAGTTCGTCGGCCGCATAGACTCGCAGATCAAGATCCGGGGCTTTCGGGTGGAGCCCCAGGAGATCGAAGCGCGACTCTGCAAGTACCCGGGCATCGCACAGGCCGCAGTCATCGCCCAGGGGCAGGGCCTGCAACGCATCCTGCTTGCCTATGTCACCGCGAGCGAGCCTGGGGCCCTGAATACCGCCGGCTTGGAGCCCTACCTTCGAAGATCTCTGCCCAGCTACATGGTGCCGACGCACTTCATAGCTTTGCCAACGCTGCCCTATACGATCAATGGCAAGCTCGACCGCTCGCGACTGCCCTCCCCTGAGACCTCAACCCGCGCAAGAGACCATGAGCCACCCCAGGGCGCAACGGAGCAGGCGCTGAGCGTCGTGTGGAGCGACCTGCTGCGCATCCCAGAGCCCAGCCGCAACGATGACTTCTTCTCACGCGGCGGCCACAGCCTCAGGGCTCTGACGCTCGTCGCGCGCATCGCTGACCGATGGCAATGTGACTTGCCGCTTCGCACCGTCTTTGAAGCCCCGATACTGGCGCAGATGGCCCGCGCGATTGAAGAACTGACCGCGCGCCAAGGCGAGCGCACCACCCCCGCACTCACTCGAGCCCCCAAGGGCTTTGATCCTCCACTGTCCTTTTCTCAGGAGCGCATCTGGTTCCTAGAACGCATGGAGCCCGGCAGCGCGCTGTATACGATCCCGAGGGCGCTTCATGTCGTCGGCAAGATCGACGTGCCTCGCCTGACCGACGCGCTCAACGCAATCATCGAGCGCCACGAGGCACTACGAACCGTCTGCGTGGCCAATCGGGACGGTGAGCGCCAGCGCGTTCTCCCCGCGCGGCCTGTGGACCTCACCATAGAGGACCTCAGCGATCTGAGCGGCGATGAGCAAGCACAGGCGCTGGACGCATTGATTGTTGAAGGCGCACGATATGCCTTTGACCTGCGTTCGGAACAGACCCTACGCGTTCAGCTCCTACACCTGAGCACCAATAGCTGCGTCCTGCAATTCGTCTTTCATCATGGATTCGCGGATGGATGGTCGCTGGGGATTTTTTGGCGAGAGCTGGCCCAACTCTATGCAGAGCCCAGTGCTGCATTGCCGGCGCTGCCTCTGCAATACGGCGACTACGCCCACTGGCAGCGCCAGTGGCTCGATGGCGACAGGCTCATGGCCCAGCTGGAGGTGTGGCAAGAGCGCTTTACACCCCTTCCGGAACCGCTGCTTCTGCCTACGGATCGGCCAAGGCGCGAGGTCATCGATACGGTCGGCGCGCGCCGCTTCGGCCTCATACCTCAGGCGCTGGTTGAACAGCTCGAAGCCCTCGCCCAGTCCGAGGGTGCCACCCTATTCATGGTGCTCTTGAGCGGGCTGTGGGTGCTCTTACACCGCATCTGCGAGCAGGATGATGTTGTTGTGGGTAGCCCGGTAGCGGGCCGACGCCGCAGCGAGTTTGAAGGCCTTATCGGGTTCTTCGTGAACAACTTGGCGTTTCGAGGGGACCTTAGTGATGCACCTAGCTTCGCAAGTGTTCTTGCTCAGGCCAAGCAGCGAACCCTGGAGGCCTACGAGAACCAGGATGTGCCCTTCGAGAAGCTGGTTGAGGTGCTTCACCCCGATCGCAGCCTGGGCACCACCCCGCTGTACCAGGTGATGTTGGCCCTATTGAACACCCATGATGAGGGCCCTGAGCTACCGGGCCTGCGGGTGCGGCCGCGCGCCGTCGACAAGGGAACCTCCTTGCTCGATCTCTCCATATTCCTGGAGCCCTGCCCCAAGGGGCTGAGCATCGAGACAGAGTACCGCTGCGCGATGTTCGATGCCGGCACCGTAGATCGCTGGATTCAATCTTATCAGGAGATCCTGAGAGCCGCCTGCCGAGCGCCTCTCGCCCCCATTCACACGCTGCCGCTCATGGGCGCGGTTCAAAAACAGCAACTCCTCACTTGGGGACGGCACCCCCACGAGTTTGAGCAGACCAGCCTAGTGCAGATGATGAAGCTGCGACTGCGAGAAGACCCCGGCGCGCTGGCGGTCTGCTTCGGTGACGTGAGCTTGACGCGCGGGGCTCTCTCTCGCCGGGTCGACGCGCTCGCAGTTTTACTTGCAGCCAATGGCCTGCAGCCTGGCGGCATTGTCGCGCTGCACTTGGAACGTGGGCTCAGCTCCGTGATCGCGATCCTCGCCACAGTGCAGGCCGGCGGCATCTATTTGCCGCTAGAACCTCAGCTGCCTAGGCAGCGTCGGCGCTTTATCATGAGCGACGCGGCACCGTCGGTGATGGTCACCGAGCACATTCCACAGGACCTTGATAGTGGAGTAGCGATTGTTGTCGTGGATAGCCAGGGCAAGTCCATCTCGGGCCCTGCGAAGACATCTGCAACCCCTCCTGCGGAATCTACTGAGGTGATTAACCTCATCTATACTTCTGGCTCCACAGGTGAACCCAAGGGGGTCCTGGGTGCGCAGGCCTCGGTGCTCAACCGGGTACAGTGGGCCGCCGATGCCTACCCCCCGCAGCCTGGGGAGCGCTGGGCACACAAGACTGCGCTGGCCTTCGTCGACGCGGTCTTGGAGGTATTCGCCCCGATCGCGCTCGGGGTACCGCTGGTCATCATCCCTCAGCAAGCCGCCACGGACCCCCGCCGACTGCTGAAGACAATCGCTGAGCAAGGCGTCACCCGCTTGGTCGTTGTGCCCTCGATGCTCGAGGCCCTGCTCGATGAGATCGAGCGCCGCGGAGCGAAACCCAGCCTGCACTTATGGACAAGCAGCGGGGAACCGCTGAGTGTTGGGCTGGTTCAGCGCTTTTCGCAGGTACTGCCCGGACAGACGCTGCTCAACCTCTACGGCTCGACAGAGACGGGGGCCGACGCCACGGCTTGGCCCTGCGATCTCGATAACATTGGGGCTCGCCCGCCCATCGGCCGGCCGATCAGCAACCTGGAGGTGCAGGTACGGGATCCGCGCGGGGAGCTGGTTCCCATCGGCGTACCAGGGGAGCTGTTCATTGGCGGCCGCGGCCTCGCGGTGGGCTATCACCAGCGGCCCGAACTCAATGACAAGGCATTTGCGGCCCCAGGTACGACCCACGGCGTTCGCTTCTTCCGCACCGGAGACCGGGCGCGTTGGCGCCCCGATGGTCAGCTTGAGTATTGGGGGCGCCGAGATCGGCAGGTTAAGTTGCGTGGTGTGCGCATTGAACTCGGCGCGGTCGAGGCGGCGCTGCTGGATTGCCCAGGCGTACGGGAGGCGGCGGCGAGCATTCATGGTGAAGGCGCGCACCGCCGGCTGGTCGGCTATGTCTGTCCGCCAGAGGCGCTACAAGGGCTTCAGGAGGCATTGCGTGAGCATCTGCCAAAACTGCACAGCCCCAGCCAATTTGTAGGTGTGCAGACGATGCCGCGCACGGCCACCGGCAAGCTGAACCGAGACGCCCTGCTCAGCCCGGGCCTCGCCGAAGACCACAGCACAGAGTCCACACCCAAGGATGAGATAGAAGAGCAGCTATTGGCGCTTTGGCGCGAGGTTCTGCAGCACGACATTGGTGTGGAGAAGGACTTCTTCGCGTCGGGCGGTCACTCCTTGCTCGCAGTGCGTCGCTTCGCTCGAATAGAGGATGAGTTCAAAGTGCAGCTTCCGTTGCCCTTGATCTTCCATGCTCCCAGCGTACGTCAGCTCGCTGAGCACCTTCACCAGGCGCGCGCCGCGGCCCACCCGTGGGACCCGCTGGTGCCCATTCAGCCGGCCGGCACTCAGCCCCCGCTGTTCTTGGTACACCCGGCGCCGGGCACGGTGCTGTGTTATGGCGAGCTCGCGCGGCGCCTCGGCCCAGATCAGCCTGTCTTTGGGCTCCAGGCCCGCGGCCTGAACGGCGTGCAGCGGCCAACCTCAAGCATCGAGGACATGGCCCGGGACTACCTGGCCGCCCTGGAGCCCGTACAAGGGCACGGACCGGTGCGCCTGGGTGGGTGGAGCATGGGCGGCGTCATTGCGTTGGAGATGGCCCGTCAGCTGCAGGCCCAGGGCCGCGAAGTGCAACTTGTATTGCTCTTTGACACCCACGCCCCCAGCCCAAGCGAGGTGCATGCGCTCGCGCGGCGCGCGCGCCGGTGGGTGCGGCGCATGCGCGGTCGACCAGACCCTGTTGGCTGGGTGGAGGACTTGGCGCCCAATTTACGAGCTGTGGCCCGCGCCAACTTGTTCGCTGCGGGTGCGTACCGAGCGACGACGTTCCCAATGCGGGTGGCACTCGTTCAGGCTCAGGCGAGTAAGCAGGACGCGCGTAATCAGCTGAAGCGATGGCGCAAGCTCGCGCCCAACCTCGTGCAACGCGCCGTGCACGGCACCCATGGCACGCTCTTGGGCCCGGGACACGTCGAGGAGACGGCCCGCTGCGTTCGGGACCTGTTGATTTGAGGCCTCCGGCGCATCTGCTATCAATGCGCTGCCGTGCCTGCGCTCGAACCCATCAATCCCGACCTTCACCCTCACCCCGCGCTCGGCGACGATGAGTGGCGACTGTTTCAGGAGCATTTCTCCATCTTCCCTTGGTCCTCTTTGCCGCCCCAGGCCTGCGGATTCGAGATGGGCTGTGGCTCAGGCATGTGGGCGGCCCTGGTGGCTCAACGATGCGGGCAGCTTTGGGCGATCGAATCCGACGAAGTCCAAGCATCTGATGCGCAACAAAACTTGCGTGGCATCGAACATATCCAGGTACATCAGGGAACACTGAGTGATTCGGGGATAGAACCTGGCTCGATGGACTTTGGGTACGCGCTCAGCGCCATTCAGGAGGCAAGTCATCCTGCGGAGCTGCTGCGGAGCTGCGTTGAAAAGCTCAAACCCGGGGCGCCCTTTCTCTTGTACCTCTGCTACGCGCTCGACAATCGGCCGACCTGGTACCGCGCGCTGTGGAGGGCCAGCGACATCGGTCGGCGGGTGATCAGCCGCAGCAGCCCCAAGACTCGCGCCAGGCTGTCGACAGCGCTCGCGCTGGGCGCCTACCTGCCGCTAGCCAGGGGTGCTCGGCTTGCGGAGCGACTCGGCTTGCCGGTGGATGCTCTGCCACTGGCCACCTACCGCGCGGCCCGATTCGATACAATGAAGCAGGGCGCAGCGGAGCGCTTTGCCGCCCCCTCCCAAGCTCGGTTCAGCGCCGAGCAGCTGCGCGTGTTGATGGCAAATGCTGGCTTACACCGGTTGCAGGTCAGCACAGAGCCGCCCTTCTGGACTGCAGTGGGCTACAGGGCTGACTGCCCATAGCCTGCGGTGTGATGCGCACACCGCCTGCTCGCACGGTGATTTGCGCTTGGACGTAGCGCCGATTGAAATGCCTAGGCACAATGCTGCGATGGCGGACGTAGACACGACGCCGAGCACCTTCGAACAAGCCCTCGCTGAAATCGCCAGGCTGCAGGCCCAGGTCGCCAAGCTCGATGCGGTACAGACGCGCCTGCGGGAGAGCGAAGATCGCTACCGGGATCTGGTGGACGCGTGCCCCTTTGGCATCGCGGTGCATACGGAGGGCAAGGTGCGGTTCGCCAACAGAGCCGCGATCTCCATGCTAGGCGCCGAGTCCCAAGCGCAGCTTGTGGGCGTTGCCGTGATGTCCCTCGTGCACCCCGATGACCGCGCCATGGCCGCAAGTAGAGTTGCAGAGGTCTACGAGAACCACAATGCGCCCCCGGTTGAGGAGCGCTTCTTGAGGCTTGATGGCTCAGTGCTCGACGTCGAAGTCGCAGGCACCGTGGGACGCTGGAACGGCCAGCCCGCCACGCAGACCGTCTTCATAGATATCTCGGAGCGAAAGCGCATGCGCCAAGAGCGCGCGACGCTGGAGGAACAGCTGAGACAGACTCAAAAGCTTGAGTCCTTGGGCCGGCTAGCCGGCGGCGTCGCGCACGACTTCAACAACTTGCTGACGGGAATCATGGGATACGCAGAGCTGCTCTTGGGAGATCTGGAGGCCCCGGACCAGCAAGAGGATGCCGCGCAGATCGTCGAGGCGACCAAACGTGGTGCAGATTTGACTCGCCAGCTGCTGGCCTTCTCCATGCACAGGACGCCGATTCCTGAGGTCTTCGACCCGGGGGACCTGGTGCAAAACCTGAGTAAGTTCTTGCAGCGCCTGCTCGGAGAAGACGTGCAGGTGCAAATTGAGCATGAGCGCAGCGCAATGTGCATCGCCGCCGACAAGAGCCAGATCGAGCAGATAATCATGAACCTAGCGGTCAACGCCCACGAGGCGATGCCCAAGGGCGGCAAGCTGAACATCCGCACCTCTAGGAGCACGGTCTCTGCAAGTAAAACTGCGCCTACCCCGGAACTTGAGCCTGGCGAGTATTGGCAGCTGCTCGTCCAGGATACCGGCTGTGGCATGTCCGCCGAGACCATCGCGCACATCTTCGAGCCCTTCTTCACCACCAAGGACAAGGGCACGGGTCTGGGCCTATCCACGGTCTATGGCATCGCGCATCAGCATGGGGGTGCAATCTCGGTCCACTCGGTGCCGGACCAGGGCACCACCTTCAGCGTCTGGATTCCATTGAGTACACGCGCCACCTCGCAGGAGACCCTGCAGACTCGGCCAGCCTCGATCCACGGCACCGAGACCATCCTATTGGTGGAGGACGACCAGCCCATTCGCGACGTCACCGAGCGCACCTTGCTCGCCAACGGCTATCGAGTCCACGTCGCGGAGGATGGTGAGCACGCGCTGGCCTTGCTCAGCGCAAGTCCGCAACTCGAATTGCAGCTTCTAGTCACAGATGTGATCATGCCCAAGATGAACGGGGAGGAGCTATGCCAGCAAGTTAGAGCCCGGTTCCCGGAGCTGCCCGTCATCTACGTATCCGGCTTCCCGGGTGACGCCCTCGGTGCGCGGGGTGTGCGCACTCGGCAGTTGCTGACCAAGCCGTTTACGCAGACCGCTCTGCTCAGCCGAGTGCGCCAGGCCCTAGGCGCATCCCCAGACGACCCGTCCCGATCCTAGACAGAACCGTATCGAATCTCGCCACTTGCACGGTGTGATGACACCTAGCACCCCCAAGACTTGCCGCTAAGGTACCAAGGTGTGCTCACTTGTAGCGCAGATCGGGCTAGCGGCCCGACGCGCAGATGCGGCCGGGCAATGCTAAAACGCAGGCTACATTCCGTCCTTGGCGTAGGCAGCATCCTGAGCCTAGGCCTATGTGCCTGCGGGGCAGAGATGCTCCCGGCAGCCAACGCCCCCGAGACCACGCCGCCCAAACCACACGTTCGCGCCACGCGCCTTGCCCCAGAGGTCCAGCTGCTTGGCCCTTCGCAACCTGGCCTGCAGCGCGCACCCTTTAAAACGGATGTTATCTATCCTGAGCCCGGTCCACCCGCGACGCTGGGCCCCTGTGAGGTCCCTTCGGCGCTGCCTGCGGACCCGATGAGCATCGTGCAGGAGCATCCGCTCTTTCAGGATGAGTTCTTCCCCGTGCACATGCTGGACATTGACGCGACGCCAGAGGGGCGCACCGTCTATGTGCTCGGAATGGGCGGCCTGTTTGTGCTTCAACGGGGTGCCGGCGGCTATCATACCGTCAATAACACCTTGGACCTGTGGCTCGGGGATGGCGAGACAGAGGTCCGAAGCGCACAATTCTCAGAGCTTGAGACCCTTGACGCAGGCTGGCTTGCCATGAGCAACCGGGACTTCGGTCTCAGCTTCGTGAACGCCTCGACGCCCAGCGCACCGGTCGTTGCCAAATCCATCACTCTGCCCAATGCCTCCGGCCTGCACCATCATGGTTCGTATTTGACGGTCGTGACCCACTCCGGAGAGCTCGTAAATTACGACATCTCTAACCCCGCCGACCCTCGGGAGTTGGGACGCCTCACGGGGCTAGGCAACCCCTGGGACGTGCATGTCCTCGGGAATTACGCCTACGTCGCCGATAATACGCTGGGGCTGGCGGTTGTAGACATCTCGCTGCTCGCGCAACCCCGGTTGCTCGGTGCCGTAGCCACTGCGGGCGGCGCCCAGGACGTCGAGGCGGATGCCCAAGCGCTCTACGTGGCCGTGGGTGGCGCCGGATTAGAAGTCTTCGACCTACGAGACCCCGCTCAGCCTGCACCGGTGGCGCGACTCGACTATGGCACCGCTGTGGTCTCGGTCTCAGTCTCACAGGGGCGCCTGTGGGCCGCGACCCACGAGGATGTCTTCGTTGTCGACGTACGCCTTCCGAACCAGCCCCGGCCGATCGCGCGCCAACGCACCGAGCAGTTCGCCATGGCGGTCCTTGCGGTGGGCGATACCGGCTATGTGGCCGACTGGGGCCAATTTGTTCAGATGAGCCTGGATACGAGCGCAAGCGCACCCGCGGCGGACCCGGAGCGCACCGAGATCGTCTTCCTCGAGCAACCGGATGCCAGCGGCGCACCCCAGGTGGTCGCGCTCCCGATTCGAAATCGCGGCAACCAGGCCTTACACATCAGCGGCGCCTCCGTATCCGACGCGCGCTTCGACTACGCCTTTCAGGCCACGACGATCCCCGCCGCGGGTGAGTCCAAGGCCACCATCACCTTCTATAACGACGGCGCCGAGATCGACGCTGAGCTGTGCATCGCCACGGATGACCCCGATCAGCCGCTTTGGCGCATCGCCTTGCGCTCCGCGCCCTCAGCCCGCACCTCTGCCGGCGAGTTTGCACCGGACTTTGTGCTCCCCACGATCGAGAGCGATAACGAGACCTATCGCCTGTCCGAGCAATTGGGCCATCCGGTGGTGCTGGTCTATTTCGCCATGTGGTGACCGGTCTGTCCGTCCGAGGTCTCGGACATCGAGCGCGAAATTTGGCAGAACTATCGAGACCGTGGGGTTCGGGTCTGGGGCATCGCCTCTCAGGACGAGCGGGACCGGGTCCTACGATTCAAGGCCCAGATGGGCCTGACCTTCCCCATCCTCTTTGACCACGGCACAGAGGTGCTCAACCGCTACGGCAACTTGCCGCACTCCTTCGATACGATCTATCCGCAGGATTGGGTGGTCGGAGTCGATGGTCGCGTAGCCTACGTCAACCCGGGTTACGATCCTGAGGCGCTGGCCGCGGTCATCAAGGCAGAGCTGGCGCGTTGAGCGGGCGCCAAAGCTACTTGTAAATCTTAAACTCTTGGCGCTGCAGCTTGCCCCAATAGTCGTCGAGCACTTCCTTGACCTTCGGCGCGAGCAGCACACCACCAATGATGTTCGGGATGGCCATCGACAGGATCATCATGTCCGAAAAGTCGATGACATTGCCGAGGCTGGAGACGCAGCCGATGACCATGAAGCACAGGAAGATGCCCTTGTAGATGAGCACCGAGGTCATGCCGCGGCCGAACAGGTACCCCCAGGCCTTTTCTCCATAGTAGGACCAGGAGATCAGAGTGGAGTAGGCGAAGGCCACCACACACAGCGAAAGCACCAAGGGGAACCAAGTGAGCGTATCGCCAAAGGCCCAGCGGGTCATGTCCACACCCTGGCCTGCGTCGGGGTTGGTATAGGCGCCAGAGACGACGACCACGAGTCCGGTCATGGTGCAGATGACGACGGTATCGATGAAGGGCTCCAAGAGCGCCACCATGCCCTCACGGACCGGCTCATCGGTGCGCGCGGCAGAGTGCGCGATGGCCGCTGACCCCACACCCGCTTCGTTTGAAAATACGGCGCGCTTGATGCCTTGCACCATCACGCCCATCAAGCCACCGATGCCGGCCTTCAGGCTCAAAGCCTCACCGAACATCGTGGCGAAGGCATCGGGGATCGCAGAGGCGTGGGTGGCGAGCACGAAGATGCTCGCCGCGACGTACAAGCCGCACATGGCGGGGATCAGCTTCTCGGTCACCTCACCGATGCGCTGAATACCACCCACGATGACGAGGCCCACTAAAATGGCGAAGACCACACCGAAGGCAAAACCGTGGCCCTGCATCACCGGGAACTCCGTGGAGATCGCCTGAAACGATTGGTTGGCTTGGAACATGTTCCCGCCACCGAAGGAGCCCCCGACGCAGAGAACGGCGAAGATGACCGAGAGCACCTTGCCCGTCTTGGGCATGCCGCGCTCCTTGAGGCCGTCGCGCAGATAGTACATCGGCCCACCGTGCACGGTGCCGTCGGCGCCGATCTGCCGATAGAGCTGGCCGAGGGTGCACTCATGGAACTTGGCC
>Ga0193954_1001626_pt1 | contig 11293 bp, 10 predicted proteins | sample BB_5_MG_FD_140340 | JGI IMG/M metagenome (GOLD analysis project Ga0193954, IMG submission 140340) | Microbial mat bacterial communities from the Broadkill River, Lewes, Delaware, United States - BB_5_MG | ecosystem: Environmental > Aquatic > Freshwater > River > Microbial mats | place: USA...
ATGCTGATGTAATTAGTAGAAATAATATTAAAAAAAAAGCTTCTAGAATTAACTAGAAGCTTTTTTTATGTTAAGTCGTTTCATCAATTTCATTGAGAAAACTAAGCCTTTTCTCAGGATATCAAAATATAATGCGATATAAGTCAAAATACTAAATATCCATATAACAATTAAATTGGCGCTATACGTTTTGTAGTTACTTCCAAAAATCACTTTACCTGGGGCATAAAAAGGAGAATCGAAAAAACGATGGGTGTTCGAAGTGTTGTAAATCGGTGTAGCATTTTGGTAAAGACGACCGTTATAATTTATCAGCTTATTTGATTCCAATTTATTTGTAACCATTTTTACCAATGCCTCATTCTGGAAATTATCTTTTAGGTATTTATATTCCTTCACACCGAGTGAATCAATGATCGCTTGCTCAATAGCAGTGCTTTCATTAATATCCTTAATACTTTGTAGTCTGATATAATTGATGAATTTATCAAATGCTTTAAATTGTTCTTCGCTTAATTGTTTATCTGATGCTATTGTCTCAACACATAATTCGCATTCTAGATTTGTCCATTTGGCCTCTTCCGTTTTAATTTCATTAATAAGCGTTTCTCTAGCGTTTGCAATTTGAACATCTGAACTACTCGTGTCAATCAATTGGCGCTTTAGCGAATTCATTTCAGGAATCCAGTAATCCTTAACCCATTCTGCTTTGTTTATTGTTGCATTTACATCGAAAAAATAATTTTCAAAGTTGTTTGATGAGGACTGTTCAACAACCAAACCTTCATAAGCCCATCTTGACACCATCATGTTTCCTAGCCAAGGAACTTTTGTAGCATTGGAAAGGGAAGGGTGAAGCTTATCAAATTTCACAATAACCCCACTAAATAACAATTGCGGAATGATCATTAAAGGAACCATGATGTAAATTACTTTCGCAGAATTGAAAGCGCTTGAAATATTTAAGCCAACGATATTCGAAAAACATGCCGTAGAAAATAACATGAACCAATATTCAAAATACATTTCACGAATATCGAGGATTGTATTTCCGATAAGAACGAATAAAAGAGATTGGATTGCTGAAATCACAATGAGAATCCATACCTTCGATAATAAGTAACTACTTCGAGATAAGTGAATAAATGCTTCTCGTTCTAGAATCTTTTTATCCTTGTTAATTTCCTCAGCAGCAACTGTTAAACCAAGAAAAATAGATACGATTACAGAAATAAATATGTATTGAGGAATGTTTTCATTTAAGTAATAACTGTAAGTCATCTCGCCCTTAACCCATCCCGAATACTTAATGAAATAGGATAATAGAACGGCAAGAATTGGAGCGACAAGTGCATTCATTAACACATATTGCCTATTTGCAATCTTACTTAGGAAATCTCGTTTTACGTAACTAATGAATTGAGAAAACTTTGACGGTAAAGTATTTTGCTTCTTTGGGACAGAGTTAATTGTTTCAACTTTCTGTTCACTTGTGTTGTCCAAGTATAGAATGTTCCAGTCCTTTGGCCCGCGTTTTCTACTTTCGGATTCGACACCAAATTCATCCACAATTTTCGCGTCAATTAAATTGAAAATTTGCTCAGGATTAACATTACCACACAAATTACATTCTCTCTCATGGGCATTCCCTTTGTAAGAATGAGTTTTGAAATGTACAATTGCATTAAGTGGAATCCCATCGTAAACAGGGAAACCGCCTTGGTCCATGATGATTAATCGATCAAATAACTTAAATATATTTGATGATGGTTGATGTATAACAACGAAAACCAATTTTCCTTTCAAGGATAATTCCTTTAAAAGATCCATGATATTATCAGAATCTCTACTTGATAATCCTGATGTTGGCTCATCTACAAATAGAATCGAAGGTTCTCGAATTAATTCGAGTGCAATATTCAAGCGTTTTCTTTGCCCGCCCGAAATAACTTTGTCTAAGGGAGAACCAACTTTTAAATAGCGAATTTCATAAAGACCTATTGATTTCAACACTTCTACAGTCTTTTTTGCAATTTGATTCGAAGTCAAATGCCCCATGGATAACTTAGCACTGAAAAATAAGTTTTCGAATACACTTAATTCTTCAATCAATAAATCATCCTGATTCACATTCCCAACAACACCTTCCAATAATTGTTGGTTGCTATGTAAATCAATCCCATTAATTTCTACCTTTCCTGATGTGGGTTTAATTTTACCATTAAGGATATTTAGAAGTGTTGTTTTCCCAGAGCCTGAACCACCCATTACACCAATCATTTTGGCTTGAGTAGACTGGATGCTTATTTCTCTTAATGCAGGTTTACCGCTTTTAAAAGAATGCTCAATATTGAGTGCTTTAAAACTTATTTGTTCATGTTCTTCGGCCGAACTAAGTTTGGAAATTAAATCTGAGTAGAATATTTGAGTACTTTTCCCGGTCCTTAGCGTTGAGCCAACATTAAGCACGTGTACTTTATCACCAACAACGTATTTACCATTAATGTACAATTCATCTTTTCCGTGATAACGAAAAAATATGGTCTTAACTGATTCAATATTTACAAAATGAATAGGGGAGTCGAGGCCATCCACAAATCCGGACTTAGCTAATTTAAGTGAACCTAAATCTTTACTACAATAATAAATATGACCAGTTTCATCAACTATTTCCTTACCATTAGAATTTACGAAAGCTACAAGAGTTTCGAATTCTTTCTGAGAAACATTAAACGTATCTGAAACTGTTTGAACAAATTTCAATTCGTTCCCTGTAGTGAAGTCATCTCTATGAATGAATTCGAGGATGCGAATAAGAACAATTATTTTTTGTCGCTGCGTTAACTCAGTGTTTACTTGAGAGCAAATTCTGAGGATTTTAACCGAGTGAAGTGAAGTTCTCTTTTGATCTTTCTTCTTTGAATAAATTCTTCCTCGCGTCGAAATTAAGAAGTCATCAAATATTGATAAATACTTATTTACATCGGCAGAGCTCAGTTCAGTTTTCAGAAAGGAACGAATGATTTCTTTACCCTTAGTCGATTGAATTTCAACAGATTCAGAATCATTTTCAGGTACTTCGTCAACCTTTGCAATAATTGCAAAAAGCTGCATTAACGCACGAAGTATTCTTTCACTCATTCAATATGTAGTATGGGGTTATTTTTCGAATCCAATCAACATTACTGCACAACCAGTTACTTTCAAATCAAGGTCTAATTCTGTTTCAACTGTCACTGGAAGCGTCTCGATAACTTTAAAGTCCCAATAAGGTGCATTCTTATAATTCTTGTTAGAGAAAAGAATATTTCCTTTAGGATCTTTGATTGTAAAAATCACATAGTTTTCTTTATCGCCTGCACTTGCAGCAATACGATAAGTTGTACCACCATAAAAAGTTGTTTTAAACTCAGCTTTTTCACGGTCTAAAAAAGCAGTGTAAACCTGTCCATCAGATATAAAACTACCTCCATCTTCTTGTAATAAAGCTTCACAGCTTGCAACTATGCGTTCACAGTCTTGAGCATTCACATTAGATAATGCAAAAATTGAGAGTAATAAGGATATAATTAATTTCATCGTTTAGGCTTTTGTAATGTTCGATCTAATGCTACTTAACTTCGTTTTGATTTCATTCAAAATCTCTTGATCAAAATCTAATGCTAATGTATGGTGAAAAGTGGTTTTATTCTTTTCCTCATCAGTTTCAGGAGCCGCATATTCATAATTCATAATAATCTTATCGAAAGAAAGTCGAAGATCGGACAAATCAGCAATTAACGTATCGTTACTTCCTCCTTTATTATACTCCGTTAAAATATCAATGATTGAATTTAATGACTGTTTTTGTTCAGCAATTCGTCTTTCAATATCAGGACTTTGTTTTTTTGCATTTAATTCACATGCAAAATAAACAGATTCAATCCACCCACCAGCTAAAATAAGTGCAGATGTTGATTTTCTATTCGCATGTTTTAAAAAGTTATCCGATTTCTTGAAGGCATCAGACATTAATAAAATCATTGAATCAGAATCTCCAGAATTTTCTTCAAAACGCTTTAAGAAGCTCGTGTCGAAAGCTGCATCAAGCCCCAACTCAGCCGTAAGCTTTTCCACAGAGTTCAGATACTTCATTGAAATATTTTTCTCTTCATACAATGCAGAGTATCCCAAGTCAGTTCCATAAATACCTAAATTTAATGCTTGTTGATATTCAGTGATGTAATCACCAACATTTGAATTATCATTCAATAATGTTGCATCAAAACCAACATCTAAACTTTTAATTAAATATGCCGTTTGTACTGGAGAAGGAATACTAAATATTTTCCCGTCAAAAATGGTGTTTAATGAACTATTAGGGTCAAAAACCTCTTCATCAATTGTGTTCTTTTCTTGAGTTTCTGAATCACCACATGATGACAACAAGCTCACACAAGAAATCACTGCGACAGTTGGTAATAATATTTTTCTGATCATAAGTTAGTCTATCGTTAAATCGAGTCTATCGTAAAAATAGCAAAAATAGTGAAAATCCTCATTGATTTCGTACTTTTGTTTATACACTTGTCAAACATGAATATAAGACCGAGAAGAAACCGTAAGAATAGCGTCATTAGAGCTATGGTAGAAGAGACTAAATTGGGGACAGAAAACTTAATTTACCCCTTATTTGTAGAAGACGGAAAAGCAATTAAAACAGAGATTAAATCATTACCAGGGAATTATCGTTGGTCTATAGATACATTACTACCAGAAGTGGAAAGTTGTATCGATTTAGGAATCAATTCCTTTGTTCTTTTTCCTGCCATTCAAGAATCTTTAAAGGACACTGAAGCTTCGTACAGCTATGCAAATGACAATTTCTATTTAGATGCAATTCGTAAAATAAAAGATGAGTTCCCTCATATCTCACTAATGAGTGATGTGGCAATGGATCCTTATTCTTCAGATGGACATGATGGATTAGTTAAAAATGGAATCGTTTTAAATGATGAAACACTTCCAATATTGGGTCAAATGTCGTTAGCTCAAGCTCAGGCCGGAATCGATATTCTTGGTCCTAGCGACATGATGGATGGCCGTGTAGGGTATTTGCGAGACGTTCTTGATATTAATGACTATAAAGATGTGAGCATCATGTCTTATTCAGCGAAATACGCGAGTGCATTCTACGGACCTTTTAGAGATGCATTGGATTCAGCTCCCAAAAGTGGTGATAAAAAATCGTATCAAATGAATCCTGCCAATAAACGCGAAGCATTGCTTGAGGCTCAATTGGATTTTGAAGAAGGTGCAGATATGTTAATGGTTAAACCAGCAACGTGTTATTTGGATGTCATTCATATTTTGAAAGAAAATTTTGAGATTCCAATAACTGCGTATAATGTTAGTGGAGAGTGTGCTATGATTTATGCCGCGAGTCAGAATGGATGGCTAGATTACAATGCTGCTATGTCTGAAATGTTACTAAGTATACGAAGAGCAGGTGCAGATGGGATTTTAACATATTTTGCCAAAGATTTCGCCAATTTGGTAAAGAAGTAGTTTTTCCACTCGTATTTTTTCGATATATTTAAGGGTATGGAGGATTATAACTTTTCCCAAGAGAAACCTGAATTAATAGAACATAAACCGAAAACAGGATTGTCATTGACCGTTTTTTCAATGGCCTTATTTGTTTTGGTGTTTATGCTAGTGCTAGGTGATGAAGTGAGTTTCATCCTATTCATTTTAGTTGTATTATTAATCCACGAATTGGGACATTTCCTAACTATGAAACTTTTTAAGTATGAAAATGTTCGGATGCTCTTCATTCCATTGATGGGAGCGTTTGTTCAAGGTTCAAAAAAGAACTATTCTCAACGTCAAAGCTTTTTAGTCACGGTGGCCGGACCTTTTCCTGGAATTTTAATCGGTGCTTTATTAATGTGGTATGGAACTGTTGTTCATTCGACTTGGATGATGGAGTTAAGTGGACTTTTTTTAATGCTTAACATTATCAATTTATTGCCTTTGGACCCTTTAGATGGTGGACAAATGTTCAAGCTTTTCTTTAGAAATAATCATGAATTCTTTTTAATGGTTTTCGCATTCATTTCATCCATTGCAATGATTGGGGTGGGTTGGATGATGAATAGTGCGATTATTATGATTTTTGGTTTTTTTATGGGATTCCGAGTGCGTGCGATGCAGAAGCGTTATCAAATGCACAAAGAATTGAAAGAAGTTGATGTAGATTACACGACCACATATAATCGTTTAAGTTACCGTGATTTCGTGAAGATTAAAAATATACTACTTGAGCATACTCCTGCGTTAAGAAAATTTGTGGAACAAGCCTCAGAAGATGAAAGCGACAATGTTATGGCTAGCCAAGTAAACAGCGTTTTAGACGTTCCATTAAACCGGGATGCATCAATCATTTTTAAGTTGATGATATTGCTGTTTTGGGTGGCTTCTTTCATAACCCCATTTCTTTTATTTTTCTACTTAGATCTTAAATGGTATTTCGATGCAATTTAGTGTTGGTGAAAAGGTTGTGTTTTTGAATGAAGTAGGTGGCGGAATCGTTCGGTCGATTAATCACATGAACTTATATTCCGTTGAAGACGAAAATGGTTTTGAGCGTTATTATCGTGCTAATGATCTTGGAAAGATACACGGGGAAGATTACAAAATTGACGACGACCATGTCGCTCTAATTCATGAAGAAGCCGCTTTTACCAAAGTAAATCACGTAGTTTTAAAAGAACAATTAACTGGACGTAGAAGACCAATTGATGTTTGGGAAATCGATTTGCATATTGAAGAAATTACTGATTCTCATCGTGGCTTATCAAATGCTCAAATCCTCACCAAACAATTGAGCGCGTTTAAGATTTTCTTTAACAAAGCGCGCGCGAAGTCTATTCGTAAAGTTGTTGTAATTCATGGTGTTGGAGAAGGGGTCTTAAAGGAAGAAGTTCGCTACTACTTAGATAAAATCCCGGGAATTGAGTACTACGATGCAGATTTTAGAGAATACGGAAAAGGAGCTACAACGATAGAAATACCGTTCAATCAAGATTAATTCAACGCTCTTTTATACAATCGAAATCCTCCTTTCGCTTCTATGAGTTCAAAATTTGGATGATCATCTAATTCTCTGTTTGTAGATTTCGATACAAAGTAAACTGGTTTGTCTATCTCACCATTCATTAACCAATCACGTTCAAATCGTCCACCAGGTAATCCATATGGTTGTTTAAAATAGAAATATTGCGCGTAACTCTTATAGCCATAACACTCTACATAAACATCTTCGCCTTCTAATCCTGAGTAAAATTCAACCACTGGACCTTGTGTAAATCGCTCTATATTAGGTAATATGAAGAATAATACCAACAATAAGGTAATTCCCATCGTAGACGCAATCGATAGGACACTTTTAAGAATTTCATTTCTTTTTAGGAAAACAAATGCAATGAAAACACCAATGATAAAGAATATTCCAATTAAAAATTCTAATCCACTCCAAACTAATGGTGTACTTAACGAATCTACAGCAAATGGATCGTTCATATAAGTAAACAACATCTCCTTATTCATTAATACAACTGGCAACAATGCGATAATCAATCCCAGAATTACCCCTAGAATCAAAAACATAGAACGCACATACTTCTTCAATTCCACTTTACCACTGAGTACTTGGTGTAAGTAATAAGCGGCTAAAAAAGACAATGGAATATAAGTCATCGATGAATAATGTATGATTTTTGTCGTGGTAATACTAAAAATGATCATTACTACCCAGAAGATACAAAGCATCCATGTTCGGATATCAAACGGAGTTACTTCTTTACTTCGCTTAAACGAAGGTAATGCAAGGACTGAAATTGGAAAACAGCCAATAAAAACAACAACGAAATGATAATAGAACGGTTGTTCATGACCCGCAACACCAGAACTAAACAACTCTAATTGATATTGTATAAACTGAATCATGATGTCGTATCCATTCTGATATAATTCAATTGATAACCAACTGCAGACCACAACAAAGAATCCAAATAGAAAAAGTAAAATGTATTTAAATTCCGGGAAGATTTTGAACCGTTTAACAACCACATAAACTGAAAATGTCAACCCTAATAATAAAAATCCAACGGGACCTTTAGTTATTACACTCAGTCCACTGAAAATCCCCGCTAATATTGCATATCGAATGATTTTCTCCTCACTTTTTCCAACAACAAGAAGCATGAAGTAAATCGACATGAAAATGAAATAATTAAAAACAGGATCAATAATACCCGATTTGAAATAGAGGTGAGGAAGAAGCGAAGCGAAAAATAATAAAGCCCACATCACACCAAATCGTTGGTCAAAGTGTTTTTTACCGATATAGAAAAAGGTGATCAAATAAATCAATCCGAATAATGCATTTGGAAAACGCGCCGCAAACTCAGTAATTCCAAACAATTTCATTGAAACAACTTGCAACCAAAAGAAAAAAGGAGGTTTCTCCCAAAACGATTGATAGTTGATCTGAACGCGCATATAATCGCCACTTTCGATCATTTCACGCGCCGATTCTGCAAAGTTTATTTCATCCCAATCAAATAAATGAACAAGACCTAGCCCAATAAAAAAGAACAATGAAAGAACACTTAGTACAAGAATTGCAATGCGTTTATCTGTTGTTAGCTTGTGAATAAAAGACGCCATTATCGTTTAATTATCTTTCGCATTAAGATTAAAAGGAAAATCATAAAACCAATTATGATCAACCTGAAAAGCCAAGTCAAAATAAAATTTGCTTCGGGTTTAAACATTGAGTTTAAAGGTACCGTTTTTCCATCAAAACGTACAAGCGGGTTCATATATAAATCACTATTCGTATTTCTAGCAACCACACGGATGTAGGTGTCATCTTCATCAAATTTATAACTCGCCTTATTCACATTATCCACGACTTGTTTGATTTCTCCATTTTGTCCAACAAACTCTAGTTTATTAGCAATTTCTGCAAATTTCACTTCAAATGTTTCATCCCCAGTCATTAAACAACTGACTAACTTATTATCACAGATCTCATTTCTAGAATTAATACCATAGTTCTGGCCCGCTTTCATATGATTCAATATCGAATCCGAATTACGCACATTTGAATAAATGATATTCCATATTCTAAATGTAGGTTCATTCCGTATATCATGCGTATCATCATTTCCCATAACATAAGTTAATCTCCCAGCAGACAAGGCTTGGTCCCAATATTCATCTGAGATTCGGTAATGATTTAAAACCTCAGTAAAATCGTAATGAACGAGATTTCTCATGTCCCCAAAAGTTCTACCACCACCAAATTTCGGGTGAGCCATGGCAACAACTGCATTCTTTTCCTTCAATTTTTCGATCACTTTTTGTTTATGAGAAGTCAATTGAAAAAGCGGATAATCGAAATAAGAAACTTCATCGGGATTTATGGATAAATAATGTGATTTAAGCACATTGTATCCATGTTCATACTCTGGAATATATAAGTCCGTAAACTCTTTTGCGTAATTACTGATTTTATGATAATTCGAGATCCCAACAATGTCATATCCACGTTTAGAATACTCACGGTATATATCTTCTTCAGAGTTGTGTCCGTTTGTTATTTTCTCCCATGCTTCAGAATGTGCGTGAAAATTTGCTCTATACGACGAATCAGGTAGATGCTCATACGGATTATGAATAAAAGTCCCTGAAAAAGGTTTTTCCTCTGGAAAGTTATAAATGGTTGTGTTGATGTAGAAAATAGTAACCGCAAAAATGAAAAGCAACAAGAATAAACTCATTGCTTTCAAAGAAAATTTGCTAAATGACTTGATCGTAATCGCCATTAAGCATGAAATATTTTTGATTTAATTATACCCATTTTATTAAAGAAGTACTTCCAAGAAACACCCAAAACACCTAATCCGTATGTTGTACTTCTTGCAATATTGATGGAGGAAGCATCTTCAAAATATTTTGTAGGACAAGTTACCTCACCAATTTCATATCCTTTATAGAATATTTGTGCCAACATCTGATTATCAAAAATGAAATCATCCGAATTGATATTATAGTTTACGTTTCTCAATACTTCTGCAGAAAACATTCTATATCCTGTATGGTATTCTGAAAGCTTTTGATTCATTAAGATATTCTGAGAAAGCGTTAAAAAACGGTTTGCTATGTATTTATACATAGGCATTCCACCTTTACGAGCACCTTTCCCTAAAATTCTCGAACCGATAACAACAGGATACACATCACGCGCAATGATATATGCCATACTCTCAATAAGTTTAGGAGTGTACTGATAGTCTGGGTGAAGCATTACAACAATATCAGCACCTAATTCTAGCGCTTTGTTGTAGCAAGACTTTTGGTTACCACCATAGCCTTTGTTTACTTCGTGTGTTATAACATGTTTAATTCCTATTTCACGAGCCAAATTCGCTGTGTTATCACTACTTCGATCATCCACTAAAACAACATCATCAACAATGTCAAAAGGGATTTCATCATACGTGATTTTTAATGTTTTTTCTGCGTTATACGCTGGTAGAATTACAACTAATTTTTTTCCGAGAATCATATCTTTAAATAGATGTTATGGTGCAAAAATAAAAACAATCAAAAGAAATCCGTTATTTAACTAGAGATCTTGTCGAAAAGAGTGGATATCATTATGGTTTTCTTCAATTTGATCTTTTACTTTCTTAATTGATTTAGCAAGCATAAATATATCGACCGGGGCATGCTTTCCGAGCCAAAAAAAACTTTCTTGCTCATCTTCAACCGCCATGGCTATATGATAAAGGATATCAAATCCATGTACCTTTAGCCATTGTTGAGCACTTTCATTTCCTTCTGCACCATTTACCATGGCTAGGAGGTGAGGATACCCATTATTTTGCAACCAAGAACGAGCATCATCCTTTAAGTAAATCGCATAAGTTGCCATTACAAGTTCAGGGTAACCATTATCCTTCAACCATAGCATAAATTCATCACTACCTTCAATGGCTTTGCTCCAAGCGATAATAATTTTGGCTGGATAGTTTATAGGTTTTACTTCGGACTTATTTAATCCGCCCACATCATGCTTTCTCTTTTTTCTAAACCAACTAGCCATTTGTATAGAATAAATATGAGATTAATATTGCTGCAATTATTCCGACTAGATCACATAAAAGTCCAGCACCAGCAGCATAACGAGTATTTTTAATGTTGACAGAGCCAAAATAAACGGCCAATACATAAAATGTTG
>Ga0193954_1001629_pt1 | contig 11266 bp, 8 predicted proteins | sample BB_5_MG_FD_140340 | JGI IMG/M metagenome (GOLD analysis project Ga0193954, IMG submission 140340) | Microbial mat bacterial communities from the Broadkill River, Lewes, Delaware, United States - BB_5_MG | ecosystem: Environmental > Aquatic > Freshwater > River > Microbial mats | place: USA...
ACTTCTTTGATTGTTTTTCCTTTGTGCTTTCCGAAATTATAAATTTCTACTCCTTCTTTATTCAATGCTAACCTACCTGCGAAATCTAAGCGTGATACATTGCCATAACTAGAAAAGTTAGCTAAAAAAGGAACGTCACTTTGAATCTCATCATAACGTGAAATTTGAGCATCTAAAACTTCCCAAGTAGCGTCGGCGTCGGCCATAGCTGTATGTGCATTCTCAAGATTTTTATTGCAATAAAATTTATAAGCTGCAATCAAGGTACGTTGTTCCATTTTGTGGAAGATGTTCTGTACATCAATGTGATTCTTTATAGATAAATCAATTTCGCTACCCGCACGCAGTAATTCTTCTGCTAGCATAGGCAAATCAAATTTATTTGAGTTGTATCCTGCTAAATCGGCATTTTCAATAAAAGCTTCTAATTCATGAATGATTTCTTTGAATGTTGGAGCATCTTTAATGTCTTCATCATAAATGCCATGGATTTCACTCACTTCTTTTGGAATAGGGATCTCAGGATTGATGCGCTTATGGAATTCAGATCTTGTTCCATTCGGATTAATTTTGACTATGGCGATTTCAACTATTCGGTCATGTGTGACGCTAAGTCCGGTAGCTTCAAGGTCAAAAATTGCAAGTGATTTTTTTAGTTCAATATTCATGTGGTAAATATAAGGATAGGGAAGTAGAGCGCAAAAAAAAGTCCGGTAGAACCGGACTCTTTTATTTTTTATTCTGATTATTCAGTTTTTAAACCAACATATTGGTAAGGTGTGTATTTATCCTTGTTTTTCGAATCCTTTTCATATGCAGGACCTTGAACAACAGTTGTTACAATAACAACATTTACTTTTCCTTTATTTTCTTCTTTCTTTTCAAAGTATGAAATCAAATCGTACTTCATGTTCTCAGCTCTAATCTCTGTAAGCTTCTCATTTGTTTTGTATGTTCTTGTTGGAACTTGCGATGCAGAAGAATAGATGTTTATTGTGATGCTTTCACGACCATCAGCTAATTGAGCTTCAACGTCTTTAACGAAAGTTTTCAAATCACCCTTTTTCGTACTTAGTTTATTCTTGTTATAATCAAAGTAGTGCATGAACTCTAAATTCGGATAATTTTCAACAATCATTGTATCTAATTCAAGCGTGTCTTCTGGGATGATAATGATTCGTTTATCAACATCAAGTAATAACTCTCTGTATATTTCTTGATACGCTTCATCACATTCAGTCGAGAATGCATCGTTATGCATAACCACTTCATCCGTAACATTCATATATTCCAATTTATACGTCTTACACGGTTCTAATCCTGTCATAAACACACCATCTCTTAAACGCGGATATACATATCTACTTTGCTTTCCTTCTTCACAATCAACACAAACAAGACGTACATTAATTGCAAAATCCTCAGGAATTGGTTTGTCATCAACGGTTTTAATTAACCCTTTTAAAACAGCAATATCTTTAACACCTAAGTAATCATTATGTATTTCATAAATATCTTTTTCTCCGAAGCCATCTTTTCTAAAAGAAGTTAAATATCCTTTTTTACCATCAAGTGTAGTCGTATAGTATATATCGTCATTCGTAGAATTAAAAGGGTATCCAAGATTTTCACCCGCTGTCCACGTATCGTCTTCAAGTAATGTTGTTCTCATTACATCAAATCCCCCAATACTGTTTTCTCCATTTGTAGAGTAGTAAAGCGTTTTATTATCGATTGAAATAAAAGGAGAATCTTCGTCGTAAGGGCCATTGACATTAGGGCCAAGATTAATTGGTTCAGACCAAGTGTCATTCTCCATTCTGTTACATACGTAGATATCTCTACCTCCAAATCCACCTTCGCGATCTGACACAAAATAGAATTTCTTTTTATCATGACTCATCATACAGTGAGTTTCCCATGAATCAGAATTAATATCTGCGATATTCAATTTCTCAATATCTTGAAATTTCGCATGATAAAAGTCGGTAAAGTAAATATCTCCACCACCAGTAGAATCTTCGTATAGATAGATTTTACGCTCATCAGAGCTAATTGCAATTGTAGCTTCATTTCGTTGCTTTCCACAAAATTCAAGACGAATAGGTGTAGTCCATGTCGAGTCAAAGTCTCTATAACTTACATAAACATCTTCTGGGTATTGATTAATTCTTGGATCCTTAAACTCATCCGTTTCATTGTTCTCCCAAGCTCTTCTCGAAGTAAAGTAAAGTGCAGAACCATCTAGCGATACAACCGGGCTATACTCTGGATAATCCGTGTTAATTGCCGAACCAATATTTTTTAAATAGACATTGACAGGAGTTCCCATATATTTGCGAGCTTCAGCACATTGCTTTAAACGAAGTTCTACGACTGGAAGTAATTCTGATTTCTTTTTTGAAACTTCTTTGAATTTATTGTAGTTCTCTTCTGCCTTATCAATGTCCTCATTTAAATGATAGCATGTAGCTAAATGAAAAAATGCATCTGTTGGAGCACTTGTTTCTTTTGCTGAGTACATATCAAAATTAGCATCTGTATCCTTTGTTGCCATCACAAAGTGGGGGATAGCTTCCTCGTAATCTTTTCGTATTTCTAAGGCCAAAAATCCTTTTCTATAGTGATAGTTAGAACTTTGTGGTTTAATCGTTAAAAGTTTATCTGCTAAGATCTCTGCGTAATACAACATTCCATCCTGCATCAGGGTAGAATTTTGCATTACTAATTGTGATTCAGGTGCTGTTTGCGCAATTTGTCGAATTTCAGCTTCAGTTTGCGAAAAAAGAAATGTGCTTGTAAATAACAAGGCGGCTGTAATAGTATGTTTTATTTTCATAGAATGACCATTAATGGACGTAGTAACAAATATTCAATTTTAAGGTTACGTAGTAAAAAGCAATAAGTTACAACAGTAAAGGTATAAAAAAAGTCCGAAATAAATTCCGGACTTTTCAAGGTTAAAGTGTTGATATGTTAATTCTTAACAATCATAAATTCAGTTCTACGATTGGCCTGGTGTTCCTCCTCAGAACAATCAGAAACAACGTCTCCTTCACAGCCACAGTCGTTCACTAGTTTAGACTCACCATATCCTTTACCATAGATACGACTTTTATCTTTAATTCTAGCTTTGATGTAGTTAGCAGAAGAAACAGCTCTTTTGTTGGATAACCAAGTATTGTATTTCTTAGTTGCTCTACAATCGGTGTGTGAACCTAATTCTATTTTAATTGAAGGGTTTTCATTCATGATCTTAACAATCTTGTCTAGTTCAAGTGCCGCATCTGGTCTTATTACCGAACTATTCAAGTCGAAGTAAATCGGGTTCAATTCAAAAACAGTTGCTATATCAACACCAACTTCAGACTTATTAATTAAGTAGTCTAGGGAAATATTAGAATTCATTCCTAAAACCTCATCAACAACAAACGTTTGAGTTAAGTATCCATCTTTAGTTACCTTAACATCAAAACGGATTTTATCTTCAAATTCAGCATTATCTAAATAATTAGATTTAAATGCACCATTGGCGTCAGTTGTGTAAGTTTTAAAAACTTCGCCATTTTCAGGGTTGATGAATTCTACAGTAGAATTTGGTAGAAGTTCAGTTGTCTGCACGTCAGCTATTGTTCCAGCCAATGTATAACGACCAATAATGTAATCTTTTACAATTTCTTCATTCTCTGAATTACATTTAGTTGTAAACGGCTCAGTTTTCACTAGCTCTCCATTTTCGAAAAACGAAACTTCGTAATCTTTACAACGTTGTAATAGTCCAAAATAGCGACCATTTTTAATTCGAGGCTCAGATTCCTTATCTTCTGCACGTTCACAGTCCAAACATTTTAACTTAACGCTCATGTTTTCAGGAATAGGAGTACCGTCTGTTGTTGCAATAACACCAACTAAACTACTAATAGGTCTGTTTCCAAGATAGTCGTTTTGAATTTCATAAATATCCTTTTCACCGTACCCATCTTTACGGAAAGATGAAAGATAACCTCTTAAACCATCTACAGTAGTTGTATAAAAAATATCATCACCGGTAGAGTTAATAGGATACCCCATATTTACAGGTATTGACCAATTGTTGTCTTCATCTCTAAAAGTGACAAAAACATCAAATCCTCCCATACTAGCAGGACCATTACTAGAATAGTAAAGTGTTTTATTATTGATGGCAATAAAAGGAGAATCCTCATCATATGGCGTGTTAATTTCTGGTCCCATATTTTGAGCCTTAGACCATTCTCCATTTGGTAATTTTACAATTCTGTAGATATCTCTACCACCGTATCCCCCTGGTCTGTCAGAAACAAAATACATATTTTCTCCATCAGGAGTTAACGTACAGTGTGTTTCCCATGAATTTGAGTTAACGCCATTGTAATCTAATTTATTTAATTCTTCAAACTTGTTCCCTCCAAAATTAGAGTAGTAGATATCTCCACCACCTGTAGCATCTTGATATACAAAGATTTTACGTTCATCCGAACTGACGGCAATGGTAGCCTCATTCATTTCATTGTTACAGAATGCTAACTTTTCAGGAGATGTCCAAGCACCTTCAAAATCTTGGTAACTTACATAGATATCCTCCGGGAAGTTATTCAACATAGGATCTTTAAATTCATCCGAACTGTTATCTTCCCAACCACGGCGTGATGTGAAATAAAGTGAAGTACCATCTAATGAAACTACAGGAGCATATTCAGGAGTATTCCCGTTAACCTGGTTTCCAATATTCTTAACTATCGCACTTTTAGGATTTGCAATTAGACTTTGAGCAACATCGCATTGTACAAGTTTTAATTTAGCCATATCCAATAGACTTGACTTCTTTGTACTGTTCTCAATAAAAAGATTGTAATACTTGCGCGCATTAGTCAAATCTTCATTTAAATGATAACATCTACCTAAGTGATAGTATGCATCAATTGCAGCACTTTGCTCTTTACCAGAATACAGGTCATAGTTTTTATCTACATCAGTAACTGCAACTTTCAAGTATTGCATTGCCAAGTCTTGATCACGACGAGACTCAAGTACAATAAACCCTTTTCTATAATTGTAATTTGGGCTTTGCGGGTTGTAAGTCAAAAGTTTATCCACAACAATTTCTGCATGATACAGGAAGTTTTGTTGCATCATTTGAGAACTTTCGAACACAAGTTGTTGCTCGCTAGCAGTCATAGTCATTTCCCTTACTTCAAGTTCCGTCATTTGAGAGAACCCTACAATAGGAAAAGCGACTAATAGTAGTAGGCTTTTAAATTTGTTCATAGTGATTAGTGTTAGTGTATATTAAATTTAGAACTCACGATTCATATCGAATGCTTCAAGATATTCAGCAACTCGTTTTACAAATCGTCCTCCTAGAGCCCCATCAACAACTCTGTGGTCATACGAGTGTGATAAGAACATTTTTTGTCTAATTCCAATGAAATCACCATCTGGAGTTTCTATAACAGCAGGAACTTTTCTAATTGCTCCCAATGCTAAAATAGCCACTTGTGGTTGATTAATAATTGGTGTACCCATCACATTTCCAAATGTACCGACATTTGTTACAGTGTACGTACCTCCTTGAATATCTTCAGGCTTAAGCGCATTGTTACGCGCACTATTAGCTAGAGAGTTTACAGATTTAGTCAATCCAGTTAAGTTTAACCTGTCTGCGTTTTTAATTACTGGAACAATTAAATTTCCAGAAGGAAGGGCAGTAGCCATTCCAATATTAATATTGTTTCTTTTAATGATTTGATTTCCAGAAACAGAAACATTAACCATTGGGAAATCCTTAATTGCTTTTACAATAGCCTCCATAATGATTGGCGTAAAAGTGATGTTTTCGCCTTCACGCTCTGCAAATCCTTTCTTAACTTTATTTCTCCAGTTAACAATATTAGTTACATCTGCTTCAACATAACTTACGTGTGGAGAAACATGTGTTGACATAATCATATGATCCGCAATCATTTTACGCATACGATCCATTTCAATGATTTCATCATCAGGACCTGCAGTAACGATTGGTTCTTTTATGTTTCCTAAGAATCCACCTCCGTTATTATTAACAACCGGAGCTGATGATGCTTGTTTGTCAACAGATGGTACTGATGCAGCAGGCGCTGATACAACGGGTGCAGCTACACTGTTGTTTACACGTCCACCAGCAATGTATGCCAAAATATCTTTTTTAGTCACTCTTTCACCTTGACCAGAACCAACAATTGATTCTAATTCAGACATAGAAATCCCTTCTTTTTCAGCAATACTTCGAACTAGTGGAGAAAAGAATTTTCCTGAAGCACTTGCCTTTCCTAAAGGAGCAGTGCTATTTGAAGTAACAGTTTCAACTGCTGCAGTAACTTGTTCTTCGATGACCGCTGCAGGCGTCTCTGATTTTGCTGGAGTATCTGCTGGAGCCGAACCATCTGTAGAGATAATTGCGATTACATCACCAACTTGAGCAACATCATTTTCTTCAAAAAGTACTTTCACTAAAGTCCCTTCAGCTTCAGAAGGTAGTTCGTTATCCACTTTGTCAGTAGCTACTTCTACTAATGGCTCATCCATCTCAACAGTGTCGCCAACGTTTTTTAACCAATTAGTTATTGTTGCTTCTGTTACGCTTTCTCCCATTTTAGGAAGTCTGATTTCTATCTGTGACATATATATATTAAAGAGTCTGTATTTCTGAATACAAAAATAACCGAAATTTCCTCTTTGTCAATAGAAGAGAGTAAGGTTTTATTCTTCTAGCTTTTTCCAGGCCTTTAAGAGGATAGAAAAATCCTTACGCATTGAATAGTCTCTAGCGTATAAAAGGTTTAGTTTTTCGTTAATCTGTGTATCGTTAGATTCCATAATGTCGCCAGGAACAAGTAGTCCGGGTTTTATTTTTGGTAATCTTACATCTTTTTTTGTTACTTCTTCAGAGAAGCCAATGAACGAGATGTTTCCGAGTAAGATTTGAACTAAATTTTTAATATACTGAGATTTATTATTGAAATTCCAAATAATAAATGGAACAAGAATAAGTCCACATAGGGAAAAAATAAAATCAAATAGTCTTTTCTTTCTTTTATTCTCTTTTGTAACTAGATTGTTCAAGTTTAAAATATACAATTCTCCAGCCGTATCAATTGAATTGCTTCCAATTAAATAATTTTCAGCATCCGGCGCAATTTTATAGTCTGTTGAATCAAAATTGAGTTGCGACATCCAATCGATTATTTGTGTGTAAGTTTGGTTCTTGGCACTAAAAATAATCTCGCTATAATCCCCATCGTTAATGTCTTGAATTGTATTGGGTTTAATTTTTTCAATAGCGGAAATGTTGTCATTGGTGTGACGGATTAAATCTTCAATGCGACTAACCTCCAAATCGTTATCATTTACAATTCCAAATGACTTAGTTGATTTTACTCGAAGTTTAAACTGCTTTCCAATCGTAAAATGTAAAAAGATCCTTGAAATAGTGTAGTAAGCAATGGTCCATCCAGCACCAATAAAAATAAACAATCTTGAGAATTGCCAAGACTTAGGAAGGATAGCGTAGGCGAGGAGAATAATCAAAGTGCCGATAAAAACACCTTTGATGAATTTAAATAGTTTTATAGGTGTGTCATAGCCGCCGTTAAAATAACTTGTAGATAACCAGATTAATGCATAGGTGGGGATGGAGTATTTGATTAACTCAACAGGGAATTCTATGTCGGACATTTTCCAATAATTGGTTAACGCATACAATCCAAATATGATGTAAACTATATCTATTGTTGGCAGAAACATTTTTTTCGCAATTCGAAGTGCAATTGCCAAAAAGGCGCGCAGGTAAATCGCGAAATTGATTAGAATGGAAAATAGTTTGGCATTTTTTCCAGAGAAATGTTTCTGCGCAAAAATGATCATCGCTCGGTAAAAAACAAAAACATAGTTTACTGAACTTTTTTTTGTGCTCTCTCCTTTATAATGAATGATTTTAGTATCAGAACAATAGTAATTTTTATAACCGCCCAAAGTTATTCTATAAGACAAGTCAATATCCTCGCCGTACATAAAGAAGGACTCATCTAATAATCCCACTTTATCTAGAGTGTCCTTTCGCATAAGCATAAAGGCACCACTTAAAATATCAATTTCGTGATTTTCATATTCTGATAGATGTCCTAAATGATACTGTCCAAATCTTTTGGATTTCGGGAATAATGCAGAAAGTCCGAAGATTTTATAAAACGCAACCATCGGCGTTGGCAGTCCTCTTTTTGATTCAGGAAGGAATTTTCCTTTGCCATCAATCATCCTAATTCCAAGACCTCCTGACTCAGGTCGTGCATCCATAAACTCAACCGTCTTTTTAAAGGTGTCTTCTTCAACTACAGTGTCGGGGTTGAGTAAAAGTATGTATTGGCCTTGAGAGATTTCAATGGCTTGGTTGTTTGCTTTTGAAAAACCAACATTGTCCTTGTTTTCAATCAGGGTAAACTCAGGATACTTTTTTTTCACCATTTCAATTGATCCATCTACAGAGCAATTGTCTACGATAAAAACTTCAGCAGATATATTTTGAATTCCTTTACGAACAGAATCTAAACATTGATCCAAGAAGTACTCTACATTGTAATTAACAATGATGATACTTATTTTATATTTATAGGAATTCGTCAATTTAATGGTTAATCATTAACTGCGATGCAAGAGATTTCAATATCTACATCCATTGGTAGTTTAGAAACTTGTACGGTCTCTCTTGCTGGTGGTAACGAACGGAAATATTCCGCGTATATTGCATTCACCTTAGCGAAATTATTTAAGTCTTTTAAAAAGATACTGCACTTAACAATATGTTCAACCTTCATGCCTGATTCTTGAACTAAGGCCAAGATGTTTTTCATAACTTGATGAGTAGATTCTTCAATTGTTGAATCAACTAATTCACCCGTTTTTGGGTTTAATGGTATTTGTCCAGAAACATAAAGTGTATCTTTGACTAAAATTGCTTGGCTATATGGTCCGATTGGAGCAGGAGCACCAGGAATTTGTATTACCTTTTTCATCTTGTTATTTTTGTACAAGTTTACACAAAAAAAAAGAGTTTTTTGAAGCATATTCTACTTCTAGATAATTATGATTCGTTTACATTTAATTTGCAACATTACTTGGTGAGTCTTGATGTGCAGGTTGATGTCATAAGAAATGATCATGAAATTATGGATCTAGATAAATACGATGGTATTGTTATTTCACCAGGTCCGGGGTTGCCGAAAGATGCTGGGGTTTTAATGGAGGTCTTGTCTTTAGCGCAGTATAAGATCCCTGTTTTGGGCGTTTGTCTTGGTATGCAAGGAATGTGCGAATTTTTAGGCGGGACCCTCTATAATCAAAAAGAAGTTAAGCACGGAGTTCAAGAATTGATAGAGGTTTTTTCTGGAGTTTTGTTTAACGATCTGTCATCTGAGATAAAAGTTGGACTATATCATAGTTGGGCAGTTAGTGATGAAGGAGATTATGATATAGTAGCGCGTTCAAAGGGTAATGTGATTATGGCTATTGAAAATAATGAATCAAAATTCTATGGTGTTCAATTTCATCCTGAATCAATAATGACAACGGATGGAATGATAATTGTGAAGAATTTTATCGACTTAATCTAAATGGAGTATTAGGATATTGCTATTTAGATTATTGTATATTTAAATCAAAAAAAAAGTAAAGTATGAAATTAGTTTTAGGAATTGTTGCTGTATTGTTTTCGTTGAATGCTATGGCGCAATCATGTGTTGGAAAGTGGGTTACTATTGATGATGAGACAAATACAAAAAAATCCATCGTTAATTTGTACAAGAAAGATGGTAAATTATATGGTGAGATTGTCTATTTATTTCCAAGAGAGGGAAGAGAAGATAATCCTAAATGTGATTTATGTGAGGATGATAGAAAAGATCAACCGATTGAGGGGATGCAAATTGTACGTGACCTAGAATGGGATGGGGCAGTATGGAAAAATGGGACAATTGTAGATCCAAAAATTGGGAAAGTGTACAACTTAAAAATGTGGACTGATCCAAACAATAGTAAATTATTAAATGTACGTGGATTTGTTGGTCCATTTTACAGAACTCAACAATGGGTTAAAGTAAAATAATTGGGTTTAATTAAAAGAGAAGTCGACTCGTCGATTTCTCTGTTTGCCTTGAGAGGTTGAATTGGTGTCTATTGGCGCCTTTTCTCCTTTAAAGTCAAATTGTAAACGATCTGCATCAAGGCCGTGAAGAATAAAGTAGTCGATAATTGCCTTTGCTCTGCGCTTCGAAAGTTCAATGTTGTAACCATCTGTGCCATCTGAGTCAGTGTGTCCAATTACTTTAACACGTAAATCACTGTGTCCTTTTACAACTTTTATCATTCCATCCAAAAAGTAGAAATGTTCAGGACGGATATCGGATTCATCAAAGTCAAAAAATACAGGTTCAAATACAAAATTCTCTCTTTCTTTTAACCTTATTTCTGGCGCATTTAAACCCTCTTTTTGATCGTAAAGAAATTCTTTAAACCAAAATTGGCCTCTTTCTGAAGTTTCTTCCTTGATGAGTTTTACATCAGTACGGTAGAGAATTATTCTTCCAATTACACGTTTACAATCAATACTTTCGTAATCTCCTTCTAAATAGCCCGTGTTTTGATTAAAAATAAGATGTGCATTAAATCGACACCATTTAATGCGAGAAGATTTTGAGCTTTTTTCAATAACAATTTGTTTAAGGTTGAGTTCGTCGCCCTTTGATGATCCTGAGATTCGTTTCAATGCATATTTGTCTGTATCACGTATTTCTTCTCTAGAATAACCTGTAAATGATTCATTGGAGCCGTCGAGTTCAATGTAGAATAACGTTCCCTGATCAATTTTTTGTCCAGCTCGAATAACTACACCCTCCCAGTTGCCCTTAAAATTTGTTTGTACTATCCCAAAAAATGGAATCAAGAGTGTTAATATTAAGACGCTAAAAACTTTCATTGTCTGTTTATTCGTATTTAATCAAATAATGTTCCATGTTTCCTTGATTATTTCAGTTTAACCTGAATTTTTAGTCAAAAACATAAGGTATTAACAATTCCATGATAATTATGTTGATAAGTTCCGTTTTCTTTTACAGATTGTCCTGTTAAATGCGACTTACGTTCGTTATTTTTGTGTGTTATTGAAATCTTAGGTGACAAGCCTTAATTGAGATTAAATTATGAGTGAAGAAAACAAAAA
>Ga0193954_1001630_pt1 | contig 11263 bp, 11 predicted proteins | sample BB_5_MG_FD_140340 | JGI IMG/M metagenome (GOLD analysis project Ga0193954, IMG submission 140340) | Microbial mat bacterial communities from the Broadkill River, Lewes, Delaware, United States - BB_5_MG | ecosystem: Environmental > Aquatic > Freshwater > River > Microbial mats | place: USA...
ATGCCAAATATTATTAAAATCGATAGAGAGCTTATAGATAATATAGATACAAATAGTGTCAATCAATCTATTTTTAAAGCGATTATAAAAATTGCAAAAGAGAATGATATTATAGTTTTAGCTGAGGGCATAGAGAGAGCTGAAGAAATTGCTTTTTGTGCAAAAGAGGGAGCTGATTTAGCACAAGGCTACTACTTTGGTAAGCCATTAGCTGAACCAATTAGAAGAATATAATTTGAAAGATCAGACACTATCTTTATCATAAAAACAAATAGTGTTTCTTCCAGCATCTTTAGCTTGGTACATTGCTTCATCGGCTAGTTTAAAAAGTTTTTCTTTATTTTGATTACTATGTGCTTTAAAAACTAATACACCAATACTTGCAGTACAGTGATGCTCAATGACTAAGTTACTGTCATCAGTATTTTTAAATATATAGTTTTTTGATAAAACAGAGAGTATCTTTTTAGCTATCACATTTGCTTCACGGGTTGACTTTTCTTTATCTCCATGGAGTTCATGTATGATTGCTGTAAATTCATCTCCCCCAACTCTTGCAACGGTGTCCATTTCTCTCATGCAATCTTTGAGCCTTTTGGCTACTTCGATGAGTAGTAAGTCTCCAGCTGCGTGACCATGTTTATCGTTGAGTGGTTTAAAATTATCCAAATCAATATAGATGATAGCAGAGTGTTTTTTACTGCGTTTAGTACTTGCTGCGGCTTGTTTTAGTCTATCATAAAGCAAACGACGATTTGCTAGTTTTGTAAGTGGGTCGTAAAATGCAAGTTCTCGTATCTTGTCTTCCATCTTTTTGCGTTCAGTAATAACCCGACTAATACCATGATAGCCAATAATATTCTTGTTTTTATCTAATTCTGGTTTTGTGAGAACTTCTCCCCATATTAGTTTTCCATTTTTACAAATATGTTCTATCTCAAGTGTTGAATAACTTCTGTAAATTCCCTTTTTTTGATCTTCTTGTCGTTGTTGCATTCTTTTTATTGCTGTGTTTTTACCTTCAACTGTGAAAATTTCAAAAACATGATGCCCTATCAATTTATCAGGATGATAACCTAATGTTTTTTCAACTGATGGACTGATATAAGAGAAATGAAAGTCCTTATCTAATTTCCAGATAACATCTATCATGTTTTCGGTGAGATTGCGGAAGAGTGATTCGCTTTTTCGAAGTTTTTTTTCAGCTTCTTTACGATGTTGAATTTCTCGTTTTAGTATATAAATCCAATAAGCTATAATCAAAAGTAGAAGTATAGTAACTAAACCATATTTAATAAATATTTGAGTTTGAATGCCTTTTTCTATATTGAGCCAGTGATTGAATATAGCGTCAGTTTCACTTTTGGGGATAGTTGCTATCGCTTTTGTTAAAATAGTGGCCAAGGGTTCATTCCCTTTTGACAGACCAAAGCCTTGATGGCTTATATACTCAGTCTGTCCAGAAAAACGAAGTTTATTAAAATCATTTGTTTTTATTTTATAATCTACTACATTTGCATCCCCAACATAGGCATCAACTTCATTACACGCAAGCATTTTTAAAGCTTCTTTAGTGTTTGGAACACTTACAAGTATAATATTGGGATAATTGTTTTTTATAAATTCTTCCATAAAGTACCCTTTTTCTACTGACACTTTTTTGCCTGAAAGTTGTTTTAAGCTACCGATAAATGAGCCTTTCCCATTATCGATGATGATTGTAGGTGTATGCCTGTAAGGTTCACTAAATGTAAGAAACTCTGAACGCTCTGGTGTTTTTACGATACTTGTTAGCATATCAAGTTGAGATTTTTTTGCCATATTGAGAAGCGCATTCCATGATTTATTTTTTATAAGTTCAAATCGAATACCGAGTATATCCTCAAGTTTATTTAAATAATCTACTATCACGCCATTATGCTTACCATTTTCATTTACCCATTCATAAGGAGCATAATCTGGATCTATTCCTACTTTTATAACAGGGTGTAGCGTAAGCCATATTTTTTCATTTTCTGTGAGATGGAGTTGTGTTGATTTGTCATTGATAGATTGTGCAAAAAGTTGTATTGTTAAAAATATAAATAGGAAAAAAGAAATATGTAGAAATTTAGTCATAATTTCTTGTCTGAATGTTTCATCCAAATTTCCTTGTTTTGTATATTTTATAACTTTTTAATAAACTAAAATGCTCTTATTGATTTTCTTTCAGCCATTGAGTTATTTGTTTGATATCATTTGGGGTAGTTTGACAACATCCTCCAATGAGACTAGCTCCTTTTTCATACCATAATTGTGCTTTTGATTTATATGATGAAATTTCCTCTTCTGTATTCCATTTTTTTGTTATAGCATTGTAGTTACCACCAGCATTTGGATAGACAATGATAGGTTTAGTCGATACTTCTTTAATTTGTGAGATAAGAGATGAGATATATTGTGGAGCGGTGCAGTTGATGCCGATTGCTACTATTTGCTCTTGATTATCAAGCCACTTTGCACACTCTTTGATTGGAGTGCCATCATTTATATGGTTTTCATCTTTTGCACTAAAACTCAACCATGCTTGAGCATTTGGAAAATCTTTTAAAAGTTTACATAGTGCTTTTGCTTCTTGAAAAGAGGGCATAGTCTCAAGTGCAAGTAAATCTGGCTTTGCCTCAAGGATAGCTTGCATACGTTCTTTATGAAAATCTACTAGCTCTTGCTCAGTTATTTTATAGTTCCCTCTAAACTCTGAACCATCAGCCAAAAATGCTCCATATGGACCTATAGAAGCAGCAACAAGAGGTTTTTCTCTGTTTTTTTTATGGGATAACCAAAAAGTATCTCTTGTCTGTTTGGCTATCTCAATAGCACTTTGTATAAGAGCTTTGGCTTCTTCTTTTGTAAGCCCTTTTTTCATAAAACCTTCAAAACTCGCTTGATAACTAGCAGTAATGATACAATCAGCTCCTGCTTCAAGATAGTCTTGATGCACTTGTGTAATAGCACTTGGATTTTCCATCAAAAACTTAGCTGACCAGATGGAGTCGTTAAGCTCATATCCTTTTCTTTCTAACTCTGTTCCAAGTGCTCCATCTATTACAACAACTTTTTGATTTTTTAATATTTTTTCAATTGTATTCATAAGTGGTCCTAAATTTTTAAAGAGCATTATATCATTGCAACTTATTTTTTTCTAGGTTAATGTAAAATTATCTCCAACAGTGCTCTTCTTTATCCCAAAGAACATCTTTATTTTTTAGCTTATTAAACTCTCTTATAACTACTCTATCTATAGATAATGTTCCATAACTATTTGCAAAAATAAATTGTTCACCAAACTTCTCTTTTATAGTATTAACTAATCCTTCTTGGTATAAAACTCCATTTTTTTCTAACTCTTCTAGCATATATTTTGCTACATCTTGCATCTTCATTTGCATTTCCTTTTTAATTATTTATCTCTTTATTGGTTAATGTTTCAATAGGCATATGAGGGTATTGTGCTTGCCTATTTTGAAACAGTAAAATATTTAGTTTTTGAATCACGCCTTTATCTATATTGATAGCTTGCCTGATAGTTTCGTTTTCTTGCCAATCTTTATGACCGCCCATGACGGTTTCTAAATGAACGATAAGCGCAGCTGAAATTGATCTAGAAGCACTTTCCCAAAGATAATTAGGTGTATGGTCCACAGCATAATAGTCAACTGAACCTACTTTAATCATCGGTTTTTTAAATGTGGTGGGCTTAGCAAAGTAAAATCCCATGCCTTCATCACAACTAATATCAATGATAAGACAACCTGGCTTAAGACATGATTTTTCTTCTTCAATCACATAATCTACTGGACTATCAGGCTCTTGAAAAGTTCCATTGATGATGATGTCTGATTCACTTATAAGATCACATAGAGGTTTTTTTGTGCCATCATGTTCAATGACAATCATACGAGCTTCTTTATCTTTTCCAGGAAGAACATTAACATAATCACAATCAAGTATCTCTTCTCGTACTTCATGATCAGGTCTTTGGATACAGATTGTAATATCTCTAAATCCATGTGCTTTAAGAGCGTATATTGCTCCACGACTCACTGCACCAAAACTAAAAATTATCACTTTTCTCTGATTACCGTAATGCCCATCTATCCCTTTGAGTTGGAGAGCATGTAGTACAGCACAGTATCCTGCCATTTCATTGTTTTTGTAAAAGGTGTGTCGCCCAACTTCTCCTCTAGGACCCCATACAAACATATCTTCAAAAGCAATGAGCGTTTGTTTACGATCGATTGCAATTTGTGTCATAGCTCTTTGTTGAACACAATGTGGATAACCCCATAATGTACCCCCTTCACGTAATTCTTGTAAATCAGCGGGAATTGGTTTCGCTATGATAAGTGTATCGGAGTTTTTTAGTAGTGCAGAGCGAGAAGCCATGCCCCCTGTCATATCTGCTATCTTTGAATCATCGATACCAAAAGGTTTGCCATAACCCTCTTCAAATATCATTTGATGACGAATATTTTCTGGAATACGCATTAAATGTGCAGGATGAATAGGCATGCGTTGCTCATCTTCTTTTTTTGAAGTTCCAATGACTCCTAGTTTAAATAGACTAATAGTGTTTCCTTTATGCCATATACTTTGTCTAAAGATAAAGAATTTATAATGGACTTAATTGTCTTTATTGAACAATCTTTTGTGTAGAAACGGGGAAAAGAGAGAAGAAAAACCTGTTTGCTCGAACAACCATATGTTCATATGTCTCTCTAGTATACCCACTTTTTTCTAATTTAGGGTTTTTAGAAAATAAAAACAACAAAATCAATGTTGGTATGCTATAATTTTTCATGAAACAAAAACATTTTTTATTCACTGATGGCAGTGTTAATCCCAAACAAAATATAGGCTTTGGGGCATATCTACATGTAAAAGAAAATGACGCTTATGATGAGACTTTAAAACACAGAGTAAAAGTAAAAAGATTTGAAGATACATCATCTACCAAACTTGAATTAGAAACTTTTTTATGGGCGTTAAGTCAAATTAATCTTGATGATGAAGAGTTAGTTGTTTTTACAGATTGCCAAAATATTTTAGGTTTATTTGAAAGACGCGAGAAGTTTGAAAAAAACGACTACTTAACAAGTAAAAACAAAAAGATTGCAAACCACGAACTTTATAAAAAGTTTTACCAAGTTACAGATAAAATCAAATGTCAATTTATAAAAGTAAAAGGACATAAACCAAAAAGCGAAAAAAACAGTATAGATAAGTTTTTTACACTTGTCGATAAAGCTTCAAGAAATGCTTTGAGGGCAAATTAGCTATATTGTTTAAAATGAGACTATGTATGAAAAACTTCAAGTTGAGAATTGAGTTTACTTGTTTGTTGATTTAGATTTTCAGCTGCACTTGCTATTATATCTACTCTTCTTGCATTGCTAGAGGATATATCATTTATCTCTTCTACTTTAAGAGCTATAGTTTCTACATCTTTTCCTGTATTTTCAAAGTCATTGACAGTTTGGTCATTGGTGATGACGGCACTTTGCACTATATTGGTTGTTGCATGGATGTTTTCTTCTACTGTTTGAGAAATTTTTGCTAATTTTTGGATTTCATGAGAATTAGCATCCATTTTTGTAGATGCTATGTTTATAGATTGGATTACAACACTTATAGTTGCATCTATCTCATCTAATGACTTTTGAGTTCTCTCAGCAAGTTGTCTTACTTCATCAGCTACCACGGCAAAACCACGACCGTGTTCTCCTGCTCTTGCTGCTTCGATAGCTGCATTTAGAGCCAAAAGATTTGTCTGGTCTGAAATGTCAGATATAACTGTTAAAACAGATTTTATCTCTTGCGCATCTTTTGAGAGAGTATTCATGTTTTGAGCCATCTCTTCTTCTGCAGTTGCTGTTAATTGTACTTTTGATGCCATTGAAATGATGTTTTTTCTGGCATTAGATAAATTTTCATTTGCTTTTAAAATGTCTTTTTTACTCTCTTGGGCATTGGATATGAAGTGTATTATTTTATTTTTTACCTCTTTTGCTTGAGTATTGGCTTGCGTTACTATGGTTACTGAACTCTCCACATTTTTACCAACTTTATTTGCCGAAGCAGAGAGTTCGTGAGAGATGGAGCTGTTTTGTATAGAAGCACTTTTTGCGGTTGCGATTAGTGTTTGTAGCGTTTCTAAAAGAGTATTGAAACTATGCGCTATATGCATAATTTCTTTGGTTGTGTCTGTACTTACTTTTTGTGTTAAATCATGGTTAGAAGATATTTCAAGTATTTTTTCTTTTAGAGCGTTAATAGGGCTTATAACAGTTTTAGAAATGTATAGATAAGAGACAGCAATAACAATAAGTAGCACAAAACTCGCCGTTAAGATAAGTTTATCTCTAATTGTTTGAGGTGTTATTAAAATTTCGGCTTTAGAAATATCAGAGATAATCCCCCACTGTAAGTCTTTGCCTATTTTAATAGGAGCATAAGAGGATAAAACTAGATTGCCATCATAGTTTGTGCTCGTTTGTGTATTTGATTTGCCACTTAAAGCATTTTGGCATGCTTGTGTATCACAACTACCATTTGAAGTATTGGCAAATGAATTTAGAATGGAGTGTTTAGAATCTAAAAAACTATCACTTCTCATAAGCTTATCTTGTCCTACTAGATAATCTTCTTGGGTATCGCCATAGCCCATTTTAAACTTCATGATTTTATTTATCGTGTGGTAGTTTACTTCAAAAACTAATATGGCTATTTTTCTATTGTATTTTACAACAGGGGTTCCTATAAACATAGTAGGAGCATTTTTGTTTGGAGCATAAGGTTTCATGTCCACTATAGTTGTTCTATTGTTTTTTTTCGTTTTCAAAAAGACTTCAGCTAAACCACTTTTAGCTAGATTCCCGTTTAGTAAGTTTGCACCATAATCTGATTTTTTTTGATTTGAGTATTTTACTTGTGCGCTATTAAAATCTATGATATAAACATCTTTATATCCATAGCCTTTCACATACTGATCAAAAAACTTTTCATGCATATCAGTAGAAGATTTTACAAGAGGATTTTGGACAGGGTAAGCAGTTGCTTGATTTATTTCTACTTCTTCTTCTACTTCGCTGAGGCTATCGAGTAAATCTGCTATATGCTCACTATTTGAAAGTACTTCTATATCCGTTATGGCATCAACAAAAAAGCTTTTGATTTGCTGTGATTTACTATTTCGTGCTGATGTTAGTATGTCGTACTTTTGCTCTATAATAGCATCTGTACTTTCTTGCACAGATATGTAAGTATTGACAATAGATAAGGCAAGAAAAGATGTGATGATGATGCTTAAAACTTGTATCTTTATAGACATATTCTTCATAAAAAATCCTTTATGATCGAATTTTAGTATATGCAGATAACTTTTTGATTACATGTAAAAAATATATAAAACAAAAGACCATATAAAGAGATCTTTTGTTTTTATCAATAAAATTAATTTCGTATAATCTTTACCATTACTTTTCTAACAAAAGGGATGATAAGGAGTACGGAAGGAAAGGCTACTAACCAAGCTTTTAACCAAGCACTTAACCAAATAAATAAAAAGTTATTTATAATCCCCAGATTTATAACTACTAAAACACCAGATATAACAAAAGACATAAACATAGTAACTAGAAGGCTAAAGATATAAAACTCATATTTTTTATTTATCATTATCAAATACTTCTTTCGCTGCAAATAAAGCATTTAGAGCACATGGAAAACCGCCATATACTGACATTTGCATAATAATCTCAACAATTTCTTCTTGAGTACAACCTACATTTAATCCTGCATGAATATGAACTTTTAGTTGAGGAGTTGCATTTCCCATTACTGTGAGTGCTGCAATCGTAGCTATCTCTCTTGATTTTAAGTCCAATTTATCTCTTGTGTATATATCTCCAAAAGGGAACTCTATAAGTAGATCAGCAAACTCTGGAGCTATATCCTTTAGTGAATCGACAACTTTTTCTCCAGCTGTTCCATCTACCTCTTTTAATCTTTCCCAACCTTTTTTGTATCTTTGTGATTTCATCATTTCTCCTTTTTAAATTTGTATAGATTATAGATAAAATCATGAGATTGAGGTATAAGAAAAGAGATGTATTTTATAAGTTTTGTTCCCTATAGTGTAATGGAGTAGTTTGATAATATTTTTTGAATTGTATGATAAACCAAGAAACACTTGAATATCCACACGATGTTGCTATTTGAGATATACTTTTTTGGGTGTTTTTAAGAAGTGATATTGCAAGAGAGAGTCTTTTTTTATCTAACCACTCTTTTGGGTTTTGATTATAAAGCCTATTTATCTCTTTTCTTAGAGCTTTTGCATTAAGATGCGTTAGTTCACGCATATCTTGTACACTGTTGATGATATCAAGATTTTCTTCTAAAATATATTTGATTCTTGTAGATTTTGTGTTTATTATTTTGTTGAGAAATGCAAGAAAGAGTTGTTTATCTTTAGATAAGGTATATAAAAATATCTCTTCTGTTTTTAATTTCAATAGATCAATTTTATTTTCGAGTTGTTTTGAAAAGTACTCATTTATATTTGATACACATGAGTCTATAAAGATATCTCGCTTTATATTTAGTGTTGATTCTTGTAGGTTTGTATTTACATGTATATTGTATTTTTTTATAAAATTTAAAACAAAATCATCATCAAAGGAGATTATAATAGACTCAAACCCATCTCTTTCACCTACTATTTCACTCATAAAGTAATTTCCCTGAGCTAGGTACAATATATCATTGGTATCAATAGTCATATCTTCGTTTTCCAAATGTAATATCTTATTTCCATTTATCAAAAAAATCAAAATATGTGTACTATTTCGTAAATGCAGTGTATCTTTTTTTAATAAAGAGGATTTAGAAGCAAGAAATTTATCATCATGTTCAATCTCGTATAGTTCTTGGTTTTCAAGGATATAGTTTGGTATTTTTCTTATCATTATCTTTTTATCTATCTTTTCCTTTTCTTAGTTCAAATAAATCTGTTCTTCTATCTTTGAGATTTCGTACGCTTCCAAATTCGTTTAGTTCGCGTAATAGATCAATATCTACATCTGCAATAAGAACCATTTCCGTATTTGGTGTGGCTTCTGCTTTTACACCGTTTGTAGGGAAAGAAAAATCACATGGGGTAAAAACTACTGATTGAGCAAACTGCATATCCATATTGTGAACATTTGGCAAGTTCCCTACACTTCCTGCTAAAGCAACATAGCACTCATTTTCAATTGCTCTTGCTTGTGAACAGTGCCTTACTCTAGAGTAACCATTTTGTGTATCGGTTAAAAAAGGAACAAAAAGTATATCCATACCTTCAGCAGATAAAAGACGGCTTAGCTCTGGAAATTCTGAATCATAACAGATGAGTATACCTATTTTCCCGCAGTCGGTATCAAAAGTTTTTATATCTTTCCCACCTTGCATGCCCCATACTTTTGTTTCATCAGGGGTTACATGTATCTTTTCATATCTCTCAATTGTCCCATCTCTCTTGCATAAATAACCTACATTGTATAAATGCCCATCTTTTATCTCTGGCATGCTTCCTGATATGATGTTGATATTGTAAGAAATAGCAAATTCAGAAAACTTTTGCACAATTGGCTCTGTATGTTTTGCCAATTCTCTAATAGCTTCAGGCTCCGAGAGGTGATTGTTTTCAGCCATAAGAGGGGCATTAAAAAACTCTGGAAATAGTGCAAAATCTGAGCGATAACCTGATAGTGTATCTATAAAATACTCAGCTTGTTGGATTAGATCTTCTAGTTTTTTATAAGGTCTCATTTGCCATTGTACTAAACCTAATCTAACAACTTTTTTTTGTGTAGTAGCTTCTTTATTAGGTTTTTCATAGTAGATATTGTTCCATATTAAAAGAACTGCATATTCGCCAGATTCATTATCACCCTCAAGGTATCCTTTTATGATTTTTGCAGGATGAAAATCATTGGAGATTTGAAAATTTAGTACAGGATCATTTATCTCTTTTCTTTTTACTTTTTCTATGTACTCTTTTGGAGATATTTCCTTTTCATATTTGTGGTAGTTTGGAATTCTTCCTCCAAAAGTTATACCTTTAAGATTAAGTCTTTCACATAACTCTTTTCTATAGTCATATAAACGGCGTCCAAGTCTCATCCCTCTAAATTCTGGTTTAATAAAAACATCTATACCATAGAGCATATCTCCTTGGTTTGAGTGTGAGTTGAAAGTGTAATTTTGTGTTATATTTTGATAAGTATGTTTATCTGAAAATTTATCATAATCTACTATAATAGACAGAGCGCACCCTGCAATTTCACCATTGATTTTGATGACGATTTGACCTTCAGGAAATTTTTCTATAAGAGCCTTGATTTGATGTTTTTGCCAGTATGCGTCTGGGAGGTTTTCGTAGACGATTATCATAGCTTTTTTTAGCTCTTCATAATCACTTATTTTTAAAAATACTAACTCTATATTTTCTTGTATATTTTCTTCCATTTTTTCTCCCATGATAACTATTTAGCTAAATAGTTAAGACGCAATTATATCTATTTTTAAAGATAAAAGTTTTAAGGCAGCATGATTTTAAACTATTTTTGTCTCTATCTTTTACCATTTATGTTTTGGTGGTGTATACTCTTTTATAGCCTTCAATAGTTCTTCTTGATTGTCAGTTTTAATCAACATATCTGAGTGTTCTTGTTTCAAAAATTTTGAATCACACATATGATCTATCATCTCAAACAACTTATCATAAAATCCATTTACATTAAAAAAAGCACAAGGTTTATCGTGAAAACCAAGTTGTGCCCAAGTCCAAACTTCAAAGATTTCTTCTAGCGTCCCAGCCCCACCAGGAAGTACAACAAAAGCATCAGCAAGTTCTGCCATAGCAGCTTTTCTCTCATGCATAGTTTCAACTATTTTTAAATCAGTTATACCTGTATGAGCTAACTCTTTGTCTTTTAGTTTTTCAGGTATTACTCCATAAACTTTTCCACCATTATCCATGACAGTGTCCGCAATTACGCCCATAAGTCCAGCATTTCCACCACCGTAAACTACATCTATACTGTTTTTAGCAAAAAACTTACCAAGCTTCTTAGTAGCATTTATATATTCTATATGATTTCCTAAACTAGAGCCACAAAAAACTGCGATTTTCATTATGATATTTCCTTGTATGTAACTGAAATGAAGATTGTATCTA
>Ga0193954_1001631_pt1 | contig 11258 bp, 13 predicted proteins | sample BB_5_MG_FD_140340 | JGI IMG/M metagenome (GOLD analysis project Ga0193954, IMG submission 140340) | Microbial mat bacterial communities from the Broadkill River, Lewes, Delaware, United States - BB_5_MG | ecosystem: Environmental > Aquatic > Freshwater > River > Microbial mats | place: USA...
ATAAACTAGACAGTTAGCAATCCAGTAAAAACCTAATTTTTTAAAGACTGTTCATTATATCTTTTTTCAAACTCATTTGGAGAAATATAATCCAAATAACTATGTCTTCTTTTTGAGTTGTAGAACATCTCTATATATTCAAATATCTTAGATGCTGCAATCTCTCTGGTTAAAAAGATTTGTTTTCTAACAAGCTCTTTTTTAAGAGTTTTGAAAAAGCTCTCAGCAACAGCATTATCATAACAGTTGCCTCGTCTGCTCATACTCAGAATAATATTATGTTCTTTTGCAAACTTTTTATACTCATAAGAGCTATATTGACTTCCTTGATCTGAATGAAGAATAACCTTATCATCTTTACTTAGTCTTGCAACTGCCATTTTAAGTGCGCTTATAATTAGAGGTGTAGTTTGACGATGACCTGTTGCCCAACCTACAACTTTTCTACTAAATAAATCTATAACTGTTGCTAGAAATATCCATCCCTCTTTAGTTCTGATGTAAGTTATATCACTCACCCATGTATCATTTGACTTACCTGATATAAAACATTGGTGTAAATGGTTTGGATGTGCTTTATGTGCTGGTCCAGCTTTAGAGTAAGGTTTGCGTTTGTAAGTGCCTACACCGTAGAGTTTAGCTTCACTCATAAGTCTTGCAACTCTTTTTTTATTTACATGTATTCCTAGCTCTTTTAAGTCCTTATGAATATTTCTATGACCATAAATCCCATTTGATTGTTTATAGGCCTCTTTTATCTGAATAAGTAATTCTTGATTTTCAAGCTCTCTATTTGATATAGGTTGATTTAGCCACTGATAGTATCCGCTTCTGTGTACTTGCATCACTTTACACAGTCTATTTACTGTATAAAATTGACTATACTCTTTTATAAAAGAGTACTTTAGTCTGTGTGGCTTGCAAAGTACACCGCGGCCTTTTTTAAGATGTCACGCTCCTCTGTAACTCTTTTTAGTTCTTTTTGGAGTTTCTTTATCTCTGCTTGTGATTCATCTTGTAGTTTGTGTTTTTTAATAGCTTCTGGAGATTCTAGTCTTTTTATCCAATTTCTTAATGAATCTGGATGCACGCCTAATCGTTCTGCTGTATCATTGATACTGTAACCATTTTTAGTAACTTGTTTTACTGCCTCTATTCTAAACTCTTCACTATAAACTACTCTTGCCATTTTTAACCCTATTAAATCTCATAATGTATTTACATTATTCTATCTAAATTACTGAATTAAATATTGTCTAGTTTATTGGGGACATTCCATTAGTCCATTAATATATTGTTCAGACAAAACATATTTATAATTTTTGTTAAATAAACTAATTTTCAACTCTCTTAACTCTTCATAAGTTAATATCTCTTCGAGTAAAGATAAAGAGTTGCTAACGAAATTTATATTATTTCTAAATACATCAAATAACATTTGATAAATTGTATCTTCCGTTATAATCTGAAACTTGTGATTAATACTATATGAATACCCTTGAAACTCTTGATTACCTATATTTTTTGATAATATCTCATAAGCACCTTTGATAGGTAATATCTCTAAATGGTCATCAATGATTTTTGTTTTACAGTTTTCTAAAATTAACTTTATTAATTTATTGAGTAATATCCTTAATTCTTCAACTTCTTCGTCACTATTTCTATAAAAATTAGGTTTTGTTTCGTTAAGGTAATCAAACTTAGTTGGCATATCTGATATATCAATAGATCGTGAATATTCTTTTAACCAATTTATTACTGTTCTTTGAATATAAATATCTTCTCTTTGTAATACTTGTTCTAAATATCCAATTTGGTTTAAAAAAATAATAGAAGATAATGTCAAAATTTTATTTACTGATTTATCTTGAAAGTTTATTCTCCCAGATATAAAATTAATATTATTACTTTCTAATAAAAAAGGAACTAACTCAAAATAGTTCTTATAACTCCTATGTGATAATGAAAATAAACCAATTTCTATTCCATTACTATATCTTTGAAATAATTCTTTCTCATTATCTGTTTGATTTTTCATAAATTCAAATAAATCTTCAAGAGGATTTTCTTTTGTATCATCCATTTTCATAGGTAAGAATGCAGGGTTATCACATCCAAAAGCAAAAGGACCTACAATTCTATGAAAAATTGAATTTTTTACAAAATCATTATCCCTTTCTTTTAAAAAAAATTCATTATCATCAATAGATTCTAGTCCATAATTTTTTTGATTTTCCTCTAAAATCATATAATTATCTTTAATATAAGTAATTCCATCCCTCACAAAGCAGAGATTATCTCCAATCAAAAAAAGTTCTTTGTAGTTGTGTAAATGAAATTCTGTTTGAACAAAAATATTAGATAAACTAACTTTTGTCTTATTCTCTAAACTACTAATATCCTGTTCTAATAATTTTTTATTTAGTAAAGGTAAAATACTTGATGTAGATTGTAATAAAGTAATTTCATACCCTAATAGAAATAATAAATTTTCAATTTCAAACTTATTAGCTTCTGCTAGAAGAGAAGAGAATACTTCTTTTTGTTTTTGATATTCAATTTTTTCACCAGAACGAGAAAATAGAAAATGAGCTATATTCAACAATTCAAACATTGCATTAATATTTTTATTTTTTTGAAATTCTAAATAATAATAATCAAAAGCTATGTCAGATTTATTATACTTAGAATAAATTCTTCCCAAAATCATATATAAACTATCTTTATTTTTAATTTGTTCTACAAAATTATGAAAACTATCAAATAATAAATCCTCATCTACTTCACATATCTTTAAGGTTTCAAAGATAATACCTTTAAAATCTTGTTCATTATTTAATGCAAACTGTAAATACTCTGTTCGTTTCATTTTTGACAAAATTTCTATTGAATCTAATAATCTTGGATATATACAATTGTCACTAAATTCTAATAATTTATCTAAATTTTCAGGTTTAATCTCACCTTTCAAATACATTTTATAATCTATAAAAGTTAATAAAAAATCTATATTTTCATATTGATTATCTACTAAATATTTATAAATTAAAGTATCAATTTCATCATTAGTTAAAATATACCCTTTAACAAAACAATGAAAAACAAAACTATCTTTATAAATATATTCTATATTATTTTTCAAAAATTCAATTACTTCTTTTTTTTCATTTATATCTCGATCTTTTATAAATGAAGAATATATAATTAAGTCTTGTAAATTAAAATTTGATTTTAAATGTTCTTGTATTTCTAAATGAGAATATTTAATTTCTTTAACTTCGCAATATTGTAAATAATATCTTATTGGTAATTTATCTTTATTTTCTTCATATAATTTAAAATATTCTTCTTTCATATCTAAAATTAATAAAGTATGAATGTAGCTTTCTAATAGTTCTTGAATATAGTGTTCACTAAAATATTTTTTACTAATATAAATATTATCTAATGTATGTTTATACTCTTTTAAATACTCTAAATCAGTATGATTTTTTCTCATCATAAAGTGATTAATATTATGTATTCCATAAAACTTTTGTATTTCAAATTTATCTAGATAATCTAATTTACTTTCTTCTAATGCTTTTTGATAATAATAATCTGCTTTATCAAAATATTCTTGATTCTCTTTATCATCATACTTATAAAACATAGAGTAAATATGCCCACCTAATAAAAAAAGATGTTTTTGAAATTCTATATTTTTGATTTCTTCATCAAAAATTTCTTTAGCTTTTTTCAAATCTCCATTATTTAAATAATATACTAAATCAAAATGTCCTTGTGGCTTGCTATTGGGTGTGTCTAATCTTAACTCTTTTGATAATTTAAAGAAACTATCATCCTTATTCAATGATAATAAAGTTAATTTTAATTCTTTAAACTTAGTATTAATATAAGGTATATAATCTTCATTCTGTTCAATAATTTCTATATATTCAATAAACTCATCAAATCTTCTAAACTGTCTTAAAAAATCAACTTTTGTAATAAGTAAATGATATTTTATTTCTTTTATTTTTTCGTTATCTTTTAATAATTCATCTAAAAAAGTCATAGAATCTTCAAACTGACCTTCTGAAAAATCTTTTTTTACTCTGTTAATTGAACTATCAATATCAGCATTAACAACAATAACTTCTGATTGAGTATTATCTCGTTGAATTAATGAAACATTGAAATTCATTCTTACTGTCCATCACTATTATGTTGGCTATTATCCCTTTGAAATAAACTAAAGTTAGAATTTTTCTGTTTGTTCTTCTTTGTATTATCAACTTTTATACTTATTTTATATACCTTATTAGCAATAAATAATGTTAAAAGCAAACCTATAATACTTGCCCAACTTCCAATATCTGACAATAAATTACTATCCATTATTACTTTCCTCTTTGAGTTTTAGCATATTATACTTAATTTAATTCTTAATTTATTATAAATATCTGTTACACCATTTTTCGGCATCTACTCTTATATAAATAGTATCTACTCCTTTACCACCTTTTGAGAAAGTTGGTAATGGATTATTAACTCTTCCTCTATATTTCTTTTGAGCTTCTTTACCCCGATTAAATAAAATTTCAAATTCTTTTACATTTATATATTCTTTTTCATTAATAACTTTTATATCTTCGGAAGATAATTTTTTATTATTAGATAATTGTTCGATTTTCTCATTCATTTCTAGCATCATTAATTCGATTTTATTTTCTTTTGATAACTCAGAATTATCTGTTTTCATTGACAACCCTAAAACTTCAATAAAATATTCTTTATGTTCTTCACTCAATTCATAAAATTTATTAAACATATCTTTTAAATCATTTTGTAAATGAAATGCTCTTAGTCCTTTCATCTCATATACTTCTTTTAAATTATCCATAGTTTTTACCTTATACTCCATTAGGTAAATTATATCTAAATATGATTATTAGAAGAGTATAGAAAGGTATATTAAAATATGTAATATGGTATAAAAAACGGTATAGTATAGTTTTCTTAAAGTTTTTAATTAATTTAATATTTTAGGAGAAAAACCCTTATTTCAGGGATTAAATAGATGGTGCGATCGGAGAGATTTGAACTCTCACACCCGTAAGGCACTACCCCCTCAACATCGGGACATTCCCTAAAATTCGGAACTTTATCACGTCTGCGCCTAAATTGTGCTTAATTTAGGCTCCTATCATTTGGTTAAAAACCACCTCTGAACTTTGTGCCATATCAGTATAATTTTGATGTGTTAGGACACCTTGCTTAACATAGTGTCTTTCCATAGTAGTGGAAGTTTTACTATGTCCCATAACTCTTCTGATTTCGTCCTTGTTCTTTCCACCGAAGTTCATTAAAGACGCATATGTTCTTCTAATAGCCATCAATGTTTTATATTCTACACCTATCGATTCGAGGAAAGGTTTAAAATGATAATCAACTATTGTTTTCGCTTCCAAAAAAGGACCCTTATCCTTGTTTATAAACAACCATTCATTTGACGGACGAACATCATAATAACTTTTAAGTATATTTAATGTCCTTGGAAACAATGGAATAGGTCTTTCGTGGTTTTTATCTCCATTACTTCCCTCAGAAATTGTTCCTTTTGAGATACTTCTACTAAGAAATAAATATCCACTTTCTAAGTCAATATCTTCCCATTTTAAACCCATAACTTCACCGACACGAAGTCCTGTGGTAAAAGCAACTTCCAAATAAACTTTTAACCAACCATACGATTTAGACAACATTAAATTAACTTCATTTGAAGTATAAACTCTGTCATCCTCAGGTTTTGTATTAAATTTTATACGAGCAACTGATTGTGCCAACATAGGATTGTTTTCAATTAGTTTATTATCATATGCATATGTCATAATCAGACCAAAAATATGTTTTATTCTTTTGGCTCTTGCCTCAGAGAATTTATTTTTAAAATGATTTATAAATTTAACGATATCCATAGGTCTTATTTCTGCTATTGCCATATTTTTGAAAAAAGGTAAAATATGATTGTTTAAAATTCTCACTGCATCTTTTTGAGATGCATAACCTCTGTTCTGAGAGGTTTCAACAATCACTTCCATTCCAAACTTTTTAAGACTAATATCTCTATATGAAAGAGCATTTTCCTCTTTTTTTTCTAAAATAGATTTTATAGCATCTACACCAGAAGTGTTTTCAAACCATTTTTTTGTCAAAGAACTTAATCGTTTTCCAGTGGAGAGACGATGTAATCGTCCATTGATTGTAGCCTGTGCCCAAATCATATCTCCACGTAAAAATAATCTACCATCTCCTCTTGCCATTACACACTCCTTCTACTTAGGATTGTAATCGCAGTCTCACGGGACATATAGATTCTAGCATTCTCTTTCCAAAAATCAACTTCTGGTTCAAAATTATTTAATAAATTCTTTCTAATGCTTTGTCTAGAAACACCTGTTTTAGCAGATATAAATGATATATCTACTTTATCTGGGAACAACATACTCATAAGTTTTTGTTGTTCAACTAACATATTTTTAATATTTTCTATTTCCTTAATAATTTTAATTTCTTCAAACATTTTTTTACCTTTTAATAAAAAATTTGTTTGTAGCCTTTATTGTTTATATTTTAATTTTAATGACGATTGTTAGTTGTCATTGTTTATCTGATATTTGATATATATCTCCGACTTCTTCAATGTTATATTCACTTTCAAACCAATTACGAATATATTCCCACTCTGCATTTATTTGTTGTCTATGTTTTTCATAATGATTAAAATCAAGATTTAAAGTTTTTACAAAATCATTTATCAATACCTTTGATTTTTCTACATTAGCAAGGTGATGCCTTGAATATGAATATATTAAACCCACATTTAATATATTTATCTTTGAGTGTTTAATGACCTGTTTTAATGACCTTTTCAACTCCTCTATTTGTTCTGTTTTTGGAAACTTTGACATTTCAAAATCAAGTAAAATCTCTTTAAAGTAACCCAATAACTTTTTATCTTCTATCTTTTTCATAATCAATCTCCGTAATACATAAATTTTTTACCGGACAATAAGTCTTCAAAAAACATATATGAACCACATAAATTGACTTTGTAATTATCCATATAAAATTCACCCATATTGATAAAATCATTTTCTTCAAAATATATATGGTCATCTTTTATTGAAAACTCCATATCTTTTAAATAGTCTGATAACATATAATTATTTTCAACACTATCCTCTAAAAAATCTATAACTCTTTTCTTTTCACCTGTATGATTTAAAAAAACTTTAAAATCTTGAAAAAACAAACCATATCCGTTAATAAGTTCTTTAGAACCTATAAAATATTCTTTGTTGTATGAACCAACCTCAATTATAATTGGTATATCAATCTCTGTTTCCAATTTATAAAGTTCAGTTACCTCAATCATATGTGATGATTTTGACTTATTATTTTTTTCAATTTTTCTCATAAAATTACTCATATTCATCCTTTTTTATTTATCACTATCCGTTTTTAACTCATAACTTTCATATTCTGTCTCAGCCGTATCAACACAATAACCTGTAATCCTAGTTTCTATATATTCAACCTCATATTTATCTACAATATCAGACAACTCTATCTCTTTATTTTCTAATGATTCATAATCATTATCTGAAATCTCTACCTCTACACTATATTCAACCCACAAGGGTTGAAACTCTGAAAAACTTATTTTTTTACTCATACTGACTTCTCCTAACACCACACTGTCTCAAATCTATCACTACCACCACTAATATCACACATCATTTTGTTCATATGATATTCAATATCCATATCAAAACAATGTATGGTTTTGTCCTCATTCATATAGTTAATTCCTTTTATTGAACCCACCATATACTCAATCAAACCCTTTAACTGTGTATCTTCCTCATCAGTAGAAGATCTATTGTTTTCTAACATAGAAAGATTTACCGATGTCATAAATAAATTAAATATAATTAACAACTCGAATGTTTCACTACTAACTGAATTATTGATACATTCAAGAAGTTCAGACTGTTTTTCTTCTCCAACTATATTTTTCATTTCGTTAGACTTAAAAATATTTACTGTTTCTTTTTTTATAAACTCTTGGTGTTCCATACTTAAACTTGTCATTTCCATCATAATTTCCTTTTTTTATAATTATTAATATTTTTTATTTTTAAAACTATTTTCCTAATATCACTGTGAAAATTTATATATTATATTTTCCCTATATCACCTCCTATTTTTAGTTTCAAACATAGTTATGAAACTAATTGAAGTGGTTGATAATCATTGTTATTCATAACTTGACTTTCAACTTGTTTTGTGAAGAATATAAGTTCCACACACTTAGGTTTTTTACCATTAACCGATTCAGTATTTTGAATAGATTTTTTGTGTGGAACAAACCCTACGTCTTTTCTTTCAGAGAACAACTCTATAAGTTTTGAGTTGTTGTAGTTGTGATAAATAAACTGTCCTTTTAATCCCATTGTGTAATCAATACATTGACGGTGAGGAAACTTATCTTCTCCATACGTTACACGAGTCTGTAGTAATTCACTGTCATTCTCTTTTACATACAATGGGTCTGATATTGTCAATGAATTTTCATTGTCATATTTATCTAAAACAGTTGTAAAGTCTTCACTTTCAACTATTACATCGAACTGGTCTAACCAATAACCGAAGTATTCAATTTTTGACACCACTGATTTTTCATACTTTTTCTTGTCTTTACCAGTAGGAATATATGTCATACCATCAGACCATTCCAAGTTTCCACCGTATGATTTGTTAGATAAAAATATGAACAATACACTTGTCTCTATCCCATACAAACCAAGACTTTCAAGTCTGTTGAGTTCTTTGAGTTTATCTTTGAAGAACTCTTGGTATGTATCTAGTTTTTGTGTGATATCTTTGATACCATTTGTATAGTTTAAAAACTCTACTTCTAATGACAAGACTTTATCTATCAATTCTTTTCTGTTGTCTCTAATATCTATAAACAACTGGGAGTTTGTCTCATTGATAGAGTTTAGAATCACTTGTGTTCCTTGTTTCAACAATGAAGTAACGTTCATAAAGTCCATTCCACTACCACCAAATGGGACTATCAGTCTATTGACTTTATCTAATTCTATATGTTCACGTATTACTTTTTGAACAGAACCAATAAATTGACTTTTCCCACCAGAGAGGTTAAACAAAGAGGTTGAATTAACCTGTGTATGATTAGTTAAAAGAACTCTCATAGAATCTATGAGTTCAATATCCGTAATATTTCTCTGAACCATATTTGTATAAAAGTGGTCTATCATATGATTTGAGTTTTGAAGACGATTTATAAAGTTTTGTAGTTCGTTTTCATTAAAATCATTTTCTTTAGTGATTAAATCTTGAAGATATTGAATAACTACATTCTTTTTACTTCTCATTGGGAAAATAGATTTTCTCACACTAACAAAGTCACTAGTTTTTTCTACTAATAGTAGAGTGAAAGTATTAAATAGTAATTCAACCTCTAAATTTACTAACGACTTATGAGTTTTCACAATACTGTTTAATAAAGAGTTGAATTTTTTTGAAAGTTTGTCATTTCCAAACTCTACAAAAAGAACTTTGTTTGTAATAGTATTGATAAGTTTTTTACTTTCCTCACTAATACCATTAACTAATAATAATTTTGAAACTTTTTTAAATCTACTGATTTGACTTCTTGAAAAACTTTGAGTTTGGTTATATACTGTATTTGATTTAATTGTTGACATTTTGATTCCTTTAAAATAATTACTTGTTTCATTTCTAACCTACCAATAAACCATTCATTAGCAAGCAACTTTTTTATTGTTAAAAGAATTGTTTCTAATTTTATATATGTACTTTAAAGTTCTATTTTTAGGGGAGTATTCAAAAGCAGGTTTTTCACTATTTTTGTATATGTCCTAATTTGTGGGGTTTAATAGACTTTAAAAATAGAGGAGTTTTTCGTTAATATTCTCGTTTTTCTACCTTTTACAAGAATATTTTTCATTTTAAGCTATACTTAATATTATGATATTAGTTATGAATAAAAAGCATGGTGTTGGATGCACCACATTAACGTACAATTTAGGTAGGCTGTTTGAACTTCCAATTTATGTAGATAAAGACAACTTCATGATTGACAGCTATCACAAAGAACTTTTTCCAACTGTAGGTAAAATTACCGCTTCTAAAAAAAGTGGTATATTTGATATTGGTGCTGATTATAAAAAAGCTTATGTAAAAAAGTTTATAAACCAGTCAAAAGTTATTGTTATACCATTAGAGTTTGGATATGAAAGTATTATTTATACTATCGATACCATTAAATATATTAGAGAGATAGACTATACTCGTCCAAATCCACAAGAAATAAACCCTGAAACGCCTATTGTATTGGTTCTGAATAGGCTAGATAAAAGTGACAGTGATAGAGATTTTCAATATAAAGAATATTTAAAAAGTAAGTTCGAAGACGAAGCAGAATTATTTTTTGATAACAAACTTATTCTAACTTATTTAAGAAACTCGTATAGCATTTATTCTAATTTAGATAATGGAAAATATTTTTTAGATAACTTTATAAATGAACATAAAGATTTTTATAAAAAAAATATAGAAAATTTTGAATATGATACATTTCATTATTTAGTCAATAAGGCTCTGTCTAAAACTGATTATAAAAATGAGGACATTTACTTACAAGATAAAGATATGGTTGAGTTTAGAAATATTTTTAACGATAGTTATCCTAATTACAGATATAACTATGATGAACATTACTTGAACAAAGGTAGATTAAGCTATGAAAAATTTGAAGACCATTGTAAATCTATTGTTAATCATAAAAAAGTGTCTTATGATGATAAACTAATTAAGGATATGGCATTTATAACTCACACAATTTTTGAATTCATTGCTGATGAAGAGAATCTTATTAGGAAAACAATGTATCCTAATAGATGGTAAATCTATCTGCTCTTTTTTGTTTTGAAAGTGTTTTTTAAATACTTCATAAAATCGCAAATCCTAATACTGAAAAATAATACTCACTTTAAGGTGTGTATATATTTAATAGTAATGGTTTCCTATTTTACACAGTCTATGGATGTGTGGCTGTTTCCTTTGCAAAAATACAATTCAAAATACTTCTTATAATAATTTCTAAACAAAGGAAATAATTATATGAAAAAATTGAAGAATTGGTTTGTATCATTTGA
>Ga0193954_1001632_pt1 | contig 11257 bp, 7 predicted proteins | sample BB_5_MG_FD_140340 | JGI IMG/M metagenome (GOLD analysis project Ga0193954, IMG submission 140340) | Microbial mat bacterial communities from the Broadkill River, Lewes, Delaware, United States - BB_5_MG | ecosystem: Environmental > Aquatic > Freshwater > River > Microbial mats | place: USA...
ACGCTGCCAAGGTTGTTCACCGAGACATCAAGCCAGACAACATTATGCTGGCGAACGAGGACGGCGAGCTGCGGGTGCAGTTGGTGGACTTTGGCATCGCCCACCTCGACGATGAGGGCCCGCTGGCGGCCACGCGCATTACGAAAGATGGAATGCTGCTGGGCACCCCAGCCTATATGGCCCCGGAGCAGGCGGCCGGTGAGGCCGTCGATCACCGCGTCGACCTATACTCGGTGGGCGTGGTGCTCTACGAGGCTTTGACAGGACGCGCCGCCTACTCAGGAGACTCGACGGTCGCGGTCTTGTCGAAGGTGCTCACTCAGGCCCCCGCGGCGCCCGAGTTTGAGGTCCCGGAGGGTCTGGACGGCGTGCAACTTCGCGAGGTCTTGGAGCGGGCCCTAAATAAGGAGCCTTCGGAGCGTTTCCAAAGCGCCGAGGACTTCCTTAGCGCGCTGCGGCGCTGCGATCAGCGGGGCTGATGATGGTCAGTCCTTGCCGTACATGGTGACGACGCAGGCCCCGCCAAGGCCGAGGTTATGCTGAAGGGCAACCTTGGCCCCATCGACCTGGCGTTGCTCAGCCTGTCCGCGCAGCTGCCAGACCAACTCCGTGCACTGGGCAAGGCCCGTTGCGCCCAGGGGGTGCCCCTTCGACAACAGGCCGCCGGAGGGGTTCGTAACAAACTTACCACCATAGGTGTTGTCACCATCCCAGATGAACTTTTCAGCCTCGCCCGGCGCGCACAGGCCCAGGGCCTCATAGGTGAGCAGCTCATTGGCCGTGAAGCAGTCGTGAAGCTCCACGACGTCGACGTCCTCAGGGCCTAGGCCGGCCTTTTCGTAGACTTGGCCCGCCGCGGCCTTGGCCATGTCGAAGCCCACCATCTTGACCAGAGAGTTCTCTTCGAATGAGGACTTGTAGTCGGTGGTCATCGCCTGGGCGAGGATGTGCACATTATCGGTGCGGCCGTGCTTTTTAGCGAAGGCGTCGGAGCAGAGCACCGCCGCCGCCGCGCCGCAGGTCGGCGGGCAGCACTGAAAGCGGGTCAGAGGGTCGAAGACCTGGGGTGAGGCCATCACCTCTTCGAGGCTCAGCTCCTGGTTGAACAGCGCATAGGGGTTCTTTGAGGCGTGCTTTCGCGCTTTGACCGAGATCTTCGCAAAGGTCTCTCGCTTGGTGCCATGCTCCCAGCGGTACTCACGACCGGCGCCCCCGAACATTTGTGCGGCAAAGGGCGCGTTGTTCACACCCTGATTGGCCTCCATGACCTTGAAGTGAGGCTCGATGGGGTTGGGGCGGTCGGTATATTTATTGGATAGCGCCCCCTTTTCCATCTGCTCGAAGCCGAGCACCAATACACACTCCGCGATGCCGCCTTCGATGACCTGGCGGCCCAACATCAGGGCGGTGGAGCCGGTGCTGCAATTATTATTGACGTTAAAGACGGGCACGCCGGTGAGGCCCAACTCATAGACCGCGCGTTGGCCGCAGGTGCTGTCACCAAAGACATAACCGGTATAGGCCTGCTCGATGTGCTCATAGTCCACGCCCGCGTCCTTCATTGCGGCGCGGGCCGCGTTGGCGGCCATGACGTGGTAGTCATCGCTGGCCCCGGGCTTGGCAAACTTCACCATGCCGACTCCGAGGATATTGGTTCTGCGACTCATGCTGCTCTCCTGATTAGTGGCGGTTTAGATAAGGTTTTTGAGGAATCCAAGGCGGTGCGCCACCGACAGGTCGCCATCAACCTGTAGCTGCCCCCGCTGATGTAGGCTGCGCGCGGAGACCTGGTCCGTGAGCAGGGCCTCGAGGTCTTCGTCGCTCAGCGTGAGCGTGACATCGACCGCTTCGCTGTCATTGCTGATGACCTCGGTGCCGTCCTTGAGCCGGGCCGTGAAGCTCAGGGATGGCTCCGTGATGCAAAAGCGCACGTTGGCTTGCACTTCCTTGGCGAGCTCGGGGCTGTCCTGAAGGCGCTGAGTGAGCGCCTGCTGGGCCTTGGCGCCGATCGCCTCACGGCTAGGGGCCACGGCCACGGGAGCGGCCGCCTCGGTGGGTGCGCTGGCCGCCGCGGCCTCAATGTCTTTGGGGTCCACCTTCGTCAAGAAGGTGAGCTTTTGAGAGGCCATCAGGTCTCCGCTAATCTTCAGCTCGCCCTTCATGAACATCTGCTGGGGGTCCTTGGCGCCGTTGACCATGGCCATGAAGTTGGCATCACTCAGCGCCAGGGTGCACTGCGGTTTGGCGGACTCGCCCGCGCTGACCTGTCCGGCCTTGAGGTCCAAGGTCCAGACCGAGGCGGGCTCACTGAGTTGGAACTGGTAGATGGTCTTAATCTTGTCCTTGAGCTCGGGGTGAGCGGTCACGTAGGCCCCGATGGCAGTGAAGACAGCCCCAGAGTTCAATGTGGCCCCACCTGCGGCCGCCTCCGGCTGGGCTGGGGCTTCAGCGGGCACCTCCGCCTTCACCTTCTTCTTGGGAAGCTCTTTCCAAAACTCCACCACCGCCTGGGTGAGGGCGACCTCGTCTCGCTCCTTCACCTTAGTGACAAAGAAGACTTTGTCTCCCTGCTTCCACATCTCGGTGACGACGGTCTCCCCGGGGAAGACGGACTTACTCATGCGGACCTCAAGGCCCTTTACAAAGCGCGGGTCGTTATTGGGCGCAAAGGTCTGGATCACGTGCCGCATGGCGTAGCCCAGCGTGCACAGCCCATGCAGAATAGGGCGCTCGAAGCCCATCGCTGACGCAAAATTGGGGTCTGCGTGCAGGGGGTTCCAGTCTCCGCTGAGGCGGTAGAGCAGTGCCTGATTGGCGTTGATGGTCTCTTGCACCGTGGCCTGGGGCGCACCCTCGGGCGTGGGGTTGCGCGGCCGGTTGGGACCGCGTTCACCGCCCCATCCGCCCACCCCGCGGATCACCGCGATGAGGTTATTGACCATGAGCAGCTCGCCATCCTCGTCGTAGCTCTTGGTCTCTACGTCCATCATGGCGTGTTTGCCTTTGTCGTAGATGTCTTTGACCCGCATCTTATGGGTCAACTTCGCCTTCACGGGCAGCGGGCGAGTGAGCTGCATTCGCTGCTCGCCATGAAGAATGCGCTCTAGGCCGAAGTTGAAGCCCTCGGGCATCACGCCCTCCTTGGCCAAGGCCAAGAAGTTATTTACCGCCGGAATGACGCCATAGGAGGGCAGGGGCAAGAAGCCATCCTGGTGCATCTCGTAGACCAGCTGCAGGTCTTTATCGTCGGAGGGGTCCGCGGCTGCGCCCACACCCAGGGCGTAGATGCACAGGTCCCGCTCATCATAACTATTGCTGCGCTCGGGGAAGCGGTAGGCCAAAGCAGCGTCGACATCGAGATACTCATTGCCTCCTCGGCTGGGCCCGGCGTTGATATTCTCGATGATAGGGGTCAGGGACTCGGCGACGTTGGCGGGGTAGGTGACCTGCTCAAAGCCCGCAATGACGGGCCAGGTGCGCTGCACGTCTTCGGGGCTGAGGGTGCGTCCCTGTCGGAACATCTGGCCTTGGGCCCGCTGCCAACGCAGCTTACCAAAGTATCCGCCGCCGACCTCGAATAGGCCGCCGGTCTCCTCGCAATCTTCATGGCATAACCAAGTCACCAGCGGGCTGACATACTCTGGCTTGAGCGCGTCGGTGAGGTCCTTGGGCAGCACCGTCTCGGTGAGGCGGCTACCCGCGATGGGCGCGATAGTATTGACCTGGATGCCTCGGCCTGCGCCCTCGATGGCGAGCGTATTGCTCAGGCCGTGCAGACCCAGCTTGGCCATCGAATAGTTGGCCTGGCCGAAGTTGCCGTAGATGCCTGCAGCGGAGGCGGTCATGACCACGCGGCCATAGCGCTGCTCGCGCATGTGAGCCCATGCGGCGTGGGTGACCTCGAAGGAGCCCTTCACGTGCACGCGATAGATGAGGTCCCAATCTTCGGGGCTCATCTTGTGAAAGCTCGTATCACGCAGGATACCGGCGTTATTGACGACGATATCGACCCGCCCGAAGGCATCCATGGCCTGCTCAATGATGCGGCGTCCCTCTTCCACCGAGTCATAGTTGGCCACGGCCTCGCCGCCCGCCTCCTTGATCTGCGCGACGACGGCGTCCGCAGCGGCGCTGGACTTGCCGCCGCCGGTGCTGGTGCCGCCGAGGTCGTTGACCACCACCTTGGCGCCCCGCGCGGCGAGCAGGAGTGCGTGCGCGCGCCCCAAGCCATTGCCGGCGCCTGTGATCACCGCGACGCGGTCTTCGAATCGAAGCTGATTGCCCATGCCGACCTCGATAGCGCAGCGTTGACTCGTGAGTCAAAGGGGGCCCGGCCCGCCCTCGCGCGCCCGTCCTGTGGTAAGCTGAAGACCTGCTGACGAGTCAGGACTAACGCGCTGTGTCACCCCACTATGAGCCTAGCTTCGGTGCGACGGATGCACCCCTCTTCGAGCCGATCTTTCATCGCGAGGGCCTCATACAGCTGCTCATCCACGCCGATGATGGGTCCATTTGTATGGCGAATGCGGCAGCCTGCGCCTTCTATGGCTACGATCTGGAGCACTTCAGGCGGCTGAGAATCCAAGACATCAACCTGCTCGCCCGCGAAGATGTGTTGCGGGAGATGAGCCGGGCGGAGGCCCAGCAGTGCGCGGTCTTCTCTTTCAAGCACCGCCTCGCCGATGGGCGGGTGCGCGACGTCGAGGTGAGTTCTGGCCCGATCATGTTCCGGGGCCGTCGTCACCTGCACTCGGTCGTCTTTGATGTGACAGAGCGGGTTAGGGCCGCCCAGGAGGCGCGCCGGCTGGCGACGGTTCTGCGCTCCACTGCGGATGCTGTGATCGTCACGAATGAGCATGGCGTCATTGAGGCCGTGAACGAGGCGTTCACGACCATCACAGGGTACAGCAGCGAAGAGGCGGTGGGGGAGAAACCAAGCATCCTCAAAAGTGGCGCCCAGGATCCTGACTACTATCGCGAGCTGTGGGCCGCCATCACCGCGGGCGCCTCGTGGCGAGGGGTGCTGATCAATACTCGGAGGAACGGCGAGAACTATCATGCATCGTTGACCGTATCTCCAGTGAAGCAGGGCGAGGGTTATGTCGCCATTCAGCGAGATATTACTGAGATAGTTGCCGCTCGCGATCGGGCGGAAGAAGCGACGCGCGCCAAGAGCACCTTTCTCGCGAATATGAGTCACGAGATCCGCACACCCCTCAATGGGATCATCGGAATTGGTCAGCTGCTGGAGCGGTTGCCTCTGGGCGAGACGGAGCGGGAGTATGTGGAAGTGATTCGCCGCTCCAGCCGCGCCCTGCTCGATGTTGTCAATGACGTGCTCGATTATTCAAAGATCGGCGCCGGCCACATGGAGTTGGAAAAGCTCCCCTTTTCATTGGGCGAGTTACTTGATGATTGCCTGAGTATGGCCAAGACAGCGGCCAAAGAGCGCGACTTGGACTTGGTTTGTGATAGTGAGCAGGGCCTGCCTGGCATGATCGTGGGCGACCCGGGGCACCTGAGGCAGGTCCTGGTTAACCTGCTGTCCAACGCGGTGAAGTTCACGGAGTCTGGGCAAGTCATCTTGCGGGTGCGTGCCGTGAGCTGCGAGTCGGCGACGCAGGTCTGTCTGCGCTTCGAGGTCCAAGATACGGGTATCGGGATCGCCGAGAACAAGCAGGCCGATCTGTTCAGCGCATTCACTCAGGCTGATCCTTCCACGACACGGCGATTTGGAGGCACAGGGCTGGGGCTTGCGATTAGCCAGAGCTTGGTGACGGCGATGGGCTCGAGCATTCAAGTGAAGAGCGCGCCGGCCGAAGGCTCCTGCTTTTGGTTCGAGTTGGGCTTTGAGGTCGCCGATGACGTGGCCCCGGGGGCTCAGCGGGCCGAGTCGGGCGTCGCACAAAGGCCCAATGGGCCGCCCCGCGTCTTGGTGGCTGAGGACAACGCCGTGAATCGGCTGGTCGCAGTTCGATTGCTGCAGGCTATGGGCGCGCAGGTGCAGGTCGCACAGGACGGGCAGCAGGCGCTCTCTGCCGCCCGAGCGCACGCCTTCGACCTCATCTTGATGGACGTGCATATGCCGGTCATGGATGGACTTGAGGCCACTCGGCGCCTGCGAGCCTCGCCGCCCCACAGCAAGGTGCCGATAGTGGCCCTGACGGCGGCGGTGTCCCCTGAGGACCGCGTAGCCTGCGCGGAGGCGGGCATGACAGATTACCTCAGTAAGCCTTTCCGCGGCGAGGACCTGCAGCGCCTGTTGCGCCAGTACTGCCGTTGAGCGGGCGCGGTTGGCGCTCGACCTGGGGCGCGAGACCGGATAGGTCCGCGAACCGTGCGCTTTGACAATGTGCGAATCGCTGGGCTGGGTCACGAGGTGCCTCCCGAGGAGGTGGCCTCTGAGGCGCTCGAAGCTCGGCTTGGGCCCCTGTACGAGCGACTCGGCCTGCACCCCGGTCGCCTAGAGCTGATGACTGGAATTCGGGCCCGTCGCTTTTGGCCGGACCCGGTGGCCCCCAGCGCGGTCGCCGCCCAGGCGGGCGCCAAGGCGATGGCGAAGGCCAAGGTCCCAGTCGAGGCTTTGGGCTGCATTGTGCACGCCAGCGTCTGCCGTGACTTCTTGGAGCCGGCGACCGCCAATGTTGTGCATGAGTCTTTGGGCCTGCCGCCCCGCTGCCAGGTCCTCGATGTATCCAACGCCTGCCTTGGGGTGCTCAACGGCATGCTCCTGGTCGCCAATCAGATCGAGCTGGGCCAGATTCAAGCTGGCATCGTGGTCGCGGGCGAAAACGGCAAGCCGCTCGTCGACTCCACCATCGAGGCCTTGCTTGCTGACCCCACGGTGACCCGCAAGAGCATGAAGGGGGCCTTCGCTTCGTTGACGATCGGCGCCGGCGCGGCCGCCGTGGTCTTGGCCCACAAAGACCTGGTGCCCGAAGCCCCCGTGTTCGAGGGCGTGACGGTGCGCGCGGCGAGCCAGCATAACCGCCTGTGTCGCGGCGGCGCGGCCGCTGAGGGGCATGCCCCCATGGATGCTGGCGTGCATGCGCAGACGACGTTGAACATGCACACCGATGCTGAGGCCCTGCTGCACGCCGGCATCGAGCTGGCACAGGATACTTGGGCCGCCTTTTCGAAGGAGCAGGGCTATACGCAGTCTCCGCCGGACCGTGTGATTACGCATCAGGTCGGAAAGGCGCACCACCTGCTGCTATTTGGCGCCCTGGGGTTGGACCCCGAGACCGCCTATACAACCTTCGAGACTCTGGGGAATATGGGGTCAGTGTCGTGGCCCATGACGTTGTCGATGGCCGTCGAGGCCGAACGCGTTCAACCTGGGCACAGGGTTGCGGTGTTGGGCATTGGCAGCGGGCTGAGTTGCATGATGGCAGGGGTGAAGTGGTGAATACAGCAGCGAACTCAAACTCTATGGAGGCGATGGCGACCACAGCCTTCGCTCAGGAGTATCCCTGGGATGCTCACTACCTTGAGGTCGGCGCCGGACGCATGGCCTACCTTGATGAAGGCCCACGAGATGCGCCCGTGCTGCTGATGCTGCACGGAAATCCTACGTGGTCCTTTTACTACCGCAACCTTGTGAAGGCCTTTTGCGGGCAGTACCGGGTGATTGTGCCTGACCACCTGGGCTGTGGTCGCAGCGATAAACCTGCTGACTATCCCTATCGTCTAGAGAATCACATAGAGAACGTAGGGCGGCTTGTGGATACTCTGAAGCTCGATGAGATTAACCTCGTCGTGCACGACTGGGGCGGGGCCATCGGCATGGGGTTGGCTGTCTCTCGTCCCGAGCGCATGCGGCGCTTCGTGGTATTTAATACCGCAGCCTTTCCCTCTGACCTCATCCCCTTCAGCATCAACCTCTGTCGAATCCCCGGCTTTGGTGCGCTGTCCATTCGGGGATTTAATGCCTTTGTGCGGGCCTCCCTGTCATGGTGTGTCAAGGATAAGGCCCGCCTGACCCCCGCGGTACGCGCAGGCTATCTTGCGCCCTACGATACGTGGACCAATCGGGTCGCGAACCTGCGCTTTGTCCAGGACATCCCGATGAATGCCCGACACCCCTCCCACGGCATGCTGGTGAGGGTGGGGGAGGGGCTGAGCCAGTTCAAGGACCACCCCATGATGATCGCCTGGGCGGCCAAGGACTTTGTCTTTCACGATGCCTTCTTCGAAGAGTGGAAGACCCGCTTTCCGAAGGCCCAGACCCACTACTTCGAGGACGCTGCCCACTACGTGCTTGAAGATGCGCACGAGCGCATCGTGCCTTTGATGCGCACGTTCCTGGAGAGCTCCGCCCAATGAAGCTGAATATCGCAGATCGCATTCGTGCGCAGGCTGAGTTGCGGCCCTTCGACCGCGCGGTGGTCGTGCCCTGCGGCTATGAGGGGGCCCGCCGCGCATACAAACACTGGACGTTTCGGCAGCTGAATGGGGCCATTGACCGCTACGCGCATGGTCTGGCGGCCGCAGGGGTGACCCAGGGCATGCGGGCCCTGTTGATGGTTACGCCCTCCTTGGAGTTCTTTGGGCTGACCTTTGCGTTGCAGCGCATGGGCGCGGTGCCAGTGCTGATCGACCCGGCGATGGGCAAGACCAGCGTCCTTGGCGCCATCAGCGAGGTCGGGGCGGGCGCTTTCATCGCGATTCCCAAGGGCCACGTGGTGCGCATCCTCTTCGGCAAGGCCTTCTCTTCGGTGCAGGTGAAGGTGACCGTCGGTAAGAAGCTGCTATGGGGCGGCCTCACGCTCGATGAGGTAGAGGCTCAGGCCGGCCCCGTCCGGGCCTACGACAGCCCTACCGAGGCCTCAGATCTCGCGGCGATCCTCTTCACCTCAGGCAGCACTGGCGCGCCCAAGGGTGTGCTGTATACCCACGAGATCTTCGACGCGCAGATCAAGATCTTTGAAGATGACTTCAAGATCGAGGCGGGGGAGGTCGACCTTTCCGCCTTTCCGCTCTTTTCGCTCTTTTCCGCCGCCTTGGGGGTGACCGTCTTGGTGCCCGATATGGACGCGACCAAACCCGCCTTCGTCGACCCGGTCACGATGGTGGAGCACTTCGTGGATCAAGGGGTCACCTATGCCTTCGGCTCACCCGCTTTTTGGAAGCGGGTGGCGGAGCACTGCCTAGAGCAGGGCATCGTGCTCGATAGTATGCGGCGGGTGCTCATGGCCGGGGCCCCGGCGCCCGTCGACCTGCTCGAAAAGCTGGTTAAGATCGTACCGGAGTCGGCGGATGTCTATACGCCCTATGGGGCTACGGAGTGTCTGCCCATTAGTTTGCCGTCTGCGCGCAGACTATTGACAGGTAAGGCGCTCAAGACGGGGGAGGGTAAGGGTACTTGCGTCGGCCAGCCCATGAACAATACGCGCATCCGCATCATCGAGGTGAGTGATGCGCCGATCGCCCAGGTCTCAGACTCTGTGCAGGTCCCCCAAGGGCAGATTGGAGAGATCTGTGTGCTGAGCCCCGTTACGACACAGGGATACTTCAAGCGGCCCGAGGATAACGCCCGCAGCAAGATGCTGGATGGCGAGCGCAAGTGGCATCGCATGGGGGACCTGGGTTGGATGGATGAGGACGGAGACCTGTGGTTCTGCGGGCGCAAGTCTCACCGTGTTCAGACCGCGGCGGGCCCGATGTTCACCGTGTGCTGTGAGGCCATCTTCAATGCCCACGAAAAGGTCTACCGCAGCGCCCTGGTCGGTCTCGGCGAACCGGGTCAACAGACTCCCGTGCTCATCGTGGAGTGCCACCCCGAGCACAAACCTCAGGGTCAAGGTGCAAGCCAAGCCCTGATCTCCGAGCTGCTACAACTGGGCAAGACGAGCCCGCTGACCGAATCTATCGAAAAGTTTCTGATTCACGATAGCTTCCCCGTCGACGCACGGCATAATGCCAAGATCCGGCGTGAGGACTTGAGGGTATGGGCACAAGCCCAGCGAGGTAGCGCATGAGGTACTTGGTGACCGGCGGCGGCGGCTTTTTGGGGCAAAAGCTGGTGCGGCGGCTGCTCGACCGCAAGGACGAGGTGGTCGTCCTGGGTCGCAGTCGCTACCCACAACTCGAGGATTGGAACGTGCCCTGCGTGCAGGGCGACGTCAGAGACCCGGCCGCGGTGGCAAAAGCGCTGCAGTCCGTGCAAGGCGTCTTTCACGTTGCGGCGCGAGTGGGCTACTGGGGGCCGCGCTCCGAGTACGAGGGCATCAACATCGGTGGCACTCAGGCCTTGCTTGACGGTTGCGCCGAAGCGGGGGTGCGGCACTTCGTCTATACCAGCACACCCTCGGTTGCGATCGGGCCGCAGGGTGACTTGCGGGGCGTGGATGAGACGACGCCTTATCCTTCGCGCTACCTGTCGGACTACGGGCCCACAAAGGCGGAGGCGGAGCGCAGAGTGCTCGCCGCCAACCAAGACGGCTTCTTCACCGGCGCCCTGCGCCCCCACTTTATCTACGGGCCCGACGATCCGCAGGTGGCGCCGCGTCTGGTGCAGCGCTCCAAGCAGGGGCGCATCGCGCAGGTGGGCGATGGCACGAACCAAGTCGACGTCTGCTACGTGGACAATGTGGTCGATGCGCATGTGCAGCTGATGCAGGCGCTGCAAGATGAGGGCAGCTCTGCCTCGGGGCAGGCCTACTTCTTGGGGGACCCAGAGCCGGTGCGGCTGTGGAGCTTCGTGGAGCAGATTCTGGAAGGCTTCGGTGCGCCGCCGGTCACCAAGAACGTGTCCTTCAAAGCCGCGTGGCGCCTTGGATACGCCCTTGAGGGCATCTACAGGCTGCTGCCCTCAAGCTGGGAGCCGCCCATGACCCGCATGGCCGCGGTCATCTTGGGCACCAACCACTACTTCAGCCACGCGCGCGCCGCGCGGGAGTTTGGCTACGATCCGCAGGTCACGACGGCTGAGGGCCTCGAGCGGCTCTTTCGGCACGAGGCGGCCCGCACGTCCGCAACTTGACGCCACCCTTGGACGGGGCCAAACATCATGGTCCATGCGCCCCGTTCTTCGACTGTCGGTCCTCGTGCCTCTGCTTGGCCTCTCCATCGCGTGTGGAGAGACCGAGCAGACCTGTTTTGACGATCGCTCCTGCGACACGGGGCAGCGCTGCGTCATCCCCTCCTTGGGGGAGGCGGGCACCTGCGGTCCCTGTGATGCCACCGAGACCCCGTACAACGGCATCGACGATGACTGTAATGGCAGCACTCGGGATACGGACCTCGACCGGGATGG
>Ga0193954_1001633_pt1 | contig 11254 bp, 8 predicted proteins | sample BB_5_MG_FD_140340 | JGI IMG/M metagenome (GOLD analysis project Ga0193954, IMG submission 140340) | Microbial mat bacterial communities from the Broadkill River, Lewes, Delaware, United States - BB_5_MG | ecosystem: Environmental > Aquatic > Freshwater > River > Microbial mats | place: USA...
AAGCGATTCCGCAAATGGTTGATACGGCCGAAGTTTTAGCGCAATTAGATCTAAGTAAAACGGAAAGTAAATTGCTCGCTATTATAGCAAATACAAGAGGAGCAAACGATGCATCGGTGCATTCTGAAATTGATTATTTAGGATTTCCATTTTCAATATCAGAGAACTTTCAGATGCGTAATACCCATAAAACGATAGCACAATCTGTTGTGACCTTGTCTGAGATTTTAGAAGTCGCAGACAAAAGCAATAAGCAAGTTGTGGTTTATATTTCAATGGGTTTTGGAAACCCTTATGGTGATCCTTGGAATGTAGATATCGTAGGGGAGTGGACGGAACGCTTATCTAAAATGGGAGTTGGTATTTTATCTTTGAGTGATACTATTGGAAGTTCAGATCCAGAGAATATCAACTATTTATTTTCAAATTTAATCCCCGAATATTCAAATATAGAATTTGGTGCACATTTGCATACCACACCAACAACTTGGTTCGAAAAGGTAGATGCTGCATATAATGCTGGTTGCCGACGTTTTGATGGCGCCATACAAGGGTTTGGTGGTTGCCCAATGGCAAAAGATGATCTTACAGGGAATATGCCAACCGAAAAAATGTTATCGTATTTTACTCAGAAAAAAGCTCACGACCTCAATGCGATGTGTTTTGAGAGTTCTTATAATGAAGCAACTAAGATTTTTAGCATGTATCATTAAAAAAAAGCCTTCATTTTTAAATGAAGGCTTTTTTAATATCTATTTTAAAAGTTTACTGTAATAAACTATATACAAATTCAGGATAACCACGCTCACCTTCTGCATTAGTTAAGGCTAAGAATTTTAATTTGTAAAGATTACCATCTGTATCATTAATTATATAAAAGACGTTATCTTTAAGAGAAGGTAATGAACCTGGTCCACCACCATTTCTCCAACTACTCCCAATGCTTCTTTGGTCGTTAGAGAAATTAGAAGTCGTAACATCACTTAACGTAAAATTGTCATAAGATAGTTCTGTGTTTTCTTCAGTATCTATCATATAAACATCTACGTTAGCTAAGTTATTTGAAGCTACAAAATCTCCATAGAAATACGCACCATAACTATCTGCTCCGGCGAAAACTTCATCGGTAAAGGTTGTAAAGTTTAAATCCCAATTTGAAGATGCTGGTTCAACGCTAACAATACTCTCTGTATTAAAACTAAAAAATGTAAAGTTAAAGTTGCTGTCTTTAGAAATTGTGATTTCCTCGTGTGTAGTGGCGTCCAAATCTGCATATTGAAGTACGTAATTATTGGCATCTTGCAGAATACGTATTTTTTTCCAACCTCTCTCTTCGCCTTTTAAAGCAACAGAACCAGTTTCAGGTGTTGTTGTACCAACTTCATTACCAAGATTTATTAAATAGACATAGTTTTCAGAATCAGTAGAAGAGATTGGCGCTATAGCGGTATCATTGATATTACCATCAAACCCATCTACATAAGTTATATTAGTACTGTCAAATGTACCAACTGCGACTGCAGGCTGTAAGTCAATTACTTCTTGTGTGGTAGAACTAATAGCATTAATATCTGTTGTACTAAGTTTAGCAGCTGCCATTTCAATTGAACCGTTTATGGTAACTCTGAAATCTGAACCTGTATAAAATCCTAAGTCCCAAGAATCACGTTGAACAGCTGTCTTTGTATTTGTACTTAAGTCAATATAAACTTGGTTTTGTTGATTAGGACCTCCAACTTCTGGAGTGATAGAAGCACCGTCAATCACAATAGTAAGTGGACCAGAAACGTCGTCGTCGCTACTGCAGCTAGAAAATGCAATAATACATAGGCATAAAGCCAATTTTAAAAATTTATTTGTCATAATATGTAGTGTTTAAAAATTTAGGTTATACAATAGTTTTAAATAAAAAGATCTTCCGTAGCCTAATAATAAGGCATTGCTGTTAGTTGTGTGTGTGCCACCAGTAGCAGTATTACTTACGTTTACACTAGTGACATCTAATAAGTTGCGTCCACCAAGTGTTATATTGATTTTGTTGTTTAAAAAGGATTTTTTTACAGAGGCGTCTAGCCAACTATATGCGTCTGTTGTTACTTTTGAGAAGGTCGAGTTTCCATCCGTATCAGAACCAGATGCAATGTATTGCTCTTGTTCTCCGTTGTATTTTAATAGTAAGCTGATTGAGGTATTCCAAGGTTCTACAAAATAGGATGCACTAGTGTTGATTTGAAAATTGTACAGAAAATCATCATTGCCATTGACCTCATTGTTATTTATTCTAGAAATACCTTGAAACGTGGCACCTAAATTGAATGCTAAATTGTCGACTTTCAATGTGTTTTCTAATGAAAGACTCCACAGTTTGAATTTATCAATATTTATAAATTGATACTGTAAAGGAGTGGTATTAACCACAGCCAAATCAATTCTATCTGAAACATCGACATAGCTTAACTTTAGGTTGTTAACTAAAGAAAGCTCATTAAGCCAACTTCGCTTTTTTAGATTCACAAAGGCAGAAAAACCATTTTCAGGATTTAAATTTTCATTCCCTTGAACATCATGATTGGAATCTACAAAGTAGTAGTATAATTCTTCAAAATTAGGAGTTCTATAAGAGGTACCAACGTTGGCTCTAAGTTCAAAACCATGATCCATTAAATAACGCGCACTTAAAGAGCCCATTAATTTCGATTTAAAAAGGGAATTATATTCATAGCGTACACCAGGACGTAAAGAGAATTTATTTGAAAAGCTTAATTCTGAAGATCCAAAAATGGCAGAATTAGTCTGTGTGTTGGTTTTATCTTGTTGGGTAACATCGCCTGTAGCTTGCGTGTCAAAGCCTTCTATATAACGCGCTTCATAACCGAGTTGGAAATTATAAAAATCACTTTTTACTAAGTTGTCTATAGTTCCTTTAGAAAATACGACTTTACTAGATTGGTAGGTTTCGTCACTTTCATTACTACGTTCTTTACTTAATATAAAATAGTTAAATTCGTTTAAGTCGCGTTCTTGCTGCTGATAGGAGAGTGCTACGTTATAGTTAGCTCCAGAGTTGAGGTTACCATCAATATTTAAGTTGTTTACAAAGCGGTTGGTGGTAAATATGCGATCTGTAGCCGATGGATTACTAGTTTGATTTTGAGTATCTATATTCGCTCTTACGGCGGCATCATAGTAATTAATTTGCTCGTTAAAGTATTCAAACTTGTATAGTACTCTAAAATTATTGCCTTTATAATTAATTAAAGCATTGGTGTTTAATTGCTGTTTTGGTAACCATTCGTAGCCTCTAAGCCCATCATTTTGGTAGTAATCTTGCCCTTGACGTTGGTTGAAAAATCCGGCAAAATCATTTCGGTTAGCTCCAATTTTAGCCATCCATTTCTCATTTATGTTATGAGCCACACTAAAAGATTGTATATGTCTGCCTTCATCAAACCAAGCATACTCGTCACTTACGGTTTCTTCTTGTATATAGGCTTGAATACGCCAATCGTTAGTTATAGATTTTTTGGTAATGATATTAATTACTCCTGAAACAGCATTCGCACCATATTCAACACCCATGGCGCCTTCAACAATCTCAATACGTTCAATGTCGTCAAGATTAATTTGGGTTAAATCAATATCATTTCCTAAGCCATTGTCACTAACTAGTGGAATGTTATCTACTAAAATGTTGAAATATTGTGAATCTAAGCCAAAGAACGAAATCGTAGAGCGTCCTGTTTGTGCATTAGGAATAATAGTAAGGTTAAGATTGAAATTTAATAAATCGGCCAGATTGTTAGCCGCAACTTGTTCTATCTGCTTTCTATTAATCACAATGACATTATGTACAGATTTTTTTATTGAGGTGGGGTTATATTGGCCTGTTACAACAACTTCATCTAAAGATTCTGTTTTGGTACTATCAACTGTGGTTTCTCTTTTTTGGGAGAAAGCCCATGAAAAGAAAATTATTGAAAAATAAATTGTGATTTTATTTTTATTTAGACTCATTCTTGATAAATTTGTCGCAAATATAAAATCTTATTTTAATTCATTCTAAATAAGAATAGTTTTTTTTAATAATTTTTATACACATCATTTATCTTTTAAATATGAAAAAAGTAGTACCCGTTTTAGCCATTGTATTAGCATTTACTTTAAGTAGTAATGCACAAAAGAAGAAAACTCTAGATCAAGAAGCCATTAAAGCGATGTGTGGTTGTTTTGAAGTAACGTTCAATTTTACGGAGACCTTCAACTATAGTAATGATTCGCTTTATAGACCTTCAGAAACCAAAGTTGATAAAGGCTTAGAGTACGCTTTTGCTATAGAAGATGAAGATGATAAAATTTCAATTCAACATTTATTGCAAGTCGGACGACCTGATAGTCCACATATTGTAAAACACTGGAGACAAGATTGGTTATTTCAAAATCAAGAGTTTTATATGTATAATGGAGATAATAATTGGACCTTTGAAAAAAAATCCAAGGATGATGTAAAAGGGCAGTGGACGCAGAAAGTGTTTCAGGTAGATGATAGTCCACGTTATGAAGGTTCAGGAACTTGGGTTCATGTCGATGGTAAGCACTATTGGGAAAATACGACAACAGCACCATTGCCAAGACGTGAATACACCAAACGTAACGATTACAATATTACATTAAGAGGTAACCGTCATGAGATTACAGATTTTGGTTGGGTACACGATCAAGATAATGAGAAAGTGTTACGAGAAGCAGGAAAAGAAGACGTGATTATTGCTAAGGAAAAAGGGTATAATACCTATAAAAAAGTAGACGATAGTAGATGTCAAGCGTCACAAGATTGGTGGAAAGCACAACAAGATAAATGGGCTTTGGTAAGAACAAAATGGGATGCAGTTTATGGCAGAAATAAAGATTTAACCTTGGCTGAAAAAGTGGATAATAAAGTGTTGTTTAAATACTTATTAGATGATGAAATAACAGCTAAAAAAGAAATTAATCGTATTATAGAATCTTTTGTAAAATAAATAAGTTTAAAATAAATCAATCATATATATGAAAACAATGAAATCGATAGTAGTTATGCTTTTTTTAGCATTGTCGTTATCCACTTTTGCACAGAGTAAGAATATCTTTTTAGATCGTGAATTTTGGGGAACTCAGCCAACGGTAGAAACTGTAAAGCAAAAAATAAAAGAAGGCAATAATCCTGCTGAAGCTAATGCTAACAATTTTGATGGTGTGGTTTATGCAACCTTGCAAGACGCACCTTTAGAGACCATTACTTATATGATTTCTCAAAAGGGAAATGATGTTAATAAACTAACTCACGATGGTAGAACCTATGCGTTTTGGGCAGCTTATAAAGGCAATGCTAAATTGGTGGAATATCTATTAGAAAATGGGGCAAAAACTAATATAACAGACGATAAAGGGAATACCATTATTAATTTTGCAGCAGCTTCAGGACAAGCAAATACGGCAGTCTATGACATATTAACAAAGTATGATGCAGAATTAATAAAGAAAACAAACCCTAATGGAGCTAATGCTTTATTACTTGCAGCACCATATGATAAGGATTTTAAATTAATGACCTATTTCCAATCTAAAGGTTTAGATATTAATAGTGTTGACAAAGCAGGGAATGGTATTTTTAATTATGCTGCTAAAACGGGTCATATAGCGTTAATGAATTCTCTTTTAAAGAAAGGAATTAAAGGTACTGATGAAGCCTTTATATTTGCAGCAAATGGTACTAGAGGATCAGCTAATGGTATTGAAGTCTATAAGTATTTAGAACGTATTGGTTTAAACCCAAATGTATCTAATGAAGAAGGAATTACTCCTTTACACGTTTTAGCTTCTAGAAGTAAAGACTTAGAAATTATAAATTTCTTATTAGAAAAAGGGTTAGACGTAAGCACTAAAGACCTTAAAGGAAATAATGCGGTTATGAATGCGGCTTCTAGAAATGATTTAATCGTCGTTAAAACCTTAGTCGAGAAATTGAAAACTATTAATACAATTAATAAACATGGCCAATCAGCATTATCATTAGCGTTAAAAGGAAATTCCCCAGATATGGTTACATATTTAATTGAAAAAGGATATGATACGACTATTATTGATGCTGATGGTAATAACCTTGTATATTATTTAGTAGAGTCATACTCTAAGCGAAATAAAGAGCAGTTTATTCAAAAGATGGAAGTACTTAAAAAGAATAAAGTCGATTTAACTACGGTTCAGAAAAATGGCAATACATGGTATCATTTGGCTGTAGAAAAGAATAGTATTGAGCTTTTAGAAATTGCAACAACAATGGATCAAGATATTAATGCGAAAAATAATGAAGGTAATACCGCGTTACATATCGCAGCAATGAAAGCACAGGACAATTCAGTTCTAAAATTTTTACTAAAACACGGTGCAAAAAAGCAAATTGTTACAGATTTTGAGGAATCTGCTTATGATTTGGCAAAAGAAAATGAGTTGTTAAAGAAAAACAATATTTCAATAGAATTTTTAAAGTAATAGAATTTTTAAGATGAAGAATATACGTATTATAGCATTATTAGGTATTGTAGCTTTTAGTTTAGTATCGTTTACTAATTTTACAGAATCAGCAAAGTATAAATGTATGATTCAAATGACAAATTATACAGGAGAAGGAGCCTATATTGTCATTTCATTATTAAATCCAGAAGGCGACTATGTAGAAACCTTAAACGTTAAAGGAGATGATGATGAGTGGTACAATACCATTGAATCATGGTGGGACTATTATGGAAAAAGAAGGCCAGATATCGATGCCATTACAGGAGCAACTATTAGCGGAGGCGAACGTGCTATAAGTGTCATTGAAATTGATAATGACAAATTAGATAAAGGTTACAAGTTAAGATTTGAAACCGCTGTTGAAGATCAAGAGTATTACGAAAGTGATGTAGAATTTGAGTTAACATCAGAAACCGTAAAATCTAAAGTAGAAGGAAAAGGATTTATTCGTTACATCCGAATGATGCCTCAATAAAACCGATACTATGACCATTTCCATCTGGAGATACAGTCATCTAGTATTGGCTGTTATGTCTTCTTTGTTTATTTTAATAGCATCGGTAACAGGTGCTATTTTAGCGTTTGAACCCATTACAAATCAGTTGCAACCGTATGCTGTTTCTGGGGCAAACGATAGGTCTCTTGCTGAAACCTTAAATGTCTTAAAGCAAGAATATGATGATGTATTTACACTCGAAGTCGATAAAAATGATTTTGTAAGTGCCTCAGTCATTACCAAAGAAGGAGACAGTGAAACCTTTTATATTAATCCCATTACAGGCGAAAAATTAGGTGATATTATAAAGAAAGCACCCATTTATGAATTCGCCACTAACCTTCATCGTTCACTGTTTCTAAAAACAACAGGTCGTGTTTTAATAGGTGTCGTGTCCTTTTTGTTATTGCTGATTTCAGTAACAGGAATTCAACTCATATTAAAACGTCAAGGGGGTATCAAACGTTTCTTTTCTAAAGTGGTTAGAGAAAACTTTGATCAATATTATCATGTTGTTATAGGTCGATATGCTTTAATTCCTATTGTAATTATTACACTGACAGGTGTATTTCTATCGCTTGAAAAATTTGATTTACTTCCAGATTCTAAAATATCACACAACTATCCTGAGCAAGATGATGTTGAAAACAAATTAGACATCTTAGAGTTTCAAACATTTCAAAACATAAAACTTGAAGATGTAAAATATGTTGAGTTTCCGTTTTCTGATGATATTGAAGATTATTTCACCGTTAAATTATCGGATAAGGAAATTTTAGTTAATCAATATACAGGAGCTATCGTCAGTAACCAAAACACGTCATTTGTAGCATTAGCGTCTAATTGGAGCTTAATTTTGCATACAGGTCAAGGGACTATCCTTTGGTCAGTGGTATTGTTCTTAGCGAGTTTGGCCATTTTATTCTTTATGTATTCTGGCTTTGCCATGACGTTAAAACGACGAAAAGAAACAGCGAAAATTAAGAATAAATTCAAAAAAGATGAGGCAGACTATATCATTTTAGTGGGCTCTGAAACCGGCAATACCTTTAATTCTGCCAAGCTATTTTATGACGCTTTAATCGCAGAAGGTCATTCGGTTTTTATTACAGCTTTAAACGCGTATTCAGAATATAAAAACGCGAAATATATCACTGTTTTTGCATCTACTTATGGCGAAGGTGAAGCACCAACAAGTGCTTCAAATTTTGAAAAATTATTTCAAAAAATGCAGCAGAAGCAAACGATGAAGTATGCTGTTGTTGGTTTTGGATCGCTTATGTATCCTGACTATTGTAAATATGCCATAGAAGTGGATGAGATGTTTCAAAAGCAAGACAATTTTGAGGAACACCTTCCGCTTTTCAAAATTAATAATCAATCCTTTGAAGCTTATAAAATATGGATTAAGCAATGGAACGAGCGTACAAATCACGATTTAAAGATTAAGTTTCAAAAACCTCAAGTCAATTTAAAAAAATTAAAGGAGTTTAAGGTTATTAATAAATCAGAGCCTAATAATGACGATTCATTTTTAGTGCAATTGCGACCACATAAAAAAGTAAAATTTGAGTCTGGTGATTTGTTGTCTTTATATCCGGAAGCCGATTTTATTGAACGTCAATATTCTATTGGTAAAATAGAAAATGATATTATTTTAAGCATCAAAAAACACGAATTTGGGGTCTGTTCTAATTATTTTAACAACTTAAAAGTCAATGAAATCGTTAAAGCGCAAGTTAAACGAAACTTAGATTTTCATTTTCCAACCGATGTAAAAGAAGTGGTAATGATAGCCAACGGTACCGGAATTGCACCGTTTTTAGGAATGATTAATGAGAATCATATTAAAACAAAGAACCATTTATTTTGGGGAGGACGCACACAAGATTCTCTAAATATTTACGAAAACATTATCGATTCGGCATTTAGTAAGAAAAACTTATCTAGTTTTCATATTGCCTATTCACAAGAGCAGAAAGATAAAATTTACGTTCAAGATTTAATTTTAGAGCATCAAGACTTATTAAGCCGTGTTTTAAATACAGGTGGAGTGGTAATGATTTGTGGTTCTGTAGCCATGCAAAATCGCGTTTTAGAGGTGTTGCATACCATCACTACAACACACTTAGACAAACCGTTAAGTACATTTGAAAACAATGATCAGCTTAAAATGGATTGTTATTGATTATTAATAGATTGTTAAGTGTTGCAAATAGCCTTTAAATATCTTATAATTTGTCAATATTAATTGTACTTTTGCGTGCAATTAAATTTTAATTGCCATGACAGCACACGAAAATAAAATTGTTGGAGAAGGTCTTACTTATGATGACGTACTCTTAGTTCCAGCATTTTCAGAAGTTCTTCCTCGCGAAGTTAGTATTCAAACTAAATTTACAAAAAACATAACCATTAACATTCCTGTGATTTCTGCAGCAATGGATACGGTTACCGAAAGTAAAATGGCAATTGCCATGGCGCAAGAAGGTGGAATAGGTGTGTTGCATAAAAACATGACGATAGAGCAGCAAGCTGATAAAGTACGTCGTGTAAAGCGTGCAGAAAGCGGAATGATTATCGATCCTGTGACCTTACCATTAACAGCAACCGTTTTTGATGCGAAGTCTAATATGGCAGAGCATGGTATTGGAGGTATTCCAATTGTAGGCGATAATGGCGAATTAAAAGGTATTGTTACCAACAGAGATTTACGTTTTGAACACGATAGTAAGAAGCCTATTGTTGATGTTATGACTAAAGACAATTTAGTCACTGCAGCTGTAGGTACGTCTTTAAAAGATGCTGAAAAAATTCTTCAACAAAACAAAATTGAAAAATTATTAATTGTTGATGATAATTATAAACTAAAGGGACTAATTACCTTTAGAGATATCACTAAGGTGACGCAAAAGCCAAATGCCAATAAAGATTCTTTCGGTCGTTTACGTGTAGCAGCAGCTATTGGAGTTACAGGTGATGCTGTAGAACGTGCTTCGGCATTAGTAAATGCTGGTGTTGATGCTGTGATTATTGATACCGCTCATGGTCATACCAAAGGTGTTGTAGCAGTGTTAAAAGAGATTAAAAAGAAATTTCCAAAATTGGAAGTCATAGTTGGTAACATCGCTACTGGTGCTGCTGCAAAATATTTAGTTGAAGCTGGAGCTGATGCAGTGAAAGTTGGTATTGGACCAGGTTCAATTTGTACCACTAGAGTAGTAGCAGGAGTTGGTTTTCCTCAGTTCTCTGCAGTTTTAGAAGTGGCTGCGGCTATTAAAGGTTCAGGAGTTCCTGTGATTGCTGATGGTGGAATTCGTTATACAGGAGATATTCCTAAAGCGATTGCCGCTGGTGCAGATACCGTAATGTTAGGATCGCTTTTAGCAGGAACAAAAGAAAGTCCAGGCGAAACGATTATCTACGAAGGACGTAAATTTAAATCTTACCGAGGCATGGGTTCTGTAGAAGCCATGAAACAAGGAAGTAAAGACCGTTATTTCCAGGATGTTGAAGATGATATTAAAAAATTAGTTCCTGAAGGTATTGTTGGTCGTGTACCATATAAAGGTGAGTTGGTAGAAAGTATTCATCAGTTTATTGGTGGGCTTAGAGCAGGAATGGGCTATTGTGGTGCTAAAGATATTGCCACTTTAAAAGAAACCGGACGTTTTGTGAAAATCACAAGTTCTGGTATTAATGAAAGTCACCCACATGATGTTACCATTACTAAGGAAGCTCCAAATTATTCTAGATAACCAAATTCCTGCGACAGTAGGAATCTATATATTAGCAAAAAAAATAGCATCTTTAAAGGTGCTGTTTTTTTTTTGCTATACTAATCTAGGGGTTGTTTTAACGTCTTTTTATTGGGAATTATTCTAGACCTTGTTTTTCAGGGTTCCAAAAAGGTTTTGTTTTTATTCGTTTGGTGTCCCAATGCAATTCTTTTCTAAAAAAATGATTTAAAGCAATACAGGTTCTGCTATCACCAGCAATATAAACTAGCGTTTTGCCTTTTAGGGTAGGGGTGATGTCTTTTAATTTAGTGATGATTTCATGGTATGGGTTTTCAGGTAATTTATAAAAATGAAAAGGAAAATGCCCATCTATATCTGGAAATAATTCACTTTTATTAGAATTATAGATAACACTAATGATTTGCTTATCCTTACCAATATTTCGGTTAATCATGTATAAATGAGA
>Ga0193954_1001635_pt1 | contig 11250 bp, 12 predicted proteins | sample BB_5_MG_FD_140340 | JGI IMG/M metagenome (GOLD analysis project Ga0193954, IMG submission 140340) | Microbial mat bacterial communities from the Broadkill River, Lewes, Delaware, United States - BB_5_MG | ecosystem: Environmental > Aquatic > Freshwater > River > Microbial mats | place: USA...
GCCTCCTCTCTAGGCCGCAACGAACCCGAGCGCCGATTAACAGAGCGCCTCTTTGGCAACGACCCCCGTGTGACGGTGCGGGCCTACGTCGAAAAGGGCAAGTCAGCCTTCTACCCCAATCCAGAGGCCCAGCGCCCCCTGAACCCGCTGCTCGCGTTCATGCAAGCGGCTCAGCTGCGGCCCAAAGGAGCGCGCTATTGGCTCGACCGGCTGCGTGCCTGTGGTCCCGAGACCTTCGAGGCGGTTTGCCAAAGGGTGCCCGCCGAACGCATTTCACAGCTTCACCAGCAGTTCGCTGCTACAATGATGCAGTGCAACCGGGAGCGAATCCTGGCGGCGCAGGTGGATGAGGCTTGATGAGTACCCCCAGCGCCGTCTTTCTTGCCTGGCAGGATTCTGAGTCGAGGACCTGGTTCCCCATCGCGAGGCTGAGTTGCAGCGCCGAGGGGCTGTATCGATTTGTCTATACCGGTGGCTTCGAGGACGCCCGCCGGCAGGCTGGGTTGACACCCCTGATCGGCTTCCCCGATGAGCGCCAGGTCTATGAGTCTACGGAGCTCTTTCCTTTGTTCAAAAATCGCATCATGAGCCGCTCTCGCGAAGAGTATAAGAGCTACGTGACGCGGCTGGATCTGCCGGAGGAGGGCCCGGCGCTGTCTCTATTGGCGCGCAGCGCGGGGCGGCGCTCCACCGACTCCTTTGAGATCTTTCCGCACCCCCTTGTGCAGGGCCCCGCTGGCAAGGCGCGTTACATGATCGACTTCTTTGTGCACGGCATTCGGCACATGCCGGCCTCCGCGGCGCAGCGAGCGGTGAGGTTGAAGGCGCAGGAGCGCTTGCTTTTGATGCCGGACGCCCAAAACCCCGAGGATCCTCACGCGGTAGCTCTGCGCACCGAGGATAAGGTGCTGCTGGGTTATGTGCCGCGCTATTATTGTGCTGACCTTGAGGCCCTGCGGCAGAACCATGCCGAGGCCATCGTCTCCGTGGTTCGTGTCAATCCCGAGCCGGCGCCAGTGCAGCAGCGGGTCTTGGTGCACCTCGACGCTCCCTGGACCGCCCTGACCCCGCCCTTCAATCAGGCCCAGTATCAACCGATCGCGGCCCTCGCGGCTTGAGACTCGGTCGAGCAGGGCGCACAGTAGCCGCCGTGCTGACCGCCTACGTGCCCATTGTCGAGCGGCTACGCCCCTATGTGGTGGCCACCGGTGACCTTCAGACCCGCTTGGACCTCGAGCCCTTGGGCGTGCCGGTGAAGCCAGACTTGCGCTTTGATCCTATGCGGGTGCACAGCGGCCCATTCTTGGACCGACTGCAGCACCTCGACGTGCAGACCTTTGGCCCCTTGGGCATGAGCATGCCGCGCTGGGCCTTGTACGATTGTGGTGAGCTGCCGGGCTTTGTCTTCGGTTTTGGCGCCGAGCCGGCCCGGTTGAGCGCCCGCGCGCTCAGCGCGATGCAGGTCCCAGATGACTACGAGGGGCTGGTGCCGCTGTCGATGTACATGGCCATCCCGATGCTGGGGGCAGGGCGCTGGCTGGGACACTCTCTGTGCTCACTCAATGAGGTCTCCGCGGGGGCCACACCGCCGGGTCTGCGCCTGATGAGCATGGCTTTGGGGCTGTGTGCGCTCCGCGCTACGACGGTCTGCGGCAGCACACTGTGGACATCGCGCAAGCTCTCCGTCATGGCCCGCTTCGCGCCGCTGCATCTGCAAGCGGCCTTTCTACCTGCCCACTCGGAGCCCGCGACCTGCGCCTTCGAGTTCGAGGTGAATCAGGACGTCATGCGTCGGGCCTTGCTGCCGGATGGCTTGCCGCAGCAGGAGCCAGAGCGCTGGTTGTCTTTGCACGACACAGAGCAGCTCGAGGCGCTGCAGGAAGAGTTGCAGAACGGGGTGGGCTGGTCGGTGATAGGCCCGCCGCGGGTCTGGGGGGCGAGCATCCGCGCTCCCTTGGCCAGGACGGAGGCCCTGCGATGAAGCCCGTGCAGCCCAAGAACGACCGCCTGAGCCAGGGCCTGGTGCCCTACGTGGTGGGCACCCCGCAGAACCTGCCCTTCTTCGATCTGCAGCCTCTAGGTTGGTCGATCGACAAGATCTTCAACCCGCTGCACACAGACTCCGCGCGCTTCTTGGAGCGCCTGGGCCGCCTCGATGTGGTGACCTTTGGCCCTGAGGGCATGCCGATGCCCCGCTGGGTCTTCTTCGACGGCGCTGAGCTGCCCGGCGGGGTGGTGGGGCTGGCCTGTCCGGCTCAGCAGCTCTCCGAGGCCGGGCGCACGTTATTCGGCCTGGCGCCGGAGGCGGAGGGCTTCGTGCCCCTGTCGATGTTCATCGCCATCCCCAGCCACCAAGCCGGCACCTGGATGGGGCATAACCTCGCCAGCGCCAGCCCTCAGCTCCCTGACCTGGGCCTGCAGGGCCTCGCCAGCTTGACCAAGGCCCTAGGCCTGGCGGTCTTTCGAGCCGAGCAGCAGATCGGGGTGACGCAGTGGAACTCACTCGCGTTGGCGGTGCATACCCGCCTGGGACCGCTGGAGCTGCGCACCGCGTGGACGCCCGCGCACAGCGAGCCATGGAGTCTGACCTATCGCGCCAAGATCACGCAGGCTGCGCTGCGCAACCTGGCGCGGGAGCCGGGGCAGGAGCTGCACCGACCGGAGCCGGACTTCTTTATCGACAGTGAGGATCATGGGGCCATGCAGGATCTGCAGCGCCAGATTGAAGCCGGCGCGCGCTTCGTGATCCCCCACAAACCTCGGGTCCTGGGCCCCGAACACCTTCAGGTGCCTGTGGCGTCCTTGGGGTGATTCGGTTAGTCAGCGTGCATGACCACCTTGGCGGACCGCGACGGGCCCATCGACGACCCGAATGACTCACGCCCCCTCATCCTCATCACCAACGACGATGGGGTGCACGAGCCGGGCATCAAGGCCCTGGCGGCAGCAGTGGAAGATCTCGGCGAGGTCGTCGTAATCGCGCCGGACCGCAACTGCTCGGGCATGTCCCACAAGATCAGCCTCTTGCATCCTCTGCGTGGCATCGAGATCAAGCCCGGCTGGTGGCAGGTGGATGGCTCCCCCGCAGACTGTGTCTACCTCGGCATTCACCAGCTGTTGTCCCGCCGGCCGGCCCTGGTGCTATCTGGCGTAAACGCTGGGCCCAACCTCAGCTTCGATGTGCACTACTCGGGCACGGTGGGCGCAGCCATGGAGGGCACCCTGCTGGGGGTGCCGGCTATCGCGGCCTCCCTCACCAACCCCCGAAACGGGAGCTTCGAGCTCGCGGCCAAGTTCACAGCCGGTCTGGCGGCGCGCGTGTTGAAAGAGGGCTTGCCAGACAATACTACCCTGAACGTGAACGTGCCCGGCGGGCGGCCGGAGCGGTACCAAGTGACCTTCTTGGGGCATCGGCTCTTCCGGCACTCCGTGCACCGCCGAGACGACCCGCGCGGCGCGCCGTACTATTGGATTGGCGGCGAGCCCTCCACGCCCGAGGACATGCCCGGCAGTGATTGTAATGCCGTCGCGGATGGCCTGATCTCGGTCACCCCCCTGAGCGCGGACATGACCAATACCCGGGCCTTCACGCAGCACCTCGCTGACTTTGAAGTGCAGGGTGTAGACCGGGTGGAGTCGATGGCGCCCACCCAAGAGCTGAAGATCCTCCGACCTCGCTGATGACGGCTGCAGGCGCAGGCAATGGCAATACGACTTGCCTCCGGGTCAGCTTGGTCTTCGGGCTGCTGCTGGCCCTTGGTGCGAGCGCCTGCCGAGGGCGCCAGGGGCCGCCGATTACCCGCATTGAGCTACGAAGACAGCACACGGTGCACGTGGTGCAAAAGGGCGAGAGCGCCTGGGGCATCGCAAGGATGTACAAGGTCTCGTTGAAGGATCTCGTAGCGCTCAATGAGCTCGATGACGCGGCCTCCTTGCACCCCGGCGACCAGCTGCTCATCCCGGGACCGAAGCAGGTCGGCATGCAGGCTTCCTTGCCTAAGGCGCCTGCCCCGCCTCCTCCGCCGACCCCCAAAGCGCCAAACCTTGACGTCGACCCGCGGCCCCAGACTCGAACCTGCGAGAAGGTAGATACGTGGTTACAGCCTCCCGACGCGGTCACGAAGAAGGGCTTCTCGTGGCCGGTGGATGGGGTGGTGATCACCAAGTACGGAAAGCAAGATGGCCTGCCCTATGAGGGCATCGCGATCGCCGCACCGGTGGGCACGCCGGTCCGCGCCGCCTCGGTGGGCAAGGTGCTCTTCGCGGGGGTGCAGGGAGGCTTTGGCAACCTCGTCCTGCTGAGCCATGCCGACAATCGGGTCAGCGTCTACGCCCATAACCACGTCAACTGCGTCAAGGCGGGGCAGAGCGTGGCACGCGGTGAGCTGCTGGGCCTTGTCGGCCAGAGCGGCGGAACCCAGTCCCCGTACCTTTATTTCGAGATTCGAGACGGCAAGAAGACCATCAACCCCCGGGTGGTGCTGCCTCGGTGAGCGCGAAGGCGGGCTTGTTGCTGTGTCGGCACGCCCCGCATTGCATGAGGCGGCAGCTTGGGTCACAAACCAGGGGTGACGGAAAATAACGCGGCCGACCTGGTCCGACAGACGATCCTCGATGTGCCTGACTTTCCAAAGCCGGGCATTGTTTTCAAAGACCTGACGCCAGTCTTTCAGAGCCCGCCGGTGATGCAGGCGATGGTCTCCGCCTTTGTGGACCGCTACAAAACGATGGATGTGCAGGGCATCGTGGCCATCGAGTCGCGGGGCTTTCTGCTCGGCGCCCCCATGGCCATGGCGATGCACCTGCCCCTGACCCTGGTGCGCAAAAAGGGCAAGCTGCCGCGGGCCACGCTTCAGCAGGCCTACGCCCTTGAGTATGGGGAGGACATCCTGGAGATCCACGCCGACGCGCTGAAACCCGGCCAGAAGGTGGTCCTGGTTGATGATCTGCTGGCCACGGGCGGCACAGCCGCGGCGGCGAAGTCCGTGATCGAGAAGACGGGCGGCGAGGTGCTCGAGTCGGCCTTCATCGTGGAGCTGGGCTTTTTGAACTGGCGAGAGAAGTTGTCCGGGGAGGTTTTCTCAATGGTGCGCTACACCTGATTCAGTGCGCTCGCGTCGATGGTTCTATGTTGTGGTATTGACAGGGCTTTCGGCGCGGGCTACGAACGGGCCTCGGGGGAATGCACCCGTAGCTCAGTTGGATAGAGCAACGGTTTCCTAAACCGTAGGCCACAGGTTCGAATCCTGTCGGGTGCGCTGATAAGGCGCTTGAGACGAGGTGCATGAGCTCGGGTTTCCGGGTTGGCCCTCCACTGCCGAGGAAGAAATGAACAAGTCGGAACTCGTAGAGAAGCTGGCCGAACGCGCGAAGATCACGAAGAAGCGGGCCGAACAGGTCGTCAACCTGGTCTTCGAGCAGATGACGGAGGCTCTCAAGCGCGGCGAGCGCATCGAGATCCGAGGCTTTGGCAGCTTCACCAGCAAGTCCTATGAGGCGTACACCGGGCGTAATCCGCGCACAGGTGAGACGATCCACGTACCCGCGAAGCGCCTGCCCTTTTTCAAGGTAGGCAAAGAGCTCAAAGAGAGGGTGGACTACCCACCAGGGGCCGCGCCGCGCTTAGACCGCTCGCTGCCCACCGATGCGGATCTCGATGATGACGACGGCGACAAAAGCCACGCCCAATCCGGATACTGACCCGCCCCTCATCGCGGCGCCGGACGCTGCGAGCATCGACCAACAGCTGAAGGCCTACTCGGGACGGCGCGTCGCGGTGGCGATGTCCGGCGGGGTGGACTCTGCCGTCGCGGCCCTTCGCCTCAAGCAGGCGGGCGCGGACGTGCTCGGCCTTTCATTGAGATTGCACGACCCAGACCCAGGCAATCCGTTGGCTCCTCGGGCCTGCTGTCCGCCGGAGGATCTCCAGGACGCGCGTCGGGTGGCCGAGGCGCTCGACATCCCATTCTATGTTGTCGATGCGCGCGCTGCCTTTGATGAGCGGGTGGTGCGCCCCTTCGTGGGGGCCTACCTGTCGGGACGCACCCCGAACCCCTGCGTAGGTTGCAACAGCTTCGTCAAGCTGGGGCGGTTGGCGGCGCGGGCCCGGGCTTTGGGCTGCGCCGCATTGGCGACGGGGCACTTCGCTCGGCTTGAGGCCCACGACGAAGGGGCGCGGCTGTTTCGCGGCCTAGATCTCGCCAAGGACCAGTCCTACTTTCTATTCGCAGTCGCGCAGGACATCCTGCGATTTTTGGCCTTCCCCCTGGGCGCCTGGACCAAGAAGCAGGTGCGCGATACTGCGGTGCAAGCCGGGTTGCCGATTGCGCACAAGCTGGAGAGCCAAGAGGTCTGCTTCGTCGGCGGGGCCGGCGCCGGTAAGTTCGTAATGGCTCAGCCGGAGGCTCAGGGCGCTCATGCAGGCCCCATCGTGGATGAGACGGGCCGCGAGATGGGCCGCCACGAGGGCGTCATGGGGTACACGGTGGGGCAACGCAAGGGCCTGGGCATCGCCCATTCCAGCCCGCTTCATGTGCTGTCTATCGACGCGCCCACGAGGACGCTGGTGGTCGGTGAGGCGCCGGCGCTGGACCGCTCGGGCCTGTGGGCCGCTAACCCCAGCTGGCCCAGCGGCGAGCCCGGTGGGCCGTTTTGTGCGCAGGTGCGCATTCGCTACCGGGACCGCGGCGCGCCCGGTGTGGTCTATCCGGAGGCGGATGGGCGGGTGCGCGTGGCCTTTGAGCGGCCGGTGCGGGCCGTGGCCCCCGGCCAGGCCGTGGTCTTTGAGCGCGGCGATGAGGTCGTGGGCGGGGCGTGGATTGAGGAGGACATTCGGTGAATCAGGCAGCAGGTCAACAACCCATCGACGCGTGTGATGTCGACTCCAAGGACCCGATGGTGCGCATGCTGCAGGCGCTGGGGCACCGCTTCGAAAACGACCGCCTGCTCATCGAAGCTCTGACCCATCGCTCCTACGTCAACGAGGTCGACGACCCCGCGGTGACGGATAACGAACGCTTTGAGTTCCTGGGCGATGCGGTCATCGATTTCGTGGTCTCCGCCGAGCTGATGCGACGCTTCAAGACCGCAAAGGAGGGGCGCCTGTCAAAGATTCGCGCCTCGGTGGTGAGTGAAGGCGCGCTTGCAGAGCTGGCCCGAGGCATTGGGCTGGGTGAGGCCCTGCGCTTGGGACGCGGCGAGGTCTTATCGGGCGGCCGGGACAAGAACTCCATCCTCTCGGACGGCTTTGAGGCGGTCATGGCCGCGGTCTACCTCGACGCGGGTGTGCAACGTGTCGCCGAGGTCCTGTTGCCCCGGCTCAAGTTCCCAGACGGAGAGGCCCTGCGTCAGGGCGACCCCAAGAGTGAGCTGCAGCAGCGCATCCAAGCCGAGCGCCACCAGACCCCGACCTACCACCTCGTATCCGAGCGCGGCCCGGACCATGACAAGACCTTTGAGGTGGAGCTGAGGGTAGGGGATGAGGTCCTCGCGGTGGGCGCGGGGCGCTCCAAGAAAGAGGCTGAGCAGCGGGCCGCCGCTGAGGCCTTGCAGGCCCTGCCGACCCCAGAGAACGAGCCGCCCGCCTGAGGCGTTTCTCGGCGGGGCATCCACCCTGCGCATGCAGTCGGAGGTTGACCGGGCAGGCGCCGATTTGCTCTATCGGCGCCATGCGCACAGGAATCTCGCGTGTTGGCCTGATTGTGATGGTGGCGGCGCTCGCGGCGCCGGTCACGGGCTGGGCTCAGCCCAAGCCGGCGAAGCCCGCCAAGACTGAGCTGGTGCTCGGTGGCCCCTTCTCCATGAAACAAGCGACCGCTGGCCTCAAGGGCAAGGGGCAGCTCATGGTGCGCATCGAAACGTCGCTGGGCGTGGTCGAGGCGGAGCTGTTCGAGTTCCGTACCCCCACCACCGTCGCCAACTTCGTCGGGCTGGCGCGGGGCCTCAAGCCCTTTAGGGACATCAAGACGGGCAAGACGGTCACGCGTCCGTATTACGACGGCATCGTCTTTCACCGCGTCATCCCCAACTTCATGGTGCAGACTGGTTGCCCCGAGGGCAGCGGCCGAGGTGGTCCTGGCTACACCTTTGAGGACGAGTTCTATCCGACCCTCAAGCACGACGCGCCGGGCACCCTGTCCATGGCCAACAGCGGTCCTGGCACCAACGGCTCGCAATTCTTCATCACGGACGTGCCCACGCCCCACCTCGACCGGCGTCACTCCGTCTTTGGTCGGGTCAGCAAAGGCCTGGGCGTCGTCCGAAAGATCGCCCGCGTCTCGCGGGACCCGCGTACGAACGCTCCGAGGACCCCGGTGATCATGAAGAAAGTCACGATCTACCGGGCCGAGAGCAAGGAAACTAAGAAGACCCCATGAAAAAGCAGACCCAACGCTCCGGCGGGCGAGGCGGCCCCCGCGGGCGTGGCGGCTCCGGCGGGCGAGGCGGCCCCCGTGGGCGTGGAGGCCCCCGTGGGCGCGGCGGCCCCCGAGGCAGCGGTCCCCGCGGAAGTGGCCCCCGAGGCAGCGGTCCTCGAGGCAGCGGCCCCCGACGGGCAAATAAACCCAGCGACAAGGTCGCGGCCACCCCTGAGCCCAAGGCCGTGCGTGAGCCGCCTCCGCCCGAGGTCTTCGAGGCTGTCGAGCCAGACCTGGGGTTTGAAGAGGGGCGTTTTCACGCAGGCTATGTTGCGCTCGTTGGTCGGCCCAATGTGGGCAAATCGACGATGTTGAATACTCTGCTAGGGCAGAAGATCGCGGCGACGACCCACAAACCCCAGACCACCCGCAAGAACTTGATGGGCGTACTCAACCCCAAGGGTGCGCAACTTCTCTTGCTTGATACTCCCGGGCATCACCAGGCCAAGGGGCCGCTCAACCGCTACATGGTCGCTCAGGCCGAGTCCGCCATCGAAGAGGCGGATGTGGTCGGTTATGTGGTCGAGGCGCGCGGTGATCGACGCGTGACCCCGGGCAATGAGCGCCTCGTCGATGTGCTTCAGCGCAGCGGCAAGAAGGTGGTGCTCATCCTCAATAAGGTGGACCGGGTCAAAAATAAGGAGGGCATGCTCTTTCAGATTCAGGCCCTTCAGGAGGTGCTCAAGGACCAGATTGCGGCTGTGGTGCCGATCTCGGCCACCAAGCGCAGCGGCCTCGACCGGGTCGTCAAGGAGCTAGCGATGGCCCTGCCTCTGGGCACGCGCTTTTTTGATGACGACACTTTCACCGATCAGTCCGAGCGCTCCATCGTCGCCGAGCTCATCCGCGAAAAGGTGATGCTGGCGACTCAGGAGGAGCTGCCGTACTCGGCCGCAGTCACTATTGATGCCTTCGAAGATGAGCGGCCGCGTTTGGTACACATCATCGCGACGGTGCACGTCGAGCGCGACTCCCAAAAGCCCATCGTGATCGGCAAGCAGGGCGAGCGCATCAAGAACATCGGTATTCGATCACGCCATGAGATCGAGCGCTTCGTGGGTGCCAAGGTCTTCCTTGAGCTGCACGTGCGCGTCACCGGCAACTGGAGCAATAACCGGCGCAGCATGGCGGACCTCGGCTACACCGAGGAGCGCGAGGCGGCGACGTCCATCCAGATCCCCGCAGATATGCAAGACGACTTGCAGGAGGAGGGGGAATGAGCGCCACTAAGCCTACCGTCGCAATTGTAGGGCGGCCCAATGTCGGCAAGAGCCGACTCTTCAATCGAATCCTCGCTCGCACCCGGTCGATCGTCGCCGACCAGCCGGGTGTGACCCGCGACCGCATCTATGCGGACGCCAGCATCACCGGGCGTATCGAAGACGTCGACGTTGTGCTCGTTGATACGGGCGGTTTCGACCCTGGCAGCGATGACCCGATCATGCGTCGTGTCGTTGAGCAGACCCAGTTCGCGATCGATGAGGCGGACGCGGTCATCTTCATCACCGACGGACGGGCCGGCGTTATGCCCGAAGACTATGACATCGCCAAGATGCTGCGCAAGAGCGGCAAACCGGTGGTCATGGGCGTCAACAAGCTCGACGGCCCTGCGCAAGATGACTTGCTGCATGAGTTTCACCGGCTCGGAATTCCCGAGGTCTACGCGCTCTCCGGCGCCCACGGTCGAAATGTGGGTGAACTTGAGGAGGCGGTGAGCCTGCACCTGCCCTCGCCTGAGCAGGCCGATGTGCTCATCGATGAGCCCCCGGAGGCTGGCGAGGACCCCAGCGTGGGCCACGCGCCCATTCGCGTAGCGGTCATCGGCCGACCCAATGCGGGCAAGTCGAGCCTCATCAATCGTATGTTGGGCGAGGACCGGCACCTCGTCTCCGAGGTCGCCGGCACTACGGTGGACTCTGTCGACTCGCTGGTGCGCTGGCGCGGCAAGGAGTTCCTGTTCATCGATACGGCGGGTATTCGGCGAAAGCGCTCCATCGCGATGCGCGTCGAGCGCTTCTCGGTGGTCGCGGCCCTCAAGGGCCTAGAGCGCAGCGATGTGGCTCTCCTGCTGCTCGATGCCTCCGAGGACATCGCGAACCAGGACGCCAAGGTCAGCGCCTTCGCCTATGAGCGTGGCAAGGCCATCATCTTGGTTGTGAGCAAGTGGGATAAGGTTAAGGCCGGAACGACGATGCCCGCTTTTCGGGAGAAGCTTCGGGAGGCGATACCTCACCTCAGCTATGCGCCCATCGTCTTTACGAGCTCACACAGCGGTGAGGGCGTGGACCGCCTCATGCCCCAGGTCGAAAAGGCGCACCGTGAGTACTCGCGGCGTATCACGACCTCGAAGCTCAACCAGTTCGTCGAGAACATTATGGACCGCCACCCGCCGCCCTCCAAGAAGGGCAAGCATGGGCGGATCTATTACATTACGCAGATTGATATTCGGCCGCCGCGATTCTTGGTCAGCGTGAATAACCCAGATCTGATCCACTATAGTTACCGTCGGTACTTAGTGAATGAGATGCGGGATGAGTATGGGTTCACCGGGGTGCCGCTGCTCGTGGGCTACCGCTCCCACAAGAAGGTCCCCAATGACCCGAAGGTGGTGGAGCGCGGTCGCGCCCGGGCCCGTAAGAACCCCGCGAAGCAGGCTACGGCTGCCAAGCGCAACAAGAAGAAGCAAAAGCGCTCCGACAAGACCGCCAAGTGATGATTAGCCGCCGGTCGCGCTGTCGATGAACTGGATGGCGCGCTCGGTGGCGGGCTTGAAACTCATCGCCATGATGCAGGCTAGATTGACGGCCAGCCCGTACAGGCCCGCGTGCACCTCGAA
>Ga0193954_1001636_pt1 | contig 11241 bp, 8 predicted proteins | sample BB_5_MG_FD_140340 | JGI IMG/M metagenome (GOLD analysis project Ga0193954, IMG submission 140340) | Microbial mat bacterial communities from the Broadkill River, Lewes, Delaware, United States - BB_5_MG | ecosystem: Environmental > Aquatic > Freshwater > River > Microbial mats | place: USA...
TAGGAGGAAGCAACATGGCAGTCGTCATCAATACCAACGTTGCGTCTCTCGGTGCTCAGCGTACACTGAACCGTACAACGAACGCCCTGCAACGCAATATCGAACGTCTTTCGTCGGGTCAGCGGATCAACCGCGCCGCCGATGACGCCGCTGGTCTCGGTATCAGCGAAAACCTAAAGGCACAGACTCGCTCTCTGGGCCAAGCCGAGCGTAACGCCAACGACGGCATCTCAATGATTCAGGTGGCTGAGGCCGCGATGAACGAGCAGGCAGGGACTCTGACCCGTCTGCGCGAGCTCGCCATTCAGTCCTCGAATGGTGTGCTCACTGCGACGGAGAGGTCCTTCATCGACGCAGAGGCCACCGCTCTGGTGAACGAGGTGACTCGTATCTCCGCAGTGACCGAGTTCAACGGTATCACCATGATCGCCAATGGTGCCGCCGCAATCAATATGCAGGTTGGTCTCAACGCCACCGCAAATGATTCGATCTCGGTCGCCTTCAGCGCGACGGATTCGGCTACGTTGGGAACCAGCGGTGGTGGTGCGGCTTTGAGCACCATCGACCTGGCCACCAGCCAGGCCTCGTCACAGACCGCTTTGGGCATCATTGATCAGTCGATTACGGACCTGTCTACGGCTCGTTCGACCCTCGGTGCGACCCAGAATCGTCTGGAAGTCACTGTGAGCAATCTCGCGTCTGCACGCGAGAATCTCGAGGCCGCCAACTCCCGAATTCGGGACGTGGACGTCGCCTCTGAGACCGCGAACATGACGCGAAATCAGATTCTGTCTCAGTCCGGCGTTGCCGTTCTGGCGCAGGCGAACCAACTCCCGTCGGCGGCATTGTCGCTGCTCGGGTAAACATTTGACGAGGGGTCGCCGGGCCAAGAGGCGCCGGCGACCCCCTAGTCTCCTTCGGGAGACGACGGGGAGTCGAGACGGTCATGGTGAGTTTCGCAGGTATTGGCTCTGGCTTGGACCTTGAGTCACTCATCTCTGGCTTTGTCTCGATCGAGAAGATCCCGATTCAGAAGCTCGAAGTCCGCAAGGCGGACGCCAACCAGCAGCTGTCCAAAATCGGCGGGCTGGTCTCTATTCTCAAGAGCCTCGAGAGCCAGGCCGAGGGCCTGGACCAGCTCAACGAAGTACGTGCCCTTAAGGTCTCCAGCACAGACGAGAGCTTTGTCACGGCCACCGCCTCCGATGATGCACTGGTCGGAAACTATGACTTGAGGGTCGACCAACTCGCCACGGCCCAGGTCACCACCTCTCAGGTCTACTCCCAGAACACGGCCGGAATGGTGGGCACGGGCTCTATCGGCATTACCGTGGGCACAGATACCCAGGTCGATATCGTGCTCGATGGCTCAGAGACGCTCGATGACATCGCGGCCGAAATCAACGCGTCCACGGCCCGCGCCAGCGCCAGCGTCGTCTTCGACGGCACAAACTATCGACTCATGATTCAGTCCAATGATGTTGGTACTGATAATACGATCGCCTTTCAAGAGAATAGCATCACGATGGGCCTGAATATCGGGGCCAATACGATCTCGCCTGCCGTGGATGCTCAGCTGCAGCTCAACGGCATTACCGTGACCCGCAAGAGCAATACCATCTCCGACCTGTTGCAGGGCGTGACCCTCAGTCTGGAGAACGAGATGACGGCCTCTGATACCGATGTCGGCCTCAGGGTAGACAACGACGTGGATGCGCTGCGAGGCAAGGTAGAAGGGCTCACGAACGCGGTGAATCAAGTGCTGGGCTTCATCAATCTTGAACTCAGCTCCGGGGCGTCCGAAGGCGCAGCGACCGCTCTGGCAGGCGATACGACTCTGCAGGGGCTACAGCGACGCATCTCCCAGATGGTGTCCTCGGGCTACCTGCATCAGGGCGGCACCATATCGATGGGCAGCGTGGGCATCGTCCTGGGGGACGACGGCGGACTATCCGTCGACGCGGATAAGTTTGCCACCGCGCTGCAGAACGACCCCTTGGCGATTCAGAGCCTTATCGCCGGCGATGGAGCCACCAGCTTCACGGCGAATATCAAGAGTCTGGTCGACGAGTACACGCGCTCGGGTACCGGGGTCCTGGTCAGCAAGGAGAACGGGATTCGTAGCCGGATTGACAGTTTTGACGAGCAGATCCAGCGCATCGAGGAGCGCGGGGACCGCATGGAGGAGAGGTTGCGTCGAACCTATGCTGCGCTCGACGTGCGAATGACCGAACTCAATAACCAATCCGCCTATGTGGCTCAGGCGTTCGCGCCGAAGAGTAACTAGACTAGGACCTAGGAAGGGAGGATAGACGAAGATGCTCTATAGTCGAGGCGCGGCCGCATACCGCAAGGTGCACATGGAGACCTCGCCGGTCCGCATACTTGATGCCCTGCTCGGGCGACTGCTGGAGGACCTGCAGGGTGCGAAGACTGCGATTATCAACAAGGACATTGAGGGCAAGACGAAGATGGTCGACCATGCCCTGTCCATCGTTGGCGAGCTGAATCTTGCCTTGGACCGGTCTCAGGCCCCAGAGCTGTGCCGGAGCTTGCACGGGCTGTATGGATTTGTTGAAGAGCGACTCCTCCTGGCGAGTCTGCGGCTGGATCCCGGCCTGCTCGACGAGGCTATGCCGCTCGTTGAGAGTATTCGGGGGGCATTTCGAGATGCGACGGGGATGGAGGCGTGAGTGATATCATGACTGCCCTGCAGGCGCTTCAGCAGCTGACTGAAGAGCCGCCTCGCGACGACGCGGACCCAGAGTCCGTGCTTCGGGCCGCAGACGCCCTCATGGCGTCACGCGCGCCGGTCTTCACCGAGCTGCAGTCACTGCTTGGAGCGCAACCCGAACTAACGGCAGAGATGAGGGCTGAGGCTGAGCGCCTCGCGGCCCTGGATGAGCGGTGGTCGTCGAGGATGGTTGAGGCCAAGCGTGCGCTACTGGCGCGCATGCAGGCCCACCGTCGGATGCGGGGAGCCGAGCGCGCCGCTCAGGGCGCGCCCGTTTCCCAAATCCAGGTCTAGGCCGAGTCTCCGGCTCGCTTCGCGGTGCGCTCCTGCTCGATGCTCTGCAAGAAGGCTTCGAGACTCATCTCGCCCAACTCACCGTTATCTCTGGAGCGCACATTGACGCTGCCATTGTCGCGCTCCTTCTCACCCAAGACGATGAGGTATGGGATCTTCTGCATGCTGCCTTGCCGAATCTTGTACCCGACACGGTCGTCCTTCAAGTTCATCTGAGAGCGAAGGCCAGCGTCCAGCAGCTTGTCATTCACCTGTCGCGCGTAGTCGAAGTACTTTTCGGAGATAGGCAGCACTTGGATTTGCTCCGGGGCGAGCCACATCGGGAACTTACCCGCGTAGTTTTCGATGATGATCCCCATGAAGCGCTCCAAAGAGCCATAGCAGGCCCTGTGTAGCATCACCGGGGTGTGCTTTTGGCCGTCCGCGCCGACATAGGTCAGGCCGAAGCGCTCCGGCATCGAGAAGTCACACTGAATCGTGCCGCACTGCCAGGAGCGCTTGAGCACGTCCCGGATGTGGAAGTCGATCTTGGGCCCATAGAAGGCGCCATCGCCCTCATTGAGCATGTAATCGATGCCCTTTTCCTCCAAGGCGCTCTTCAACGCGGACTCCGCCTTGTCCCACATCTCATCGCTGCCGATGCTCTTGTCCGGCCGCGTAGAGAGTTCGATGCGCACATCGTCGAGATCGAAGGCGCCGTAGACTTCCTTGAAGAAGTCGATGAGCATCATGATCTCACCCTGGATTTGGTCCGGGGTGCAGAAGTGGTGCGCGTCGTCCTGCGTAAAGGCCTGCACTCGGAATAGCCCGTGGCGCACGCCGCTCATCTCGCGGCGGTGCACCAGGCCCATCTCAGCCAAACGCAGCGGGAACTCATTGTGGCTGTGGTGCCGCGTGCGATAGACCATGAGGTGCCCGGGGCAGTTCATGGGTTTGACCGCCATCGGACGCTCTTCATCCACATTATCGTGGATCTGCTCCGGCTGCTTTTCATCACGCAGCTTTAGCTTCGTGAAGAACATGTTCTCGAGATAGTTATCGTAGTGCCCGGAGGTATGCCAAAGCTGCTCACTCATGATGAGCGGCGTCTTGACCTCCTTGTAGCCACGCCGCGTCAACAGTCCGCGCATGTAGTCCATGAGCAGGTTGAAGAGGGTAGCTCCGCGCGGTGCGAAGAACGGGAAGCCGGGGGCCTCCTCGTTGAAGGTGAACAGATCAAGCTGCTCGCCCAGCACCCTGTGGTCGCGCTTTTTGGCTTCTTCGATGAGCCGAAAGTGCTCTTTCAGCTCGTCCTTTGAGAAGAAGGCGGTGCCGTAGACCCGGACCAGCTGCTCCCGGGAGTCATCGGCGCGCCAGTAGGCCCCCGATACGTGGGTGAGCTTGACGTACTTCAAAAAGCCCGTGTGCGGTACGTGCGGACCGCGGCACAGGTCCACGAAGTCGCCGTGGCGATAGAAGGACAGGTCGGCGTTCTTGGCCTTAAGATCGTCGACGATCTCTTGCTTGAACTTATTGCTGCCGCCGTCGATGGCTCGGTAGCGCGCGTAGATCTCATCGCCCGAAGTATCGCCGACCTCGTGCCGTTCGAAGGGCAGGGCCTGCTTGGCGATCTTCTTCATCTCGGCTTCGATCTTCGGGAAGTCGTCGGGCGTGATCTTCTCTTCATCGAGGAAGATGTCGTAATAAAAGCCGCCCTCGACCACAGGGCCGATGGTGAGTTGGGCCTTGGGGTACAGGCGCAGGATGGCGTCCGCCATCATGTGCGCGGCCGAGTGCCGTAGGACCTCAAGGGCGTCCTCATCGCGCTTGGTGAGCAGGGCGACCTCGGCATCAGCGGGCAGTGGCCGCGCCAGGTCGACGATGCTGCCGTTCACGTTGGCCGCGACGGCGGCCTTAGCCAGACCAGGACCAATATCGAGGGCGAGATCGTAGGAAGATGCACCGTCGGACAGCTCTCGGGAGCTGCCGTCCGGCAAGCGAACGTGGACCATATTTTCTCTCCTTGTGGGGCGGATACGAACCGTCCCACGGCTTCACTCGACGGCCACGACCCGCCGAGCGTGATTAAGCCTCAAGTATGTTCGGCTTGCGAAGGAGAGATCAAGAGGATCGGGCGTTGGGGCTCAGCCCTGCTCGAGATAGTAGCGAAGGCCACCGTAGATGCCGGGTTCGCCAACCTGGCCGAAACCCGCATCATCAGAGGTGCTGGTGGGACCGTAGCGCCCCTCAATGAACAGCTCGATGCCCTTGAAGTAGGCGCCGAGACCCAAGATGCCCTCGATGGCAGCCTTGGGCGCGTCGAGGTTGGCGGTCGCGCTTTGGTCATCCAACGTGGCCCCCAAGAAGCGCACGCCGCCCGCGAAGCCTATGTAGGGACGAATGGGCCCCACCAAGAAGCCGACCGTGGCCCGTCCGAAGACCGGGAACATGTCCACCGTGCCGACCGGCACCGAAGCGCGGGTGAAGCCCGACTCAATGCTCATGGATAAGCGCAAGAAGTCTTGCGCGACCACAGTCCAGCCGATCTCGGCCCGAAACCCGGGGTGGAAGGCCCCACGTGCGCGCTCGGCGCCTGCCGTGATGCCCAAGTGAAGGCCCTGACGCAGGCGCAACCGCATCTTGCCGTCGGTTCCGGTCTGCGGCGCTTTGAGCTGCCCTACCACGGGCAGCAGCACGTGCTGCCCCATGCTGCGTTGGCTGTCGTAGACCAGGACATAACGGGCCCCCGAGCTGGCCTGCGCGGGCGCCTGCCACTTGAGGCGGTAGCGGCCCTGACCAATGGAGCTAAAGGTTTGGGTGGCGGTGCGCGAGCGGGTCAGGGGCAGCATCCAGGTGCTGTCCTGCTGAGGCGTCTCAAGGATGCCGACGTCTGGGTCGCCCACCGCGAGCTGCAAGCTATCTTCCGGCAGCCCCTCTCCGGTGGCGGCCTCGACGACGAAGGTCACCTCATTGCCGGCCTCGGAGGGTGAGGTGCCCTCCACCTCGACCATCTTCATAGACAGGGGACGGACCATTACGCTGGTGCGACCCGATCCCACCACCGTGCCGGTGGCGTCGCTGAGCTGGACCTTGAGGTGGGTACTGCCCGGCACGCTGCGGATCTCCTCTGGCTGAGGGTTGCCTTGGGCGTCGGTCCACGCGGTGCGCACTCCGCGGGCGCTGGGCAGGCGCACTCGACCCGGCTCGCTCATGGACCAGCCATTCTCGGTCCAGGTCAGGCTGCCGTCGATGGCCTCTGGAGAAGGCAGGATGACCAGCTCGCGGGACTGCCCAGGCAGGCCCACGATGTCACGCTCGTCCATGGACGACACGCGCACGAGGTAGGCGCCGGGCGGCAGGTCGCTGAGGGTGACGCTGGAGGCCTCCACGACGCGACTTTCGAAGGGACGGGACATCGTCTTGTCATCGATGCTGCCGATCTCGACCAGCGCACCGGGGTGGCTGATGGCGGGACGCCAGTCCACAGAGACGGGCCGGCGAGCGTAACCGACCACCGGGTTGCGGGTGGACCACACGGGCGGCGGTGGCAATGGGGTGGGGGCCTCGGGCGCTTGGCCGCGGCGCACGCGGGTGCCGTAGCCCTGCTCAACTTTCACGGTCTTGTTCTGAGCCCGGACCTTTGCGGAGCCCTCATACATGCTGACCGTGGTCCGCTCCTTCGCGGCGCTGGCATCGAGGCGGGTGCGGTTGGACTCTAGGTCGAAGCGCGCGTCCTGGGTCTCGATGAGCACCGGGTCGGTGCCCAGGCTGGCCAGCAAGCTGCCTTGCTCAACCGTCACGTCGGCCACGGAGCGGGTGCGCGGGCCCTTCTTTTCGTCCTTGCCATAGATGACGACGAGGGCCTGCGGTCCAAGGAACAGCGTCTTGCCCTCAGAGAAGGTCACCTCGCCCGCCGAGCGCTCCAATGTGCGCACCCGGAAGAGCCGGCGCAGCTGCATGCGCAACTTGGCGGCATCCCACGCCTGGGTGGCCGGCTTTTGGGACTGCACCGACTGGTAGATATAGCTGATCCAGGCGATGGCCTCTCGGGTGCCCACCCAGACCTCCACCCGGCGGTTCAGGTTGTCGGCCTCTTTGCTCTTTTCAGTGGACAGAGGTTCAGAGGACCCCACACCCATGACGGTGATCCGGCTGCCAGGCACCTTGCGCTTGGTCAGCTCTCGCTTGACGGTGCGGGCCCGTTTTTTGGACAGCACGAGGTTCGAGGACTGCCGACCATGCCGGTCGGTGTGCCCCACGACCAAGATATCGCCCGAGCGCTGACTGGAGATGTACTCAGCGATCCGGTCGAGCGCGAGCTTGGAGGCCTCGGTGATGCGCGTAGAGCCGGTCTCGAAGCGGACCATGCCATCGGGGGCTTGTCTCTTCTTCTTGATCTCGTCCTGGGCCGTGGCCGGGGTGGCCAGAGCGAGGCAGAGGGCTGCGACAGTGAGCGAAAACGGAGCTCGAAAGTATCTCATAGTCCAAGGGGCGATGCCCCGAAGGGCCGCGCTCGGCTTGTTAGCACGGGACGGCGTCCTGGGCAGCCTCGAACCCCATTAGGACAGGGCTTCGAGGCTCGGCGCGTCCATCTCAATGGCTTGTCGGCCTGCAGATTGCTGAAGTGTCGCAGCATGTTCCACGAGTGCGCCACTCACCGTGAATTCGCCACCGTCCGAGGCCATCACCACCTGTCCCGTCTGGGACACCATGCCGATGCCCACGGCCAGGTCGATGTCGGCCCAGCGCTCGCCCAGGCTGGCGACGCGCCGCAAGACATCCTGGGCCGCCTCGTGCGCGGCCCGCGGGGGCTCCCCGACGAGGCTGCGCGGGAACAGCCCGATCACCGCATCCCCGGAGTAGCGATCGACCCGTCCGCCCTGCTGTTCGATCGCCGCGCAGGTTTCCGCATACAGATCCTGCAACGCGTCCACCACGCCGTGGCTGTCACTGGAGGCGTTGAGGCTGACCCCGCGGGCGAGGTCCACATAGATGACAGAGACCAACTCATCGCGCCCACCTTCGGTTCGCTGGATGCCCTGGGAGAGCAGCTCGTGCAGCGCTGATGGGGTGAGGTGGCGTGACAGGCGGACCTGCAGTTGGCTGCGATGGCGAAGCTCCTTGCGGTACCGATCCAACCGGCGCAGCGATTCATTGAAGGCCTGACCAAGGGTGGCCAGCTCCATCGTGCCGGACTCGCTGACCTCGGCCTCAAAGCCGCCGCGCGCGGAGTCCCTGACAGAGCGCGCCAGTTGAAGCACTGGGGTGGCCGTGCCGCGCGCGAAGACTAGGCCCACGATGCCGGCGGCCAGAGCCGCGATCAGCGCCAGCAAGAGAGTTCGACTGCGGACCTCGGAGAGCGTGGCGAAGGCCACGGCAGCGGGACGGGACGAGGCCACTACCCAGCCCAACTCGGGGGATGAAACCAGGCTTGCCAACCAAGGTTCCTGTTGGCTGTCTTTGAAGGTGGTCGAGATGCCGGCCTGCACACTCTCCATGCCTTGACCCTCCCCCCGGTAGCCCTCGAAGGGAGAGTTCTTACCTAGCACCTTCCCAGGGGCCAGGGCCGGGCTGGCCATCAGAGCCCGAGACTGGGCATCCACTACCTCTAGGCGGCCTAGGGGTCCTAAGAATGACGCCTGCAGGGCCTCGATGCGCGGCATGAGCCGCTCAAGCTCCAAGGGGGCCACGACATAGCCACGCACCTCATCCCCGACCTTCAATGGCACGACCAGCGGGGCGATGAGCTTGTCTTCACCCTCGGCCCGGCCGACGGCCCGTCCCTTGGCGCGCGCCTGGTGACGCAATTCAGGTTGCAGAGTTGGGTCTGGCGCTTGGGCGCCGTCTTTGGGGCGAACCACGCTGTCGAGCTGGCCGTCCGCGGTATACAGCGCCAGCCAAGGGAAATGCGTGCTCGCCACCAGGGCTCTCAACAGGCGGGTCTTGTCTTCGAGCGGCACGCTTTGAATGGAGAGCGTGCGTTCTGCGTGGTTCAAGAGCTCGAAGCGGGCCTCGAGGTCGGCCTCGATGGCGTCTCGGACTCGGCCGGCCACTGAGAGGTGCAGCTGCTGCGCGTCTGCGCGCAGGGTGCGCTGATTGATGTCGACCACCATGAGGCCCAGCACCACGGCGGGCGGCACGGCTACGACAAGGTGGCTGACGATGGCTCTGTGGAGGAGTCGTGTTCGCAACATGGGCAGCTCTGGGGGTCAGTTGAGGGTGAGGTAGATCGCGGCGCCCAGCCCGGCCAAAAAGAGCAGGAGCAGCCCGGTCCAGACTCGGTCCGGGGTCCCGGAGAGCGTCTCGTCGAGCTTGTCCCGGCGCAGACCCGCCCCGGGGGTTGGAGCGCTCAGGGTGTGCTCGGTCTGAAGCCGCGCCGCTCGGGCGAGGGCCCAGTCCACGCGTCGTTGGCTCCAGGCGCCGCGCACTGGGGCCTGGGAAGGGCTGACGGTGCGGTTCGGGTCCGAAAAGGGGCCCAGCGCGTTCGTAAAGGCCTCCATGGTCTGAAAGCGGTCCTCAGGCGCGGAGGCGATGGCGGTGTGCACCACGTCGGCAAGGTCTGAGACCTCTTCGAGAGTTAGCCCAAAGTCCTGGAGCAAGGCATCTTGCAGGGGCCGAGGTGGGCGCGTGGCGACCTCGATGATGAGGCGCGCCACGGTATCCCCTTGCCAAGGCAGCACGCCGGTGAGCGCTTGGTACAGCACCACCCCCAGCGAGAAGATGTCGGTCCGGGCGTCGATGTCCTGACCCATGACCTGCTCGGGGGCCATATATCGCGGCGTGCCCACAATGATCCCAGACTGCGTGAGCCGCAGGTCAACTTTCACATGGGCGATACCGAAGTCGAGCAGGCGCACACCACCGTCCCGCGTCATGAAGATGTTGGATGGCTTGATGTCGCGGTGCACGATGCCGCGCTGGTGGGCGTGGGATAGCGCCGCGCCCACGCGCAGCACCACGTTGAGTCGGTCCACCAGGCCGAAGCTGGGATCCGATAGGGCGTGGGTCAGCTCAAAACCGTCGAGCAGCTCCATCGCGATCCAGGCCTGTTGGTTGCTCTGCCCGAAGTCGACGACCGGCACGATGTCCGGGTGGGCGAGGGTTCGACCAATGTGGGCTTCCCGCTCCAAACGCGCGAGCGCGGCCCCGAGATCACTGTGGTTCTGCAGCGTGAGCACCTTGAGGGCGAGGTGCTGGCCGGTCTGCTCCCTGACCGCGTGATAAACCGCGCTGGTTCCTCCGTGCCCGAGCGTGTGCACGATCTCGTATCCCGGAATCTGTGGTGCTGAGCCTGCTTTGGCGAGCCGGTCCTGCCCCTCTTGCTCCCCGGAATCGGTCATTGTCGGCATGGAGGCGGCGAGCCTACAGCGCTGGCCCAGGAATTGGCCAGCGGACGTTGGTCGGCGAAGGCCATGGAGGGGCGGGGCGTCCCGAACCGGGCGGGCTCGGCGTCAATTGGCGGCGGCTGTGGCCTGCTTGGGCCACTGTTCGTCGCGCAGGTAGACCGTCTGCGTGGGGAAAGCCATCTCCAGACCGTGTTTTTCGACGAGCTCCATGATGCTGAGCAGCAACTCTTCTTGCACCGTAAGGAACTGCAACCAGGCCGTCGATTTCGAAAAGCAATAGACCCGAATGTTCAGGCTGGACCCTGCGAGCTGGTCAAAGTGCACAAAGCTGAACCCAGAATCTAGTCCTTCATGCTCCTGGACTAGGGTCCTCAGGTCATCGAGCAGCACCCGCATTTGGGAGGCCTTCGTTTCATAGGTCACGCCGACGTTTAAGGCCATCCTGCGCAAGGGGCGTTCGCTGTGGTTCGTGATCGGCGTAACGGAAAAGGTCTGGTTCGGTACGACCACCAGGGACTTGTCGAAGCGGCGCACCCGCGTGGTTCGAAAGCCCACCTCCTCGACCGTGCCCTCGATGCCGGCAAACTCCACCCAATCGCCCACCTGAAAGGGACGATCGGTGAAGACCACGATGGAGCCAAATAGGTTGGCGACGGTATCCTTGGCGGCCAAGGCCAGGGCCAGACCACCGACGCCCAGACTGGCGAGGATACTCGTCACCGAGTAGCCAAGGTTTTGAACCACCATGACGAAGACGGTGATGACGACGACCACCTTGAGCGTCTTGCGCAGCAACGGCACCAGCTGGTCGTCCAATCGGGACTCGGTCTTTTCGGACAGGCGCCCCATCGCCAGCGCGGCCACGTCCACCAGCCTCAAGAGGGCCCA
>Ga0193954_1001637_pt1 | contig 11241 bp, 8 predicted proteins | sample BB_5_MG_FD_140340 | JGI IMG/M metagenome (GOLD analysis project Ga0193954, IMG submission 140340) | Microbial mat bacterial communities from the Broadkill River, Lewes, Delaware, United States - BB_5_MG | ecosystem: Environmental > Aquatic > Freshwater > River > Microbial mats | place: USA...
CCCGCGCAAGCTCAGCACAGGAGGCGAACTTGAGGTCCGCGAGGCGATCCAGCAGGGCGCTGCCCTTGGAGTTCACGGCCCGGGTCGCGAGCAGCTCCCGCATTACGGCCATCAGCGCTTCAACGTCCTCGATGAGGTCCCCACGCAGCCCGGTGAGCCCCACCACCACCGCCTGGCCGCGACGCGCAATCACGACATCTTCGAGGCCAAGCTGACCGTGGATCAGTCGGGCCGGCTGGCCATCCGGCCCGCGCAGCGCGTGCAGTCGGGCCAAGGATCGGGCCGTCTCGTGCACCAGTGACAGGGCGACGTTGACGGTGATGTGGGTCTGGATGGGATCAAGCGCGGAGCCCAGCGAGAAGCCCTCCACTAGGGCCTCCCGAATCTCCAAGCCGCCCTGGAGCAGCCGTGTGCCCAGGATGTCGGCGAATCCCGCTAACCCGGCCCGCTGAAATTCGGCCAAGCCCTCAAGCCGAGACTCGGCGCTGACGTGACTAGAGGTTGTGCGCCGCAGGATGACGCGGGATCCGTCATCGAGCTGAGCCAGGCTCACCTGACAGCCGTCGCGCTCCGCGATGGGGCGCTCGGCGATGATGGTGCCGGGGGATGACGGCATGGGCGCCGTCCTGGTCTACCAGGCCGGGCTAGGGGTCCGCAAAAGTACGGTCACCGAACGACGATGTCTTTGCGGAATTGCCCCGACTCAACGGTATAGGTGCCCGCGTCCAGGGCCGACACGTCGCAATGCGCGAACTTGGGCGGTCCGCAGAGGTTTGGGCACTCCGAGTCGGAGCCCTTGCGTGCCCAGCTGAGGCTGGCGTTGACCTTAATGGTATTGCCATCCACATCGACGCTGCAGTTGGGCTCGTCGTACTCCGCGCAGACGTCCGAGCAGGCCTGCATGGTCAGGCTGAGCGTGAAGGCCTCACCCGCCGGGTAGGTCGTCACCCGTAGGTCCGAAGGCGTGTCCGATGACTGACCGCCACAGGCGCACAGGGCGAAGAGCCCCAACGCAGGAAGAATCCGAGCAAAACGCATCATGTGCATGGGTAGGCGCGGATAATTGCAGCCCCCAACCGCGCTGTAAAGCGCAGGGTGAAGCCCACTAAAGCGCCAGCAAGGCGTCCGCAAAGAGCTGTCCCAGCAGATCTGCGGCGCGCTTTTTGGGATGCACCAGATCTGAGTTCATGACCCGGGCGGCGTGCCAGCGCTTGACGGCGCCCACCCCTCCCATGGCCTCCAGCGTATCCCAAAAGGCGGCCCCCTTGGCCGCGGCCACGGCCTTTTGCAGGTCGCGCACTTCACCCAGAAGGGGCTTGCTGGTGACCCGCTTGCCCTTCTTGTCGCCCGCGTCCATGGGCGACCAGATCATCACGGCCGTATTCGGCAGCGTGCTCTTCAGCAGGTCCAGCAGCGCCTCATGGTCCTTTTTGACCTGGGCCAGATCCGTCCACTTCTTCCGGCTCTTGAGAGCGTCATTGCCGCCCACCATCAGCACCACGACATCGGGGGCGTGGGCCTTGAGGTGTTGCACAAAGCTATCTCGACCGGTCTGCAAGTAGACCTTCGCGTCGGCCCCCACCGGCCCCACCGACTCGTAGATGACGCCCGTGCTGCCTTTCTTTTCGAAGGCGATGCTAAACAGCTGCGCGCCCTTGGCCTGAGCCACCAGCTCGAGCGTCCAACCCGCCGGCCCGCGCTTCTTCTTCGGCGGTGCACCGGCTTGGGCGGGCAACGCGAGCTCGAAGACCTTGCTCTGAGCCGCCCCGGCGGTCTCGAAGCGCGCGATCTCCTTGCCCTCGAAGCGCACCTGCACCGGCGCCCCCTTGGGGCGCTGCTGGTAGTAGACCCGCAGCACCTCATCCCCGGGCAGAACGCGGTAGGCCACCTTGGCGCCCTTCTTCTTCGAGACCAGGCTCATGCCAGAGATCCCGAAGGGTTTCCCGGGTCCATATTTGTCGACCACGCGCGTCTGCGTCCAGGTGCCGTCCTTGCGCTTGGTCTTGCGCCCGCCAAAACCCCAGCGCTGATCGATGTGCATGAGGCCTCGACCGCCGTCGCCATACTTGGCCTGCAGGCGGTGGCGGATCATCGAGGTGATGTAATCCGCCGCGATGTGGGAGTCGCCGAGCTGTAAGAAGCGGACCTTCTGCTTGCTCTTGAGCTTCCTCAGCACCGGATCCAGCACGCCGTTGGTATTCACCACGGGCACCGCCTGAGCGCCCACCTTCTTGGATAGGGCCTTGAGCTTCGCGTCTGCCGTGAAGGTGCCAGGGTATTTAGGGCCCGCGGAGGCCGGATTCGCGCTCAGCACTCCCGACACCCCCGCCAACACCAGGAAAAGCGTCGGCCACTTCACCAGGTATTGAAACGAGCGGTTTCGGTGTCCGCAAAAGGTCGGTACAGTTTCGTCGTCCACGCTTTGGTCACTCCGAGGAAAAGTCTTCCCGACGCCGCTTCGGGTGGTCCCCAAATTGGCCCCGTTCGCCGATTCGGGAACTACACCCTCATCAAGAAGCTCGCCACCGGGGGAATGGCAGAAATCTGGCTCGCGCGTCAGCGCGGACTGGCCGGTTTTCAGCGCTTCATCGTCATCAAGAAGATCCTGAGCCATCTGTCGGAGCAGCAGACCTTCCGGGACATGTTCCTCGACGAGGCCCGCACCTCGGCCCAGCTCAACCACCCCAACGTCGTGCAGATCTACGATCTGGGCAGCGAGGCGGGCGCCTACTTCATCGCGATGGAGTTCATCGCGGGCGAAAACCTTGCGGCCATCGCGTGGCGGGGCATGAAGCGTGGGAAGCCCTTCCCGCCCGCCTACGCGGCTCGGGTCATCGCGGACACCTGCAAAGCACTGCATTACGCACACCATCTCAAGGGTCCGACGGGTCAGGCCCTAGAGATCGTGCATCGCGATATTTCTCCGCAGAACATTCTCGTGACCTACGAGGGTGAGATTAAGGTCGTCGACTTCGGGATCGCGAAGGCTGCGACCAAGTCCGAGCAGACCAAGACGGGCATGCTCAAGGGCAAGTTCTCCTACATGAGCCCCGAGCAGTGCCTCGGCGCTCCGGTGGACATGCGCTCGGATATCTTCGCGCTGGGCATCCTGCTGTACGAGCTGTGCACCGGAAAGCGCCTGTTCAAGCACGAGTCCGAGCTGATGATCCTCGAGATGATCACGAAGCGCTCCGTGGTGCCGCCCTCCCAGGTGGCCCCCGGCATCAGCGGTGGGCTCGAAGACATCATCCTCAGGGCGCTCGAAAAGGACACCAGCGTCCGCTTTCAGACCGCCCAGGACATGCAGATTGCCCTTGAGGAGTACCTGCGTGACGAAGGCCAGCAGGCCACCAATGCGGACATCGCGGCGTACATGCGCGAGCTCTTCGCCGACAAGATCGAGGAGAAGCGGCGCCTGCGTGAGATCGCCTCCCGCGAGGATTTCGAGAGCCAGTTCGGGGACGAGGAGGCCACCGAGCAGGCGATGGAGGTGCAGCGCCGTCGCGTAGTTCACGGGCTGTCTCCCAATCAGATTCAGGTCCAGCCCGGCACACAGCCTGGGCAGCTGGCCCCCGGGCAGCCCGGCTCGGGCATGCGTCCGCCTCAGGGCGCCACCGGCTCTATGCCGCACATGGCGGCCTACGCGGCGGGCTCCCAGGCGGGGTACCCGCCCGGCAGCACCCCGCCCTACCCACCCGGCTACGCCCAAGCCTCCGGCCAGTACCCCATGGGGTATGCAGGCCAGGTTTCCTACACCGGTCAGATCCCTGGCCAGGAGCAAGGCGGCGGCTGGGTGGCCCGCGTGGTCATCGTTGGCGCGCTGATCGTCATCGTCGTGGCCTCGTTGATCCTGTACCGGCAGCTCAATCAAGAGCCCTACCCGGTCGAGCCACCCGCACCCGTGGCGCCTGCAGTGCCCAATAAGACGGGCAGCCTGACGCTCAAGTCCGTGCCCCAAGGCGCCACGATCTACCTCGACGGCAACCCCATGGCGCTGGGCGATGGCACCATGGCCAAAACGCCCAGCGACCTGCACACGCTCCAGTATGGCACTGAGTACAAGATCGAGCTGCGCAAGGAGGGCTACCGCCCCTACGGCACGACGGTGCTGATGGGCGCCAAGACCGACTCCAAGACCATCCGGCCGGAGCTGACCGCGTTCCCGGGCTTCTTGATCGCGGAGGTCCAGGGCCAAGACAAAGCGAACGTGCGCGTCTTCTTCAACGGCAATGACGAGGGCCTGGGCCCCTTGGTGAAGAAGCAGATCCCCGGCAATACGGACGTCGTTGTGAAAGCTCGCTTGCCCAACATGGTGTGTAGCGCCAGCCCGGCCCGGATCCGCGTCGAGCCCAACGTCACTAAGACCACCAGCATCAAGTGCAGCAAGCCCAAGGCCCGCCCGAGTCGCCCGACGACGACCACGCGGCCCAATAACACCGGCGGAGGCGGCACTAAGACCACCCGTAACCCCCGCCCCAAGGCCTCGGGCGGCTGCCAGACCAACCCCGACCTGCCCCGGGGCTACATCACCATCACCACGAAGCCCTTCAGCGATGTCTATTGGAATGGTCGCAAGCTCGGGCAGACACCTATCGCACGCATCCCCATGCCCTCGGGCTGCATCGAGCTGGTCGCTAAGAACGAAAAGCTGGGCCTGGAACGGCGCGTGAAGGTGAACGTCGAACCGAACCGAGTGAACATTTACCGGTTCTCCCTAGAGTCGAAGGGCAAGTGATCCGAACCCGGGTCACAACATGCTTGACGCCGACGCCAGCCGACGGTAACTACCCGCCTCGCTTTGGGCGCATAGCTCAGCGGTAGAGCACTGCCTTGACACGGCAGGGGTCCCAGGTTCGAACCCCGGTGTGCCCACTCAAAGCTTCGTAGAGACCCGGTTGGTGAGTGTTCACCAACCGGGTTTTCTCGTTTCTAGGGCAACTTGCCCTCAAGCACCTTCACCCTCAAGCCCGAGGCATGGGTCTGGCTGCGGTGCACGGTCTGAGTAGCCTTCACAAAATCGGAGGTCTGGGCCTTTGAGATTTCCACGAAGGTCTGGGGATTGGAGTCCACGAAGGGGAACCAGCTGGACTGGACTTGCACCTGAATGCGGTGCCCCGTCCGGAAGGTATGGGCGATGTCGGGCAAGCGCAGGTGCACCTTGGTGGGCTGGCCGGGCACGAAGGGCACACCTTTTTCGAAACCCTGTCGATAGCGCCCCCGGATGACCTCGGCGCGGACCAGCTGCTGATAGCCACCCATGCGAACCGCGCGAGGGTTGGGTTTGGGGTCGTGGGTATCTTCGGGCCAAATATCGACGAGCTTGACCACCACGTCGGCGTCAGTGCCCGTGGTCTGTAGCCATATATCGGCCTCGATGGGCCCGACCACGGTCACCCCCTGCTTGAGCACGGTGGTCTCATAGACCAGCACGTCGGGACGCCGGGCCGCAAAGCGCTGGTCCGCCGTCATAAAAGCACGGCTGATGCGTTCGGAGGGCCGCCCATAGTACGGCACCGGCTTGAGCGGGTCCGCGAGATAACTATCAGCGGCCGCACTTGCTGTGGGCGCCTTCGTACTGAGCGCCCCACCCTCTTGGAGGAACAGCGTCTTCACCTTGGTGCGCCGGGGCGGCCACTGAGAAAAAGTCCGCCATTCATTCACTCCCGTCACAAAGATAGAGGCCTTCGGGGTCTTGGCCTGATTGCGCAGCTTGAGGTGCTTTTCGAAGAAGGGGTACTCAATCTGCTTTCGATAGTAAGGGCTGGTCTTTTGCCCAAACGTTATATCGCCGTGGTGATCGCCCTCGGTCCTGGCCCAGCCGCCGTGCTGCCAGGGGCCCATCACAAGCGAGATATCTCCGCGCTTCGTCTGACGCTGCATCGCCTGGTAGGTCTCAAGCGACCCCCACAGGTCTTCGGCGTCGAACCAACCGCCAACCACCAGCATGGCCGGACGAATATTCTTATAGCTGGGCCGGGGATCTCGGGCCTGCCACCAGGCATCTCGATCGGGGTGCTCCAGCAGCTGGTTCCAAAACGCGATGTCCCCCTTGAGATACTTCTTGTTGACGTTGGAGATGGGGCCCAGGCGTAAAAATAGGTCGTAGACGTCGGCGATATCCGTTTCGAAGTCCCACTTGATCTTCTTCACAGGCTTTTCTCGGGCACGCCCAAAGTTCGCATAGAACTGTACGGCATCGGCAAGGCACAGCGCGCCGCCATGATGAAAGTCATCGCCGATGAACCACTCTGTCACCGGGGCTTGGGGGGAGATCGCTTTCACTGCGGGGTGCGCGTTCACCGCCGCCTGTGCCGCATAGAAGCCGGGATATGAGATGCCCCAGATACCCACCCGCCGATTGTTATTGGGCACATTCTTAACCAGCCAATCGACCGTATCGTAGGCGTCGGTCGTCTCGTCGACCTTGCCGCGAGGCCGCACGTCGACAAAGGTGCCCTCGGACATCAGCCGTCCGCGCACATCTTGGTGCACAAAGATGTAGCCCGACTTCACCAACAGACTTGAGGGCGCGAAGCGAGAGGCGGAGCGCGGAAAGGGCGGCGGGTTTTCAACCCCATAGGAGGCCACGCCATAGGGGGTGCGCACCATGAGCATCGGCCACTTCTGGCTGCGGTCTTTGGGGGTCCACACCGCGGTGTGCAGGCGCACGCCATCCCGCATGGGGATCTCAAACTCCCGCTTTGTATAAAACTCCGACAGCGCCCGCTTGTAGTCCTTGGGCTCGTCGAGGCTGTAAGGCACAAGGTCTGGGGCCGGAGCCCCGATGAGCACAAGAGCAGACAAGGTCAGCGAGAGCATGCCCAGAGATAACGGCCACCAGGAGCACGGTCAACCGAAGGGCTCGGCGGCCAGGGATGCGATCAGCCGAGCAGGCAGTCCAGGGTCTGGATCTCAAGCCGCAAGTGGTCCTGCAGAAGCCCCAAGGCTGCACCCGCCCCTCCCGGGTGTTCGGGGAAGGCCTCAAGCTGCGCCAGGCGCGCAGCACGCGTCGCCCGCAGCCTAAGCAGGGTGGCCTGCCGGGTCGGTCCGTCCAGGTCATCGCAGTGGGCCAGCATGGCGACCAAGGGGTGCAGCTCCCCGGGATCGCCCTGTGCGACCTGGCCTAGCAAATGCGCGTAGCCGTCCTGACCGGCCGCGGTGAGCTCGAAGGTCTCACGCGGTGGCATGTTACCCTCCCTGGCGACGACGCCCCGCACCCAGCCCCGATCGACGAAGCGCTTGAGCGCCGCGTAGATCGTGGGGCGGGTGAGACCGACCGTGGGGCCCAGTCCGTGATCAAGGGCCTCAGCAAGCGCGTAGCCATGCGCAGGGTGCGCGCGAACCAGGCCCAAGATCATGAGCTCTTTGAGAGGCGTCAAACTCATAGGCGACCGCTGACCGGGTCGAGATCATACATGACGAAGGTATCGATGATCTCGGCCATCTCGGGGTTGTCCTCGCCGTGGTCCGCCTTGCCCTCGTCGCTGGCCAGGTAGTCATACAGCGTGGCCTTTTTGTCGAAGGTGGCCCACACGACCACTGCATTACGCCCTTCATCGACGCTCACCTGACGCGCGATGAGGCCCGCAACCTTGCCGTCCATGCGCTCCGTGGGCGCTTTGGCGATCCGAATGAGGTCCTGCAAACGGCCCGGCTTGGCCGTAGAGACACTGACAAAGGTGTAGGTGGGATGACTCATGCTGGCTCCTTGCGCCCATCTTCGGCGCCTTTTCCATAGTCAAAATTGACTACTCATATCTGACTATACATCCCCACCACGGACCGTCAAGCCCAAGGCGCAGGCCGCTATCGATGGGGCGGGGGTGGTTGCCTGGGCGTTGCTTGGCGGCTCTGAGCGGCTCGACGGTGCAGCGTAGGCGGCGCGGCCTTGTCTCTTGGGGCCCGTCGAGCCGGGCCCCGATCACGTGTCGAAGGGCTTCACGCCGCTCAGCGATCTAGGGGATCTACCGAGGAGCAGCGCGGCACGCAGCAGGGATGGTGCTATAGCGACCGGACAGGGGCCGGGCGCGCACCGAGCGTCAAGCGCCGCGGTCCCATGCCCCAAGGAGATATGCAATGCGAAGATGGAGTACGCTGTTCGCGTTGTTATGGATGTCTCTGCTCAGCGCACCTGCGAGCGCGGGCATCGACGAGACCATCAATGAGGTCACAAAGCCCCTCGCCAAGCTCATCGGGGACATCGTATTTTTCAAGATCGAATTCTTCGGCGCCGAGCTGCCGGTGGTTGTGCTGTGGCTGGTCGTAGGCGCCGTATACTTCACGTTCTATACAAAGTTTATTAACCTTCGCGGCTTCAAGCACGCCATTTCCCTGGTCAAGGGTGACTACTCAGACCCCGACCATTCCGGAGAGGTCTCCCACTTTCAGGCCCTCGCGACGGCGGTCTCCGGCACCGTCGGCATCGGAAACATCGGCGGCGTCGCGGTAGCGGTCACGGTGGGCGGCGCCGGCGCAACCTTTTGGATGGTCCTGGCGGGCTTTTTGGGCATGTCCACGAAGTTTGTGGAGTGCACACTTGGTGTGCGCTACCGCCGCAATAACCCAGACGGCTCGGTATCCGGCGGCCCAATGTACTATCTGAGGGACGGCTTCAGCGAGCGAGGCATGCCGCGCTTTGGTAAGGCCATGGGCAGCTTCTTTGCCGTGGGCATCGCGATGGGCGCCATGGGCATTGGCAATATGTTCCAGTCCAACCAGGCCTACGTTCAGCTCAACTATGTCAGCGGAGGCCTGCTGGATGGCTACGGCTGGGCGGTGGGTATCGTCATGGCGATCGTGGTCTTCGCGGTCATCGTCGGCGGCATCAGCTCCATCGCCTCCGTGACGGGCAAGATCGTGCCCCTCATGGGCGTCTTGTACTGCTTCTTCGCGATCATCGTCATCATGATGAACGCCGCGCACCTGCCTGAGGCTGTCTCGAATATCTTCGCCAGCGCCTTTACCGCCGAGGGTGTGAGCGGCGGAGCCCTGGGCGCGATGATCATCGGCTTTCAGCGCGCGGTCTTCTCCAATGAGGCCGGTATCGGCTCCGCCTCCATCGCACACTCTGCTGTGAAGACCAATGAACCCGTGACCGAGGGATTTGTGTCGCTGCTGGAGCCCTTCATCGATACGATCGTTATCTGCAGCATCACGGCGCTGGTCATCGGGACCACCGTGGTCGCGAACCCAGGCTTTGCCGGCGATGCAACGGGCGTGGCGATGACTTCGATCGCGTTTGAGCAGACCTTTAGTTGGTTCTCCTATCCGCTCGCCATCGCGGCGATGCTGTTTGCGTTTTCGACCATGATCTCGTGGTCCTACTATGGCCTGAAGGGCTGGACCTACTTATTCGGCGAAGAGAAGGTCTCTCAGACCATCTACAATCTACTCTTCTGCGGCTTCGTCGCGTTAGGGTGCATGGTCCAACTAGGCCCCATCCTTGATATCTCCGATGCCCTCGTCTTCTTAATCTGTGTGCCCAATATCCTCGGACTGTACTTTTTGGCCCCCGTGGTCAAACAAGAGCTGAAGTCCTATCAGGCCCGTCTGGCCAGCGGCGAAATCAAGCGCTTCAAGTAGCGCGACGGGATACCAAGGCCGATCGCGGGGGGTGCCAGGCCGGCCATCGCAGCTACAGAGCCGCCGGCAGGTATCGAGCACTGCGCGCCCCTCGCTGCCCGGATGGCAGGCACCGGGACGCCGGGGCATCGACTTGGGCGGCCGGCCTTGTACAATGGCATCGTGCCCTCCCCTCACGGCTACATTTATGGCGTTCAGGACGCAGAGATCGAACGCCTGGCGATGCAACATCGGCTGTGGGCGGATGACTGCCTGCGCCACTGTAAGCGCGCTGGATTTCGACCCGGCCAGACCCTGCTGGATATCGGCTGTGGTCCGGGCTTCGCGGCGTGGGACCTCGCGGAGTTGGTGGGGCCCAAGGGGCAGATCATCGCGATCGAGCGAGAGGCCAAGTACGCGGACTTCTTTCGGCAGGAGCTGTCGCTGCAGCACCGCAGGCCGCGCGCGCCCATCGATCTTCGCATCACCTCCGCCCAGACACCCGGGCTCGCCGCAAGCAGCCTTGACGGCGCCTACGCCCGCTGGTTCTTCACTTTCATCCCTGACCTCAGCGAGGTTCTACGGCCTTTGCAACAAGCCCTGCGTGTCAACGCACCGCTTGTCATCTTGGACTACTTTGACTGGGCCGCCCTGGCCTGGGGGCCGCGCCAGGAGACCCTGCCGCTGATTCGCGAAGGGGTGACGGCCGCATTCGACAGCTTCGGCGCCGACGGTTGCGTGGGTCAGGCGCTGCCCAGCGCGCTGACCGCGGCCGGGTTTGAGCTCATCGATATGCAACCGCGTGTGCACATGGCGCGGCCCCAACATGCCCTTTGGTCCTGGCCCCAGGTCTGGCTAGAGGGCTTTTTGCCGACGGTCATCGAGGCCGGGCACCTGCCCGCAGACATCCTGCCGCGCTGGCAGCAGGAGTGGGCGCACAACGCCCAAGATCCCGTAGGGTACTTCATGAGCCCGCCCCAGGTGGAGCTCATCGCGCGGCGAAAGCGCACCGGCGGCTTGAAATGAGCTTCCCAGGTAGCTCCAGACGCCGCCTGCCCCTGCGCGTCCTCGCCCTGAGCGCCTGGTCGATCGCGGCCACCGCCTGCACCACTGCCGAGCCGAACCCGGGCCCGCCGCAGCCTGGATTGCGTCTGGGCGCAGACCTCTCGGAGGCCCTGTATGCCCAGGACAAGGGTGTGCAGTTCAAAGACGTGGATGGTGAAGCGAAAGATGTCCTGCAGATCTTCGCAGACCATGGCTACGTCATGGGCCGGATCCGTATCAACGTGGACCCACCGGACAGCCCGGATTACGCGATGTTCACAGACGAGCCCTATGCGGGACGCAGCGGCGCGGCGCTGCACGCCGCGGGCATGCAGCTATTGGTCGACCTGCACTACTCCCACTGGTGGGCTGATCCGGGCAACCAGTGGCCCCCCGAGGCCTGGCGTGGCCTGGCCTTGCCCCAGCTAAGAGAGCGGGATCAGCTTTGGACCCAGGATACCCTGCGCAACCTCGTCGCCGCGGGCGCGCGCCCCGAGGCGGTGCAGATCGGCAATGAGATCTCCCACGGTATGCTGTGGGATCTGGGCGGGCCCAGCCGCCCTGGCGGCTCGTCGAGCAATCTCGCTCAACTGATTGACGCGGGCATCGAGGGCACCCTCTCGGAGGTCCCCGAGG
>Ga0193954_1001639_pt1 | contig 11239 bp, 9 predicted proteins | sample BB_5_MG_FD_140340 | JGI IMG/M metagenome (GOLD analysis project Ga0193954, IMG submission 140340) | Microbial mat bacterial communities from the Broadkill River, Lewes, Delaware, United States - BB_5_MG | ecosystem: Environmental > Aquatic > Freshwater > River > Microbial mats | place: USA...
GACAGCTTCTGAAGACTGAAGCCCGTTCAGGAAGAACGTTAGGCTAAAGGAGAAGGGGGAGGAACTCTCGCCCCATGTTATTTCAATTTCTGTTTTCCCCTTTTGGAGCAGAAGAAGCGACAGCTTCTGAAGACTGAAGCCCGTTCAGGAAGAACGTTAGGCTAAAGGAGAAGGGGGAGGAACTCTCGCCCCATGTTATTTCAATTTCTGTTTTCCCCTTTTGGAGCAGAAGAAGCGAGAACTTCTGAAGACTGAAGCCCGTTCGGTAAGAACGTTAGGCTAAAGAATAAAGGGAGGAGGACTGTTCCTCCTTATTTTTCAGTTTTTTTCGTTACAATCGACCCATTTTCAATTTAACGAAAAATCGTACCAAGTGAATTTGTCTTTTGATTCTACTTGGCTGTTTCACGAGTCGATAGGCCCATTCTAGGTTGTTCTTTACCCACCATTTTGGGGCGCGTTCCACGTTACCAGTATAAACATCAAAACTACCGCCTAATCCTTGATAAAGTGCTGGGTGTTGCTGTTGCATTTCTTCCATCAAGAGCTCTTGTTTTGGAGAGCCCATGGCTACAAAGACAATCGAAGGTTTTTTTTCTACGATATCTGAAATCAAGGCATTTTTTTCAGCGTCTGTTTTGATGTATCCATTGCGATAATTGACAATGTTAATGTTGGCGTATTCTTCTTTTAATTGAGTCACTGTTTGTTGTATGACTTCTTCCTTACCTCCTACCAAATAGAAGGACTCATTTTTATGATACTTTTGAATAATATCTAACCAAAGTTCACAACCGGGAATTTTAACGACATTTTCACATCCTTTTTTCTCCAATGCCCATACAGCACCAACACCATCAGGATAACCCAGGTTGCGGTTGATAATACTGCGAGATTCATCCGTAGCATGTAGAATTTTTTCTGCATTGATGGCTACAAGAATGGACTTGTTTTCAAAAGCGTAAGTAATAAGCTCTTCGCGGGATTGTGGCGCGTATGTTTTTACTCCGTTGAGTTCTTTAGAAATCATTTTTTAATTGCTGTATGCATTGTGCTATATGCTATATGCATGGTTCATTTATGAATTGAAGTATGTGTTGTCACTTTCCCCTTTGGAGGGGGATAAGGGGGAGGATAGTGTGATATCAAATTCGTTAGCCATACTCATCTTTGTTCCAATAAATAATAACTTAACGCATTGAACATAAAGGCATTGCTCCAACGCATGTATGGAATCTTTGAACTCATTCCTTCCTTAAGCTGATAATAAAAGTATCCTTTATCGTCTTGCATGTTTTCTGTAACCCAATTGTAAACCGAATGTGCAAGTGCCTTGTTTTCGTTGAATTTATTATTGACGGATAAGTTGATAAATAACTGACCTGGGCAGTGTATGTCAATTGGATAGGTTTTATTGTGATAATATTTTGGAGTTCCATCTTCGAGGAAAAAGTGTTCGATGTAATAGTTGAATCCTCTTTCAATACTTTCATTGAATTGCGTATCACCAGTTTTATCTTGGTACGTTTGCAGCGCATCTAAATTATAGCCTGTATGAAAAGAATCAATCCATGATTGTACAGGTAACATTCCATATACCCAAGAACCGTCTTCGCTTTGCGCTTCTACAGCGGCTTTGATAGCTGTTGTTGCTGTTTCTTTATACAGTTCATCCTTATTGTAAGCAAACAATTGACTCAAGATTTTCGCCCCCAATAAACTGGCATTAAACACCGTATTGTTTCCATTTAAGGGGGAATAAGAGAATAAGAATCCGGATTTATATTCCGTTCTATTCAAATCTTGTAATACAAAATTACCCGCTGAAAGTGCGGTATCTAAGTATGTTCGGTTCTTTGTGATTTCATATGCATTCAACAAAGCTGTCACACAAAAGGAGGTTGCGACTACAGTAGGCGTATGCGCTGGGAATAAAAACAAACGCCTTGCTTGCCAATCAAAATTATATCCCCAACATGCACCCGAATATTCTTTGTTTTGCATTTCCAAAAGCAATCCTGCTAATTCATCAATACGATTAAGTATTTCTTCTTTCGAACCAAAACGGGTATCGCCTTTTTCTGCTAATGTGTATAAATTACAGTATCCATTTAAAAATAATCCAATTCCTTTGGCGTTGTGTTGCTTCGGAACAAGTAAGAGCTTTCTGAAGTTAATCGGACTACGCTTAAAACCTTGAATCCATGCCAAGCGAGCTAAATCCCAATACTTGAGTGGCGTCGCTTTGAAAATTTTAGAGTTCAATCCATCGTATGGATCCCACCCGGCAAAGTTTTCGGACTCGCAGTAGGATTTTAGGGAAAGAAAAGATGATGTTAGTTTAGACATTGGAGACTAATTTTTCAATTTCTAAAGCAACTTTAGAAGCCATGAAGTGTTTCTTTGCAAATTCATGATTATATCTTCCAATCGTCATCATTTTATCTTTATTTTCTATTAAATGAATTATTTTTTTAGCGTAAATATCCGGTTCTAAACTTTCGATTAAATACCCCATTTTGTCTTCTTCGAAAAAATCAACCAAGCCACCAACTGGTCTGGATATGATAGGTAAACCAAACGCCATAGCTTCAAGCACTGATGTTGGCATTCCTTCTCCGTGCGAAGGGAGGATGTATATATGAGAATTTGCAAATGTTTCCTGCAAATGTTTCCCTGTAATATTACCTAGAAATTGAACGTCAGTAATATTGTTTTTTAAAACAAAGTTCTTTGCTTTTGTTAATTGTGATCCATCGCCAGCTACTGTTAGTTTAACTTCAGGGAATCTCGATTTAATTATTTTAAAGGCGTCTAGGCTAGTGTAAATGCCTTTGTACGTTTCTACACGCGTTAGGAATAAAATGTTTATTTCTTGGGGTTTTTCGCTGAAGTCAAAATCATGGATTAATTCATCGTTCACTTTTGTACTGGTTAAATGAATAGGTTTTGTAATCCCCCAATTGACAAGGTCATTTTTAAATGCTTTTGCAAGAACGAGTATTTGATCTGAAGAATTAAAAATCTGACAGAATTTCCTTGAATCCTGATTGAGTTCTTTTACCATATCATTCGACCAACCATGAAAAAAAATGACTGTTTTGATGTTAAACCATTTTGCTATTTTTAAAAATAATGCATCTCTTTTTAGAGCTGTTACCCCTAATGAAGGATTTAATAAAATGACATCATACCTTCCAAAAGCACACAGAAAAAAGAACTTTAAATAATCATAAATTAGAAAAATAGGGCCGGGAATGCCTTTTCTTCCACCAACGAAGTTATAATGCACATCTTGAGTCCAAAATGATTTGAGTCCTTTGAAATGATTTGCAACACCACCTAGGATTGATGTGTCAGGTGTGTTGATTAAAATTTTCATTATGTCAGTATAGATTTTTTAGAAGTCAAGCTCCTTGCATAAGTAAAACCCAGGATTAAAACTAAATACATATAAAGTATATCATAATTTTGAAAGAAAGTCATAATTAAGTAGGCATAAATAAGTCCTTTCACTAGACTGCGTTCGTTGGGATGGAATTGCCTTGTTTTTTTTAATAATTCCCGAACAAAGTATAAAAATAAAATAAGCCCTATTAAACCATTATTTAGAAGAATCAATAAAAAACCATTGTGAGGTATAATGGCGCTCCCTAGTTTTTGCTCCATTCGTTTTTTTTCTTCGGTTTGTCCTATTCCAATAATTTTTTCAAACGGATTCGCCTCAATAAAAATTTCTATGGAATAGATGTAAATTAGACCGCGTCCACTCCCCAAGTTTTCAAAAGAATCTGTTTCAATACTATTTATTCTTTTACCGGTTATTCTATCCATCAATGTTTCATTGGATAAGACCCATCCACTTATCAAAACAGAAAAAAGTCCTCCTATAAGTATTAAACGTACACGCATAGTGGCACTTTTTTTTGCAAAATAAATCAGCATAGGAATAGAGCCTACTATTACCATGAGCATACCTGTTCTGACATAAGTATTGATCAAAAAGTAAAATCCTAGAATTAGTAATATGGACAAGTAATAACGATTGATTTTTTTTTCGAACCAGAAAAAGAGGATAACAAGGAAAGAACCTGCCAAAGCAACTGAGGCAGAATGTACCCCCTGGAAAGGACCAACAATTCCTGATTGGTCAACACCGTAACTCGTTAGAGTATAATGTTTACCAAGGCTATTTAATATGCCCAATTCATAAGGAACAAAGGAAAGAATAAAAAAGGAAGCAAAGAATAGAAGCCCGTTTTCGAGTTGTTTTGGAGTAAAACGTAAAACATAAATTCCTAAAAGAGGTAAAATAAGTGTTGTTCCAAAGAGTAAAATGGCGTTAAAAGAATTATTTACAAGTTCTACGTTAATTAATTGAAGAATCGCTAGCCAAATTAAAGGGGGATAAATAGAAAATTGATTCTTTTTCCTATTTATAATTTTGATTAACAAAAATACCAACAACACCCCTTTCCACAAATGTGAAATTTTAACAAGGCCAATACTTATAGACTCGAAGTGAAAGAGCAGCAATAAGAATACTCCTCCAAATAGGTATTTATTAATTTTATTTAGTTGACTAATCTTCACGTTCTATTCTTAGCGAATTAATGACAAGAATTTATTTGCTACATTTTCAATATTGTAGTCTTGCGTATTAGATATTTTCAGTGCGTTATGATAATCACCAGAAATAAACTCTGCGATTACTTCCTTGTTTAATTCTGTTGGTTTAATTGATAAGATTGGACGTTCTAGTAATGCATAATCAATTAATTTACTCGGTCTTTGAACGGTATTTTTGTTTTCAAGATTGACTAAGAAATCCATTTTACCAAGTTCCTTTAACAAGACTTCTCGTGGCACATACGCTCTAAACTCCAATTTGTCTCCTAACTTATTTTTATGATGTTCGAGAAACGATTGATTCCTCGTATAAAGAATTAATTTAAAGTCAACGCCTAGCGAATCGAGATAGTCAATAAAAGGGCGGGGGTCACGAAAACCAGACCCTAAATTTCCTGCATAAGCAAATGTACTAACCTTGTTTACCCCTTCAATATAATTGGGTTTGATTTGACTGAAATCAAAACCTTGTGGTATGACTCTGAGTTTATCTTGACAAAGACTAGGGTATGCCGGTTTAGCTTCTAGGATAGGTATGGTTATGAAATCAGGTTGTTTGCAAAACCAGTTTTCGATCGTTTTATAATAGAATGGCTGTTTCAATCTTCCTTCTTGTTCACCCGAAAACGGATCGCCACAATCTGCAACCCAAGTTTTAGTAAGCTGAGGGTTCTTTTTCTTTGCCCGAGCTACTCCGAAGTGAACGGGGTATGGATAGGCCACTGAAACCAGTAAGTCGTAACCAGATTCATTTTTCAAGCTGTTTTTAATGTTCTTTGAAAGTCGTATAAAAGGGTAGAGAAAGAAGTGATTCAAACCAAATCGGATTACTCTTTTTAATCCACCACCAGTTATTAATTTTGGTTCATTCTTAACTGTTGCGTTAATTTTTAGGTTGTAATCATGCTCGATTTGACTATAGTCAAAATCTCTTTTTGTTGTCAATACAGTAACGTCATTTCCCTGTCTAGCAAGTTCTTTCGCCAATTCATAAGCCCTAAATGCACGCGGAGTAATATCCGGGTGAAAAAACTTCGTTACGATAAGTATTTTTTTAGGAAGCATTACTTTTTTTTAGTTGGGAATTAATTAAACTGATTATTTCATTTACCCTTTGTCGATCAATAAACCATAACAATAAAGTATAAATTAAGATGGCCAACAGCAGTTTGATTATTGAATTGATAATTAGACCAAAAGGTAAGAATTGGAATTCATTGATTAGGATAAAACCTGATGCAATGAAGAGTAGCAGAAGAAATGGTTTTATGTATTGAGCTAAATATTCATTTAACGTGATATGGACCATTGGTTTGATTTGAATATACCATAGTGGAAATGTCAAAAAGATACTCAGAATTGCCAGTGCAAAAGCTACTGCGTTAACACTAAATTGTGCTGAAATGAAAATAATCAATGGTGTTACCAACAATCGAAAAATAGTCCATTTAAGACCGAGGTCAGTTCTCCCGGTTGCAATTTGAAGGCTGCCTACAGGGTTACTGATCGAATTTGCAGCATAGGATACAGCTAGAAAACTCAAAACTAGGTATCCAACTTCATATTCAGTACCATACAGAATGGTTAAGATTTCTTTTGATAAAACAATAACAGCCAAATAAATTGGAAAGTTTACAGTGGCTAATAAACGGACTACTTTAAGGTAATAATACTTCATGCGTTCTTTATCATTTTGAATAGATGAAAGTATCGGACTTAGAACAGTTAAAATGATCGGATTTATAATAGCGTAAATTTTGAGAACCAATTGTTTTGCAAGTGAATAAAGTCCCAAGCTTTCTGATCCAAGCATTTTACCAATGATTAAAACATCGATCTCTCTGGAGAAAAAATCCAATAGGGAGCTGCCCATTGTGTACCCGCCAATTTTTAAAAATGGCTTAGTGTCTTTCAACTTAAAATAGAGTGAAATTGGATTCTTTTTAAGGTTAAGGTAGAGGAATAGAGCGTTAGAAATAAAGGAGGCTATAAGTGTTGAATAAACAAGACTATACAAGTCGAAACCGTTTATTGCAAAAAGAACAGCACTGATAAGTCCGATAAAATAGGATAACAATTCAATCTTAGCTATAGCGCTAAAATTAAATTCCTTTTGCATGATAGTTCTATGTTGCCTTCCTGTTGCTAATAGCAATAAATTTAATCCTAATATTGGAATGAGTATTACGAGCTCGGTTTCTTCATAAAAGGTTGCAGCAAAGGGAGCGATTAGATATAATAAGCCATATAGGAAAACAGCGATAAAGATATTTAACCAATAAATGCTACTATATTCTTTTTTTGTTGCGTTCTGTCGATGGAGAATTGCAGAAGTCATTCCCATATCTACGAAAATCGTTGAAAATTGTATAACGAATAAAGCCATGGCGACAAGTCCAAACGCTTCTTTTGGTAGGTATCGAGCTAGAATTGAAATTTGCAACAACTGAAAAACAGAACGACCAATTGTACCAATTGTAGTCCACTTCAACCCTTTTATTGCATTTTTCTTTAAACTCATGAATTATAAAGTGCTACCCAATATTTAATGTTTTCATTCCAAGAGCTTAATCTTTCAATTGCATCAGAGTTGTTGACTGTTTTTAATTTCAAATCCTCGTAATTTTCAATCGTTTGATACAAAGTTTCCGTCAGAGCTTCGACTCTATCAATTTCAATAAACCAAGCGCCTTCATTTTTCATTGTTTTGTAAGGTAGCCAAGACCCTGTTATAACCACGTTTTTTGCGAACAAATGCTCTTGCATAGACCCTGAAAATTGATCCGTAGTTTGCAATTGAATCATAATATCGGCTGCTTTTCGAATGTAGGCTACATCGTTATCAGAAAGGAACGAGTCATAAATTAAGTATTCAAATTGACAGAGTTCCAGTTGTTCAATGAGTTGGTTTTTATATTTAATTGAACCCCCATAGGTAATTGGAATAATTAATTGAATCTTATTTTTTAGTTCAATTAGTTTTTGGGAGTTTAATGCTTTAAGTATTTCTAAGTGCTGTTGCTGAGGGCTTAAATTATACCCAATTACGATTGCTAATTTATTTTCGTTCCAGTGTAGTTGGTGTTTTGATTGGAGCTTATTTTCTTTTATTCCTTTAAGGATCTCAAGGGGAGCTAATCCAAATCTAATGGTATGTAGGTTGTTTTTTTTCCACTGATATTTGTCTTTAAAGAATATTAAAGAAGTTTCATTTGTAAAGCTGATTTCATCGGCCTTACTACAGGCATTTATGAAGTTGTTTTCGTTGATTTTTTTTAGTCGATATAAATCACTCCCCCAAATAGATAATATGATTTTTGATTTTGTCCTTTTCGAAAAAAGTGAAGTCAAGAAATAACTATCAAGGGTGATGTAATGAAAATTGACAATATCATATTCAGGCAATCGATTAAATAGTCTTTTGTAGAGGTGAAACCGATAAGTCGTTCTAACACCTTTAACCTTGTTAAATATTTTATTCTGATTGACGGAATATACAGCGTTAAAATGCTTGCTGTTTTCTTCTTTGAACTCGGTAAGACTTAAAACATCGATTTTTATTGAGTCCCCTTTTTCTTTTTTTAACCAAAGAGCAAGGTTAATGATGAACTGATGATTTCCATCGCCAACTAATAAAACACTTTGATTTGTCATTTCTAACAAGGGTATGGTTTGATGTTATAAGGTTTCTTAATATTTACCATCAATATATGGCTTCGCCGGCATCAGTCACAAGAGCACTTGTGCTAAATCAGGCGTTAGTTGTATGTATAAACAGGCTTTTAGACCTATCTATTAATTTTTCGAACGTAGCTTTTAGGTACATTCACAGAAAAGCTTGTCCCCAAACTTTCCAATTCAACCACCACACGAAATTTTTGTCCCGTATTGATGGCTGTAGCAATGAGTCCTTGAAAAGGTCCACGCGTAACTTGTACCGTTTCTCCTTGCAAGAGCTCTAGTTTCTGTTCCGATGCGTTCATCACATCTTGCTGCAGTAGTATACGTAAGTTGTTGATTTCATAATCGTGAACAATGGCCGGTTTTTTTAAATACATTAAAATGGAGCTAACACCAGTGATGGGATAAATTCGAGTCAGCGCTTGAGCGGTGGTGTAAACAAATAAGGTAGAGGCAATTAAAGGTACTTCTACTTTTTTTTTACGATCACTCCAGATCTTGATGGTTTGCTGCAGTGGCAAGTAGGTTTCAAAACCCGCCTGAATCAAACGCTCATTCACTTTCTTTTCTGAACGAACATTTGTTTTGACAACATACCAATTGAATTCTTCCACAAAAAAGACAGTTAAATCCGTTTTAAGTATTAAAAAATGCAAATCTAGGGATAATATCATGATTTTACGGGGAAGTAGCATTCTTTTGTATGTTATTAAATAATGAATTTTGGAGGATTAGGTGTTTATACGTATAAGTAATCTCGTATTAAATTGAAAGGAGCTTAAATTGTGTCCCGATGGATGAAAAAAAGCGCCTTTTTAGAAGTACATTTGAAATAAACAACTACTTTTGTCATCAGTATTTTAAAAAGACCACGAATTATGAAATTAATTTTATCTCTTATTGTATGCCTTTCTATAGGGACGGTTTTCGGTCAATCGAATGTGTTTTTCGATTTAGGAGCGGGAACACGCATCGGTGCATTGCGTACAAATGTTGATTACACACCAAGTAATGTTGGAGTTCACTTCAATGGAGGAGTAGGATACATGTCAAATCCAGTGATTGGAATCAAAGGAGATGTAGGTTTCGATCAATTTTCTACAGTATATGAAGGAGCTACTTACCCATTTTCTTATACAACGAAATCTTCAATGTTACGTTTTTCTTTACAAGGAGTATTGAGTATCAGTAACTGGGCCGATTTTGGAGGAGATAAATTTGGTTTGAATTTTCACGCAGGATTTGGATATTCTTCTTTATGGAATAAAGATTTCAAAACGAATCACCCAGATGTAAATGACGATCGTTTGATGAGACAAGGAGACGACATGGGGAATGTTATTTTTGGTTTAACGCCAATGTATAACTTCAACGATAATCTTTCTTTAACGTTAGATCTTTCATACGTGGCTTTGTTTGCAAATGATAACGGTGCAGATTTCAGTCAACGTTTAGAAAAAGTAAACACAGGAATCACAAACATTTCTTTAGGATTAAACATTCGTATCCCAACAAAATAGGGATGGATTAGCGCTGTTTTTACAGCAGATAGATATTGAAAAGGCTTGAGTTTAACTCGAGCCTTTTTTTTTGCTTGCTACATTGATTTAGTTATTAAGCAACATCAGTTTCCCCCTTTGGTAGGAGAAGAAGCGATAGCTTCTGAAGACTGAAGCCCGTTCGGGAAGAACGGAAGGCTGAAGGACTAAAAGCGATAGCTTCTGAAGACTGAAGCCCGTTCGGGAAGAACGGAAGGCTGAAGGACTAAAAGCGATAGCATCATTAAAACCTGAGTATCCCATTATCGATAAAACCATGCAACATCAGTTTCCCCCTTCGGAGGAGAGAAAAGACTCTTTTCGAAGACAAGCGGTAGTGCAGGTAGATTAAGGGGAGGATTTACTGTGAGCGCCCCCAATAATTTGAGTTATTAAGCAACATCAGTTTCCCCTTCCAAAGGGGGAAAAGACCCGTTTCAAATACAAACGTTAGCGCCTGAAGACTCTTAATATTGAATTTCACCAATAAATTGATTTAAAACTCATACCAAAAGGATGGATAGTGTATGGATAGTGTATGGGAAGTGTATGGGTAAAGTATACGCAAAAGTCAAAGAACCTCATGTCAATTGAAACAAGAAGAGTCGTTTAAGGATCGGGAATTGTAAAAAAGAGTAACCCTTCCGGTTGAACAATCAATTTTTTATAAAGGTTGCTTTTAAGCTATCTCCAACCTTAAATAAGTTGAGCATGCCATTGATAAGATTTTTTCCAAACCGCAAGAATCCGTTGCCTTCAATTTTGTAGCGCATCATCTCATCATCAGAAGTCTCAGAAACATACTCCTGATTACTACCTCCTTTACTTGTCCTTAAGCGTGTTAAACTGATGCCCGTAGTTCTAATCGTGTGTGGAGTCAATCCATGCGCACTGAATAAGCTACCAATCGTTTTCTTCGTATAATAACACAAATGATTTGGGTATTCAATGACATCGTATTTATCCTTTAGGTAATAGCGCAGTAAGGAGTTGAAATTAGGCGTTGTAATGTAGCAGAACCCACCTGTACGCAAGATGCGATGTATTTGAGTAACATACTCAATTGGATAATTAATGTGCTCAATCATTTCGATAGACACCACAACGTCAAAAGAATCAGAATTGAAGAAACTGTCATTAATCTTGCCTTTATGCATTTGAATACCTTTGCTTTCACAATCGGCAATTGCAGCGTCTGATAATTCTGTGCCATACACTTCCCATCCACGTTCTTTCGCGACTTCCAGGAAAAAACCATGTCCACAACCAATGTCTAATATTCGATTTGTATCTCGATACACTTCAAAGTGATCCAACAATTGGTTGTATCTAGCACGTGTAATTGGGGAAAAGTAATTGGTTCTATTGTAATTATTCTCGTAATAATCCTC
>Ga0193954_1001641_pt1 | contig 11231 bp, 10 predicted proteins | sample BB_5_MG_FD_140340 | JGI IMG/M metagenome (GOLD analysis project Ga0193954, IMG submission 140340) | Microbial mat bacterial communities from the Broadkill River, Lewes, Delaware, United States - BB_5_MG | ecosystem: Environmental > Aquatic > Freshwater > River > Microbial mats | place: USA...
TCAATTGATTCCTGAAGTTCAACACTTACAAATTCAGCTTTGTAGTTAAATTCTTCAGCAACAATGGCAATGGTTTCTGCATCCAACCTTTGATTGATCGATACAAATAAACCTAATCCCATACAAGTTGCAATAATGTTGGTAACCGGCACCTCCATCATTGTTGCCAATTCGTTAACCGTAACGAATTCGGTCAACTTCAATACGTTCTTTTCTGCTGCTTGCTGTTCAGCTAATTCAGCTTGTTTTGCACTTGCAATTTCACGTTTTTCTCTACGGTGCTTTGATCCTTTCGATTTACCTCCTTTAGAAGTTAATCTTGCAAGAGTATCTTTAATTTGCTTTTGTACATCTTCTTCGGTAACCTCTTTTTTAACAATCTTTTTCTTCTTAAGCTTGTTAAATTTTCCAGTACCTTTTTGTCTGGTGCCTTGCTGATTGCCTTGACCACCTTGCTGGCGACCTTGTCCCTGACCTTGTCCTGGCTTATTTTGTCCCTGGTTAGCTACATTAACTTTTTCGCTATCCTTTTTAATTCTCTTGCGCTTTTTGCGCTGTTGATTACCAGCTTTATCTTTATTGTTACTTGGTTTCTTCTCTACTGGAAGTTCAATTTTACCAACAACAGTAGGACCAGATAGCTTTTGTGTAGAAGACTTAAAAATTTCTTCTTTTCCACCCACTTTATCAGCAGGAGAATTTTCCTGTTTCAAAGGATGTTGTTGAGCTGAAGCCTTCTGCTTTTCTCTTCTCTCCACTTCTTTTTCAGCTTTGGTCTTTTTGGCAGGTCTTGTTTTTTGATTTAGAGCATCTAAATCAATTTTCCCTACCACTTTAAGCTCTTCCTTGCTATCTTGTTTAGAAGTTTGAGCTTTTTCCTCTTTCTTAGGACTTTCCATTTTAACGCTTTGGTCATCTTTAGCGGACTTCTCAGTCGGCTTCGATGGTTTTTCAGTAACTTCTTCTTTTACAGGCTTTGGAGTTTCCACTTTTTTAGGAGCTTCCTTCTTTTTAGGTTCTTCCACTTTTTTCTCAGCTTTTACAACCTTTGGCTTAACTTCTTCAACCTTTTCTTTTTTAACCTCTACTTTTTCCTGTTTTGGCTTTTTCGCTTTTGGCTTTAATGCGTCCAAATCGATTTTCCCTACCACTTTAACAGGGGCTTCAGCAGGAGTTTCCTCCTTAGTTTTTTCAACAGTTTCTTCTTTGGCAGTTTCTTCTGAGTCGGAATCCAACGAAATTGTCTCTTTCTTTTCTCTGGTACTTTTCAAGTTTACCTTTTCCGATTCTTCCTTCAGTTTTAAATCTGAACTGTACTCTTTAGCCAGAATATTATATGCATTCTCTGAAACTTTAGTATTTGGATTTGAATCAATCTCAATACCTTTTTTGTTCAGAAAATCAACTATAGTAGATATTCCAACATTGAATTCTCTTGCTAGTTTACTAAGTCTTATATTTTTATTGACTTTTGCCATATTTAGAAGTTAACTGTTAAAATGTGCCGTTTCAATAATTTATGCGGAATTCCCTAAATTGGTTTATTCAAATTCAGATCTAAAAATATTTAAAATATCATTAATAGTTTCAATTTCTAAATCTGTTCTTTTTTCCAATTCTTCAGCGGAAAGTTCCAATACGCTTCTTGCTGTATCACAACCGATTTTCTTCAACTCATCGATTACCCAAGCTTCAATCTCATCGGTAAATTCTGAAAGATTAACATCTTCCTCTCCTTCTTCCTCTGATTTTTCACGATATACGTCAATTTCGTATCCGGTAAGCTGACTCGCAAGTTTAATGTTTAAACCACCTTTACCAATTGCTAATGAAACCTCTTCAGGATTCAAATATACATCAGCACGTCCATCTTCTTCCAAAATTTTGATAGAAGATACCTTTGCAGGGTTTAATGCTCTTGTGATAAACAATTGTTTATTGGCAGTGTAATTTATTACATCAATGTTCTCATTTTTCAATTCACGAACAATTCCGTGAATTCTTGATCCCTTCATCCCCACGCAGGCTCCTACTGGATCAATTCTTTCATCGTATGATTCAACCGCAACCTTTGCTCTTTCACCAGGGATGCGTACAATTTTCTTAATCGTGATTAATCCATCGAAAATTTCTGGTACTTCCAACTCGAACAATCTCTCAAGGAATACAGGAGACGTTCTGGAAATAATAATTAATGGACTATTGTTTTTAACCTCAACACGAATAACAACAGCTCTGATAGATTCTCCTTTTCTGAAATAGTCAGAAGGAATTTGTTCTGTTTTTGGAAGAATTAGTTCATTTCCTTCATCATCCAAAATCAAAATTTCTTTTTTCCAGATCTGATAAACCTCACCAGTGATAATTTCACCAATACGGTCTTTGTAATTGTTAAAGATGTTGTCTTTTTCCAATTCAAGAATTCTTGCAGAAAGATTCTGACGTAGGGTTAGAATTGAACGTCTTCCGAAATCCAAAAACTTAACTTCGTCGGTTACCTCTTCTCCAAGTTCGTAATCTTCATCAATTTTCTTCGCCTCAGACAGTGAAATTTGAAGATTCTTATCTTCAACTTCTCCATCTTGCACAACTTCACGGTTTCTCCAGATTTCCAAGTCACCTTTATCTGGATTGATAATTATATCGAAATTTTCATCGGTACCATAGTTCTTTAATAGAAGATTTCTAAATACATCTTCTAAAACACTCATCATGGTAGCACGATCGATGTTTTTCAATTCTTTAAATTCTGAAAAAGTCTCAATAAGATTCATGTTATTCAGCTGTTTACTTGTTAAAAAGTAATGATATCTTTTGTTGATTTAATTTGATCAAAAGCGAAAGTGTAAGGAGTAAGAATGACTTGCTTTTTCTTTTTGCCTTCTACTTTTACTTTTTCTTCAATCTCAACTGTTATTTCGTTTTCACCTACGGTGATTAATTTGCCTTTTTGTTTTAACCCTTCTGTAGTAAGGACCTCAACTTCTCTACCAATATTTTTGTGGTATTGTTGAATTACTTGAAAAGGTTGACCGATTCCAGCCGAAGCAACCTGAAGTTCAAAATCTTCAATTTCTCGATCAAAGTTTTTTTCAATTGCTCGACTTAACTCAATACAGGTGCTAATTGGTACACCTTTCATGCTATCAATCATTACTGAAATGGCATTGCCAGTTGAAACGCTTACGTCAACGATGAACAGTTCGGTTTCAGCGATTTCCTTTTCAATTATTTCAAGTACAATTTTTTTATCAATCATATATCAGTTAATGTCAATAAAATAGGGGACTTTCTGCCCCCTAAAGTACACGTTATTCTTACTTTTCGATGCAAAATTAGAGATAAATGTTTTAAAAAACAAATGGCATTCCTCTAAATTATTGTATTCTAACCGCTAAAGAAAATTTTTTGAATAAAAATAGCGTTATTATAATGCACTTTTTGATTTTTTGGGAGCTTAATAGTCAGTATGGTAAACAATTAGATTCGAAGCTGTAATTGATCATCATTTTATGTCTTAATAAGCTAACAAACATTTTTTTATATCCATAGGCATTCTTGATGGGATGTTATACATTTGTTCATATCTCATAATATTAAGTGCTTATGTCCGATAACTCTCCAATTAAGAAAAAAATTGTAAATGATCCGGTTCACGGATTTATACACATACCTTCTGGTATTTCTTATCATTTAGTTGAACATCGTTTTTTTCAACGATTAAGAAGAATAAAGCAGTTAGGGCTTACCTATTTGGTTTTTCCGGGTACCTTTCACAATAGATTTCAACATGCTTTGGGTGCGACTCATTTAATGGGATTAGCTATAGAAACCTTACGCTCAAAAGGAAATGAAATTACTATGGAGGAGGAAGAAGCGGTTTACGCTGCGATTTTACTTCATGATATTGGACATGGACCTTTTTCGCATGCACTAGAATACAGTATTGTAAATGGTATTACCCATGAAAGGCTTTCTGAATTGTTTATGGAGCATTTGAATGATCAGTTTAATGGAGAGCTAAGTGTGGCAATACAAATCTTTAAGAATAAATATCCCAAGCGTTTTTTAAATCAGTTGGTTTCGAGTCAATTGGATATGGATCGTTTGGATTATTTGCGAAGAGACAGCTTCTTTTCTGGTGTTACAGAAGGAGTTGTTGGTTCAGCCAGAATTATTAAAATGCTTGACGTAAGAGATGATAATTTGGTGGTTGAAGCAAAAGGAATTTACTCCATAGAAAAATTTTTAATTGCAAGAAGGTTGATGTATTGGCAGGTTTACCTTCATAAAACTGTAATTGCTGCCGAGGAAATGCTGGTGTATGTTCTTAAGAGAGCAAAATATTTGGCTGAACGTGGTGAGCATTTATTTGCTACACCATCACTGCATTATTTCTTGTATAATAAAGTTGGAGAAGAACAGTTTGAAAGTTCGGATAGAGTATTGGCTAATTGGACTGCTTTAGAGGTGTTTGCGAATTTAGATGATGATGATATAATGGTCTGTATTAAAGTATGGGCGACTCATGAAGATACTGTATTATCGTATTTGTGTAAATGTATTCGCGATAGACAATTGTTTAAAATAGAAATTCAGAAAACGGATTTCACATCGGAATATATTGAGAAAACCAGAAAAAGAATAAAAAATTATTTCGGCTGCTCTGAACACGCACTGGATTTTATTGTTATCAATGGTGATATTAGTAATAATGCCTATAGCTCGGGTGATGATCATATAAGCATCTTGAATAAAGATGGATCTCAATGTGATATTGCTGAAGCTTCGGATATGCTAAATGTTGATTCTCTCTCTAAAACGGTTAAAAAATATTATTTGTGTTACCCTAAAATAGATTGAAGTTAAGTTACCTTAATGTAATTGTTCAAGCGAGTGAATATCAGCAAGTAAACTATTCTGAATAAGGGGTTAATGGGAAAAAAATTTTATGTGCATGAAATATTTGTTAGATTTGCAGAAATTTTTTTCGTATTAATCAGATATATTGGATGATTAGTGCCTGGAAACAAACCGGCATTTCAAATATAAATCTGCTTGATATAAATCTGAAAAAAGCAGAACAAATGAATTTTACAGCCCAAGATATTGCAGAATTTCTTAATGGAGAAGTAGATGGCGACGGAAATGTTGCTGTAAACAATGTATCCAGAATTGAAGAAGGCAAACCAGGTACTCTTTCTTTTTTAGCAAACCCTAAATACGAGCATTATATTTATACAACCGATTCATCAATTGTATTGGTGAATAAAGATTTTAAGGCAGAGAAAGAAATTTCGGCAACTCTGGTAAGGGTTGATGATGCTTATCAGTCTTTAGCAAAATTGCTTGAAATGTATGAGCAAAGTAAGCCTCAGAAAATAGGAATTGAAGAGCCATCGTATGTAAGTAAAACTGCAACGGTAGGCGATAAGGTTTATGTAGGTGCTTTTGCATACATTGGTACCAATGTTAAAATTGGTGAGAATGTAAAAATATATCCTCACTCTTATATTGGTGATAATGTAATTATTGGTGACAATACCATTTTAAACTCAGGAGTGAAAATTTACGAGAACTGTAAAATTGGTTCAGATTGTATTTTCCATTCTGGCGTAGTGATAGGTGGAGATGGATTTGGATTTGCTCCGTCATCAGCCAATGACTATAAGAAAGTTCCTCAGGTAGGAAGTGTTGTTATTGAAGATCATGTTGAAATTGGTGCTAACACTTGTGTTGATAGAGCAACAATGGGAGCTACTATTATCCGTAAAGGGGTAAAGTTGGATAATCTTATTCAGGTTGCACACAATGTTGAGATTGATGAGAACACTGTGATTGCATCTCAAACAGGTATCGCAGGAAGCACTAAAATTGGTAAGAATTGTATGATTGGTGGACAAGTTGGTTTTGCCGGACATATTAGTATTACCGATGAAGTGAAAATAGCAGCTCAATCGGGACTTGGGAAAAATATTAAAAAGGTAGGTGCTGTAGTACAAGGATCGCCTGCATTTGAATTTGGTCCTTACCAAAAATCGTACGTATTGTTTAGAAATCTTCCAAAGATGAGAGAACAGTTGATCGATTTAGAGAGAAAAGTAAAACAATTAGAAGAAGAGAAATAGGGAGATTTCTCTCTGGTAACTAGTATATCAAAAATTATTGTCGAGTTTATGGCAGATAAGCAGAGAACATTAGCGAAAGAATTTACATTAACAGGAAAAGGACTTCATACAGGTTTAGAGGTTTCTATTAAGTTTGTACCTGCTCCTGAAAATCACGGATATCAGTTTAAACGTGTTGATCTGGAAGGTCAACCAACTTTAGCAGCAAGTGCCGAGTACGTAGGAGATACTTCTCGAGGAACTGTTTTGCAAAAAGGCGATTTCAAAGTTCAAACAGTAGAGCATGCCTTATCGGCTTTATATGGTTTAGGTGTTGATAACTGTATGATTGAGATGAACTCTCCAGAACCTCCAATTTTAGATGGAAGTGCTAAATTTTACGTTGAAGGAATTGAAGAGGTAGGTATAGTTGAACAAGATGCTGTTCGTGAATATTACGTAGTAAAAGAAAAAATTACTTATAAGGATGAAGCTCGTGGTTCGGAAATAAGCATTCTTCCAGATAATGAATATAGCGTTGATACGATGATTTCTTTCGATTCGAAAGTGTTGAGAAATCAATTTGCCCGCTTAATATCCTTAAATGATTATAAAGATGAAATTTCAATGTGTCGTACTTTTGTTTTTGTACGCGAATTGGAGTTTTTATTGAATAACAATTTGGTGAAAGGTGGAGATTTGGATAATGCCATTGTGATCATGGATCAACCAATGGAACAAAAAGAGCTTGACCGAATTGCAGATTTATTTGATCACACCAGAGTTGAAGTGAAAGAAGGAATATTAAGTAATCTTGAACTTTACTTCGATAATGAATGTGCTCGTCATAAACTATTAGACGTGATTGGTGATCTTGCTCTTTGTGGCAAGTTTATTAAGGGAAAAGTAATTGCAAGCTGCCCAGGTCACGGTCCAAATACCGAAATGGCAAAATTATTAATCAAACGAATTAAAAAAGAAATGGGAAAAGATTCAGTTCCGGCTTATGACCCAAATAAAGAGCCAGTGTTAGACATTAACGGGGTAATGGGATTATTGCCTCACCGTCCTCCTTTTTTATTGGTTGACAAAATTATAGATATTCAGGATGATAGCATCGTGGGTGTAAAAAATGTATCAATGAACGAACCTTTCTTCGTTGGTCATTTCCCAGGAGAACCAGTTATGCCGGGTGTATTAATGGTAGAAGCTATGGCTCAATGTGGTGGAATTTTAGTTCTTAGCCAGGTTGAAGATCCTGAAAATTATGGTACTTATTTCTTGACTCAGAATAACATTAAGTTTAGAAAGAAAGTAGTTCCTGGTGATACTTTAATTTTTAAATTAAAGTTCTTATCTCCAATTCGTAGGGGAGTTGCTAACATGCGCGGTTTAGCTTTTGTTGGTGATACTATTGTTGCCGAAGGTGAGTTTATGGCTCAGATCGCAAAGAAAAAATAAGAATTTTTAACTACTACCTTGCATAATCTTCATTGAGGATTATCTAGTAAAGAAAATAGATTAAAATGAAGCAACCGTTAGCATATGTACATCCAGAGGCAAAAATCGCAGATAATGTTGTGATAGAGCCGTTTGTTACTATTGACAAAGATGTTGTAATTGAAGAAGGTACTCGTATTGGTTCTAATGCTACCATTATGGAGGGAACTCGTATTGGTAAAAACTGTAATGTTTTTCCAGGAGCTGTAATTGGAGCAACCCCGCAGGATTTAAAATTCCGTGGTGAAAAAACAACTGTTGAAATTGGTAACAACACAACAATTCGCGAGTGTGTAACCATTAATAGAGGAACTGCTGCAAAAGGTAAAACAATTGTTGGTGATAATTGTTTGTTAATGGCATACGTTCATGTTGCACATGATAGCGTTGTTGGAAACAATTGTATTATTGGTAATGCTACTCAAATAGCAGGTGAAGTTGTAATCGACGATTTTGCTATTTTAAGTGGGTTAGTTGCTATTCACCAATTTGTTCACATTGGTTCTCATGTTATGGTTTCAGGAGGTTCTTTAGTTCGTAAAGATATTCCACCATTCGTGAAGGCTGGTCGTGAGCCGGTTTCATATATTGGTGTAAACTCAATTGGTTTGCGTCGTCGTGAATTCGGAAATGAAAAAATTCGTGAAATTCAGGATGTATATCGTTACTTGTACCAAAAAGGTATGAATAACTTTACAGCATTGGAAGCTATTGAGGCCGAAATGCCAGCTTCACCTGAGCGTGATGAAATTATTCTGTTTGTGAAGAACTCTAAGCGTGGTATCATGAGAGGATACTTCCCAGAGTAAACACAATTCAACTAGGATATGAAAAAAGTGAGATCTTCGAAAGAGAATCTCACTTTTTTTGTTTTTAAGCATTTTATAGAGAGCCACAATAAAATATTGATTCTGTTAATTTAAATAATATTGTTAATTTAATGAATGTTTTTTGCACCACGAAGTGGTAGCTTATTTCAGCCCAAAGTAAGGCTTTGGGGTAATTAATAATTGGAATGGGTTCGCCCTGAAAGGGCACTTTAATCTTTATTAATATGGCACAATCATTATCGAAACTATTTGTACACATTATTTTTCATGTAAAAAATAATTCAATCAAAATCAGAAAGGAAAATCGTGCAGAACTTTATGCTTATATGGGTGCTGTAATTAAGGATAATGGTTCTATTCCAATAATAATTAATGGGGTTGAAGATCATGTTCACGTTCTTTGTGTGATGTCAAAAAATATTGCTCTTGCAAAATTAGTAGAAGAGATTAAAAGACACAGTAGTCGTTGGATTAAAACTAAAGGGATCAATTATTCAAAGTTTGCATGGCAGGCTGGTTATGCTGGTTTTTCTGTAAGTTCCTCTTTACATGAAAAAACAAAATTGTATATTAAAAATCAGGAAGCACATCATCAAAAATTGAGTTTCAAAGATGAATACCTTTTGTTTTTGAAGGAATATGGCATTGAGTATAAGGAAGAATATATATGGAGTGATTAATGATTGAATTGCCCTTTCAGGGCGAGGATATTGATGATGGATATCCAAAGGTGTTACCTTTGGCTGAATTAAATCAGACTTTCAGTCTGAATGTTGAGATTCTATTTAAACATGATTTATGAACGCCACAACGTGGCAATTTACTTCATTCAAAAGCAGCGCTTTGAGGTGAATGAGAAACGGAATAAGAATCGTCCTGTAAGGACAGTTTAAATATGAAACATTACCTGATTGACAATCAATTATTAATAAAAAACCCGAGTAATTTACTCGGGTTCATGTGGGTTTTCAACCCAATTATTTTTAAAAAGGATGAGGTATTTAATCTTCTTTAATAGGATTCCAACCCTGAGCCTGTAATTCTATCTCTACATTATCACGTGTTACCAAATAATGACCTTTCGATGCTTCGGTAATGTGACCAATTACTTTCACATCTTCAATTTTTTCAATATCGTCGAATTTATCCAAAGGAACGGTGAATAACAGCTCATAATCTTCTCCACCATTAAGCGAAAAGGTACTGTAGTTCATATTTAGCTCTTCAGCCATTTTATGAGTTGCATAGTCTACCGGAATTTTCTCTTCGTAAACCTGGCATCCAACTTTCGATTCTTCACAAATGTGCATCAATTCCGATGACAATCCATCTGAGATATCAATCATTGATGTAGGGACAATTTTTGCCTCTTTTAGTCTTTCGTAGATATCTTTTCTGGCTTCAGGTTTTAATTGACGCTCCAAAATGTAATCGTGACCCGATAAATCTGGTTGCATGTTTGGATTGTTATCGAAAACGCGTTTCTCGCGCTCTAGCAATTGTAATCCGGCATAAGCCGCACCTAAATTACCACTAACACAAACCAAATCATTTACTTTAGCACCACTTCTGTAAGCCAATTCTTCTTCTGTAGCTTCACCAATAGCAGTTACTGAAATACACATTCCTGTTAGTGATGATGTAGTGTCTCCACCTACCAAATCAACATCGTAATTCTCACAAGCCAAACGGATACCATCATAAATTTCATCTAAAGCTTCAACGGTAAATCGTTTAGAAATAGCAATGGAAACAGTCACCTGTTTTGGACAAGCATTCATGGCATAAACATCTGATACGTTTACCGCAATAGCTTTGTATCCCAGGTGCTTTAAAGGAGTATACATTAAATCAAAATGAATTCCCTCTACCAACAAGTCTGTAGTCACAACCGTTTTTTTGTTGCTGTAATCAAGCACGGCAGCATCGTCGCCAACACCAACATTGGAACTTGAGTGCTTTAACTTGATGTTTTTAGTCAGATGTTTGATTAAACCGAATTCTCCCATAGAAGAAATGTCGGTTCCTTGTGCCTTGTTTTCCTGCATAATAAGCTGATATCTAAATTTAGAATTTGCCTGCAAAGGTAGAAAAAATATTAAACCCTACAGGAATTATTAACCTGTTAGGTTTTGACTACTAGATATGAAAAAATAATTTTAATTATCTAATTCTTGCAGCACGAGTATATTTAATCAATGTACGAGCTGTTACTGCTCCATCAAAATGTTGCACGAATTGTTTATGCTTGTCGAAAATGAAAACACAAGGAAGTGATTTGGAACCAAAAGTTTCTTCAAACTCATTGTTCTCATATCTCAAAACAGTAAGGTTCAATTTTTCTCTTAGCTTGTGTTTGTTCATGAAGATGTTTATGTTTTTCATTTCATCTTTGGTAACAAACAAGAGTTGGAAGTCTTTGTACTCTTTGGAATAGTGACTCATAATTTTAGCTTCCTCGTGACAATAGGGGCAAAAATTACCAAAGTGAACCACAACAATAGGTTTATCTTTTTCTAAGTTGACTTTGCCAAATGAGTTTCCTAATGTGTCCTGAAAATTGAATTCGGGTAAGGAAGTAAGTTCTACTTTGGCATCCTTCGTTTGCTTTAAGCCGTTTTCTTTTTTTAGAATTTGAGATCTTATAATCACTCCTAAGGAAATTACTAAGATGATTACAATACCTAGAATAATTGTTTTTCGATTCATTATATACATGTTTACAATTAATCAAATAAGAAAATTACATATAACTGATAAGGTGATACGAAATGGAATACAATAAAAAATCCAA
>Ga0193954_1001642_pt1 | contig 11223 bp, 8 predicted proteins | sample BB_5_MG_FD_140340 | JGI IMG/M metagenome (GOLD analysis project Ga0193954, IMG submission 140340) | Microbial mat bacterial communities from the Broadkill River, Lewes, Delaware, United States - BB_5_MG | ecosystem: Environmental > Aquatic > Freshwater > River > Microbial mats | place: USA...
AGTCAAAGAAAATATGAGCTGTATTCTCAACTTCTGTTTCAGCAGGTAAGTTATCTATTGGTTTTATTCTGAACTGAATGTACCCTTTCGAGTTAGCCTCATCTGAAGTGCTATCTGGCAACATAATGTCGGGATAATAAACAATCAATCTGTTGTCGGTTAAATTAACGGTATTGTCGTGGCTAAAACCAATCACTTCAAAAGTGGAGTAGTCTAAAAGGGAAGATAGTGTATCTTCTAATCGGATATTGAATGCTGGGGCCGATCCCGTATTTTGAAAATGAATCGTGTAGTATAGATAATCATTAAACCCAGGCTCTACTACTGACGGGTATACCTCTTTTTTATTTGGATCGTACGAGTTTATAACAGGATAACAATAGCTTAAATCGTTGTTTGCGCTATTGTAGTCGCCGGAAGTAGAAGTTACACTAACATGGATACAAACTTCATCAAGAGCAACAGCAGTTGTATCTGTTTCGAGCATAAAACCAAAATCATTTTCAAAATCAACCGTACCGAAGTCCGAAATAGAATAAGTTAGTGTGGAACCGGTTATAGTTGGAACTAATGAGCCACTTAATTCCGTTACATACTCAACAGGTCCGGTAATATCAACTACTACTTGTCCTGAAACACCCGTGGCGCAGTTCATACCATACCAATTGGACATGTCTCCTGCTTTTATTTGAACAACATGTTCTTCTCCAGGAAAAACCCAACCCGTATGCAAAACAGATTGAGCACCTACGTCAAATCCGGGTTTACAGTTCATTATAAAGTCAACATTCTGAAGTATTGAATCTGGCGCTAAAATGGTAAATGAAGAATCTGCACCAGGATACGGGCAATCGGCAGTATAAGGCTTTCCTGCAGTATCCACTTCTACGGTGTATGAGCCTAAATCCGTAACAAAAAAGTACCTTCCATTCATTGCGTTGGTTGTTGTCGTTTGAATCAAATTTTGACTATTGTCAAAAAGGCGCATGGTAACATTTGACAAAAATCCGTCAGTTGGATCAACGTTACAGTTTATGTTTAAATCGTTATGGACATTGCCTTCAACCCCTTCTCCTGTCGGACACCAATTAGGGTTGTTAGTTATATCCCCATATACACAAATGGGCAGCGCTGCAATAGCTCCTGACATGGCGGGTACAACGTTCGGAATACAAGTAAATGGATTGCCAGATAAAATAAGGAATGTCACACCATTGGGAATTGGGTTCAAACAACTTAAATTATTATTGTCTAACTGTAAATTGGTTAAAGTAGAAGGGAATTCACCTGTCATTTGAAGCGCACAATCTTTCGCCAAAAAATTCTGTAAACCTTCCGGCAAATCATCTATTTGGGTTAATGAAGCATTATCATTCAGAAGCAGCCAATTTAAAGAATCAGGTAGCGTTGTGATCGTTGTAAATAAGTTGTCAGACGCATAAAGTGTTTCTAACTCGTTCGGCAAAGTAGGCAAATCGGTTAAGGCATTGCCACTGATGTACAATTTCCTTAGTGTAGTTGGTAAGGAAGGAATATCGCCTAGTGTCAATCCGTTATACTGACAATTTAATTCTTCTAATATAGGCGACAAAGGTGGCACTGTTGAAATACCAGTATTATCGCATAAGAGTTTAACGAGGTTTGGAGGCATTGAAGAAATATCCGTAATTCCCAAGTTTAGCCCAATATCCAGCGTTTGAAGCGTTGTCGGTACAGACGGAATTGTTGTTAAACCACAGCCTCTCATTGCACACGATAAAGTAGAAGAGGGGAAAGCAGGTACTGTTGTTCCCCAAGGGTTATAGCTTCCGTCAAACGTTTCCAAAACTGCGGGTAGAGCGGGAAGATCATTTAAGTTATTGAACGAGCAATCGATGTAAGTTATATTTGGAGGTAAATTAGGAATGCTAACAATATTATTTTCTCTAAAGTTTAAGGCTCCCAAGCTTGACATGGGTAACGATGGCAACGTAGTCAAGTTATTCTTTCTGCAATCAAGAACAATAAGATTATCGAAATATTGAATTCCATCTAAATCTGCTATCGCTTCATCGTCACAATATACGGCTGTCTCCGTTGTGATGGCAGTGCATGTTGTATCCATTTGGTTCCCAGTCACACAACCAGGATAATGGGTTTCAAGCCAATAAGCGAAGTTTGCATCTGGAATTGTTACGTATTGCGCAGATACAGTAAACACTGTAGAAATAAAGAAAAGTAGAGTTAGCGTCTTTTTAATCATAGCGGGTATAAATAGGGTCTGTCAAGTAGACGAAAAAAATCTACAGATAGATGCATGAAGATTAGATGGTTCTCTTAGAACGTTGAGTATATGAAAAGTAGGCGATTTCAAAGCCCCGAACTTTCGGTTAAGCACCAAGTTTGATACGAGCTAAAAGCATTGATTTTATTACAAAATCGCCTATTTTTTATATACATTGTTAGCGGCTAGTTATTTTATGTAATTCTTCTATTCGGAATATTAAAGAGCGTTTACAGCTTTTCCATTCGCTTTCAATTATTGAATAGACAACCGTATCTCTTATTGTTCCATCAGTTGTAATTTGATGATTTCTCAAAACTCCATCTTGTTTAGCTCCAAGTCTTTCAATCGCATTTCTTGAAGGAAAATTATACCAATGTGTTCTAAACTCAACAGCAATTGCTTTTAACACTTCAAAAGCCTGTGTTAATAAAAGCAGTTTACACTCAGAGTTTACAAAGGTTTTTTGAAAAGACTTTGCATACCAAGTAAATCCAATCTCCAATCTTCTGTGTTCTGGTTTGGCGTTTGTATATCTCGTAGCTCCAATGATATTGTTTGACTTTTTATCGATAACAACAAAAGCCAATCCTTTATCTTCTTCAAATTCATTGATAGCTTTTTCTAGATACGTATTAATGTTTTTCCTATTAGGTACAGAAGTGAACCACAAATCTGATAAATTACCATCTTCCGACGCAATGAGCAATTCATCTGTATGGTCAGTATTCAGAGGAATGAGCTTAACATTGTCTGTCTCTAAAACTACTTTATTTAGCCATTTATTCATTAGTTTTCAAGTATTGTTATTGCCTTAATTTTTACTTCTCTTCAATTATTGACTCTCCTTTTGACTTATCTCCTGATGTCCATTGCCAACTTTCGTGCAATCTGATTTTTCCATTATCCATTATCTCAGGTTTTGATTTGCAAATCCCTGTCATAATCTTATTGTCATCATTTACTTGGTGATACCTCATATCTATGTGTCCGTTTTCATCAACAAGTCCAATAAGATGTCCTTTTTTTATCTTTCCACCTGAATATTCAGAGGTCAAAATATTACCAAATTGTTTATATAGAAATACAGTTTCACTTGATGTTTCCCCATTTTCTGTATTTGCAATGGGACTAAATATTTTACCATTATAATCAATCATAGTTATTTATTTTATATCTGGCGAGTTAAGTAAAAAGCGTTTCATTGTGTCTTGATGTTTAAAAGATATATCCAATATTTTTTATCATATCTAGTAAGTTCTCGAGCAACTTTAAAGCCGAATCCTTCATAAATATGTCTAGCGGCAGTCATAAATTCCGATGTGTGTAATGCAACAAAGTTTTCGTTAGTTTCTATTGCAAAATCAATACACATTTTAGTCAGTGTTTTTGCAATACCCTTGCCTTCAAAGTTTGGGTTTACACCAACCATTCTGATATAGCTCCAATGTTCTTCAAACATTTCGGTTGGGTGTCCATTAGAAACCAAAAATGCCATTCCGATAATTTCATTTTCAAGTTCACATAAAAAACACGTTGAAGTATTCATTAAGTGCGTGAATGTTTCAGGATTTGACATAAAAGAATTGTATTTGTGCCAATTCTCTTGGGTCATTGCACTTTGGTGCTGACTATAAGATAAAATGCCTAATGCTTGCAATTTGTCTTTATCTTCTAATGTTCCTTTTCTAAAAATAAAGTTCATTTCTTCGATTTCGTAGTTAACTTTCCGCTAACGGTTTGTGTATGGTTAGTGGCGGATATAAAGCACTTGTTTTTCAGTTTTACACTTTATTTGTTGAACACTCAAAATAATAAAATTTAGCACTAAGCCGCCATTAACTATACACCTTGTTAGCAAATGTTTTTACTTACAATCTTTTCCACAAGTATGTTCAATTCGCATACAAGGGATGAGCATTTTGGAATCATTGTATATCAGCATTGAAGAAGGGGTTTTCCACCACACTTTCTCATTATAATAATTTTCAATTACTTCATCTTTTCTTGAAGTATGGATTAGATTATCAGACCATAACATCACTTGTAAATTTGCGTAATCGTCACCAACAATACCACTCCATATACTTCCATCTGGGTAAATTACCAAAGGTTCAATTTCAGTGATTTCATTTTTATTTATTTCACTTATTGAGTCTCCCTGTTCATTTAAAAGAAGTATGTTTTTTGAATCTTTCACATTCAATTTAAAATTAGCCTCTAATTTGGTTGAATTAAAAACTATTCCACCAATATTATCTTTAAGAGGTTCGATATCCTTACTTGTACCATCACTAAATTTAATACGAATGTGAATAATTGTTCCTTTATGGGTATTCAGAGCAATTCTGTTGAAATTAAATTTTTGTTCCATAATTTTTTAGTTTATATTTTTTATTTAGGTTGTTTTAAGAAATCAATGCAATATCTTAATATATCGTTCTTACCTTTATTTTGGTCTAAATCATAGTATTGATGGTTAATTGAATCGGCTTTGATTTCATATCTATCTGACCCGGTTACAACACTAATCCCTTTAACATTACCTATCTTACAAGTTTCAAAAAATGGAGCTTGTTCCATTTCAATGAAATCATACTTATTAGACTTTAATAGTGGTTTGATGAATTTTTCAGGTTGATGATAGAATATTGGTGTTGTTACTCCAATACCACTTTTAAAATCTATTTGATTGGCTTTTAAGTATTTTTCGAATTCATTTTTAAAAGCTTGATCAGGTTTTGATATTTCTAAATCATCAGATGAAAGTAATCTTGCGGATTCGTCTTTCAAGGAACCATTAGAAACTATAACGGTTCCTTCTTTTATTTTATTTCCAAATAACCCGCAAGTTCCAATATGAATAAAGTTAGAACAACCTAGTGAAGACATTTCAGATATTTGAGTTGAAATACCTCCGCCTCCAGGTAAACCATTCATTATAATAAATTCAAAATTGGTATTATGTTCTCTCACTAAAAAGAATTCTATTGGGTCAGTTGCACCTATTTTAAAGACATTATAATTTCTTAGATTATAACCTAATAGCGTCAAATGTTCAACAATAAGTGAATCATGTATGATTATACAATCAGAAGGTAGATTATCAAGTTCACCATTTCTGTATATAGGATTACTTTTGAGCCATTTAATATATCCATCAGGGTGATTGATTCTCATAATATATTTATTTTTTAATGTTTGCTAACTAGTTAATATGCACTATTATTAAACGACAAACAAACGTTTACAATTACTTAAACTAATCGTTTTATAGTGTATATCGTCCTAAGATAACCATTCTCTCGCTTTTTCCATTAGGTATAAATACCTGTTTTTCAAAATGACTCTTGTAATCCTACGTAAATGCATGTGTTTCAAGGGTTCCAATAAATTGGATTGTTTTCGAAATTTGGTTTTGATGGAAATAAACCCGCGTTAGGGATAGCAGCGGTATCCTTTTTATACTAGAAGCAGGAGTTTTAGAGTCAAGAGTCAAGAAAGTGCTTAGGAGAAAGGAGAGATAAAAAGATATAGCGGATAGCCTGTTAAAACGCCCAGGTAAGAAGGGTGAAGTGTTAAGAGGTAGGAGTTAAGAATTGAAGTAGATCCTAAGCAAGAAAATAAGTGCGTAGTTGAATTAAATTCCTGTTGATCGGTATTCTGGATCGTAACCAGAGCGCATGTAGCGTCCACGGTCAAATTTCCCTGTTTTTTTCGGTGGTTTGTTGGAAAAGGATAGGATGATGATTGCCCAAACAATGGGTATTACCCAAACGAGTATGATGTTGTTTCGTTTTACCTTTTTGCTTAAGCGTTCTGAACGGATCAATTTACGTGTTGCTGATATGTCTAACACGAGGGTTACTATGATTAGTATTATGGTTGATGTGTCCATTGGTCTAATTTAATATTTACTTTTTTTCATTGCCAAAAAAAGTAACAAAAAGGTCTTTCAATTGAACAAGCTAAAAGCTATACACTAACCACTAACAGCCAACTATATCCGCGCCTAAAACTGCAAATAAACAAACGGTGGTTGTTCTGCGCCTATTGCTTGGTACATCAATAGAACGATAATGGCAACACTGATTGCTTGCAACCACATCGGCATGGCGGTAAAGGCTTTTTCGTACATCGCTTTAATCTTGTTTGGCAACCAATGCACAAAGAATCCGGCCAACATAATTATCAACGGGACTTGGTACGTGGCAATGAAGTCTAAGAAATATTGCATCGAGAAATCGAAGTGGAAGGCAATGCGGTTCAATAAATCCATCGGTAACTTGTCTGCCTCAGCATCGGTTAATCCAGCTTCTTTAAATGGTCCCATGCGGGCTTCGTCGAGCTTAAACCAAATTCGCGTAAACGTAATGAAGTTAAATGTGATGAAGATTTTCCAGAAGTGGGCTACCAACCATTTTGAGTTTTCGTAGAAACTGATTTTCTTCCAGTACTTGTACACTAAAAGTGCTGCTCCATTCATGGCTCCCCAAATCACGAAGTTTTCACTTGGTCCGTGCCATAATCCACCCACAACCATCGTAATGATGAGGTTTAAATCGCGATGCACATAACGCTTGAAATCTTTTATAAATGCAACACCTAATAAATAGACAATTGTAAGTCCTCCGTAAATCCAAAGCAGCTCCCACCATTGCGTAATGAAAATCAAAAATGTAAAAATGAGCACGATAGCAATGTAAGATCCAATGCCGCCGGTTCTGTTTCCCCCAAGTGGAATATACAGGTAATCTTTTAACCAAGACCCCAGGGAAATGTGCCACCTTCTCCAGAAGTCTGCCACGTTAATTGCCTTGTAAGGCGAGTTGAAATTTGGTTTCAATTCGAAGCCCATTAAGCGTGAAAGTCCAATGGCGATATCGGTGTATCCGGAGAAATCTGCGTAGATGTGAATGGAGTATGCCCACATCACAATCACATACACAAAACCGGGTTCATCGAAGGTAAACGTTTCCGTAAATAATAACTTGTCGATGAAGTATAAAATCAAGAAATCGGCAATTACAATCTTCTTCACGAGTCCCTTTACAATTTGAATAACCGACCAACTGAAATCGTTTTTTGTGAGGTGAAAAGGCTTGTCAATTTGAGGAATAAAATCGCGTGCTCGTACAATCGGTCCCATGACTAATTGTGGGAAGAATGTCACGAAAAAAGAATAGTGGAAGAAGTTCTTTACGGGTGTAATTTCCTTGCGGTAAATGTCGACGACGTAACTGATGTTTTGGAAAGTGAAGAAGGAAACTCCGACCGGCAATAAGATCTTTTCTACGAAGGGAGAATCGTCGAAAAAGCTGTTTCCGAATTGTGCAAATTGGTTGATTAACTGGTAATCGGTGTGGAACATCTCGTTGAAGGATGCCGTAAAAAAGTAGGCGTATTTGAAATATCCTAGAATTAATAAATTGAAAATTGCGGAAATGGCAATAATCCACTTCCGATTGATATCTTTCTGAGATTTGAATATTCGGATTCCCAAGAAGTAATTGACAGAAACTGAAATGATGAGCAGGAGCATGTACAGACCTGAAGTCTTGTAGAAAAAGAAGACACTAACTAAGGTTAAGAAAATGCTTCGAACGAGTTTTTGTTTGTTCAAAAAAGCGAAGACAATCATCACCATCAAGAAGAAGATCCAGAAGTCTAGCTTCGTAAAAACCAGCGAGCTTCCGTCACCAATTTCTGTAGAAAATATTGAAAATATCCGTTCCATAATTAAAGTCCTGCGTCCGAGTAACTGGACATTTTTCTCGCTTCCATTTGGTCCATGAACTTCAGTAGACCGTCAATGTATAATTCTCCTTTAAAGTGATATCCTGGAAAGGTGAAGTGAATTAAATCACTCCGCATAAGTCCTTTTAGTTTCCATGTTTTACTTGACCCTAATCCGCCCATCACACCGTACAAATCCCACACGGCCATGTCGTATTCTGCGGCAAGTTCTCGAATCATTTCACGCTCTCGAGCAATGTTTTTATTGAGGTATCTTCTTCGGTAATAAGAATCGTTTGGAACAGTAAGCAGAAGTGCAGCATCTGGGTTTGCACGCAAGGCCATTTGCATCATTTTCTCCAAGTTCGATTTATACACTTCCGGTTTAAAGTCGGCATAAGGTACGTTCCCATCATTGGTTCCAACCGAGTAGGCAAAGAAGTCTGGTGGATAAGCTTTTAATTGTTCTTCGAAGCGCACATTATCCAAATACGTGTACAATCCTGCTCCATTAATTCCGATGGCTGTGTACGAGAATCCAGGCTCATCGTTCATCATTAAAAACCCGTGAATTTCCAATTCAGGAGCTTCTTCAGTGGTTCTGCAAAATTGCATGTTCAAGGTATCCACCGGGTCTGTGAAATAGATGTCTGTATATCCTTCTTGGGGATTGTTTGTAGTTTTCTCTACGAGTAATTCGTCTGCTCCAAAGTGAATCCAATAGGGGAACTCTCCAACGTTGTGGTAAATTCTCAAGTGATTCATCGGTGGTTTTACGGTTGTTCTGTCGTGTTTGAATTTGATGATAATGGCAGAGTCGGAGCACGTTACGGCACAGCCCAAAATTCCATAATCAATATCGACTTTATGTGGTTTTTGAACTACACTTCGATAAGGCGTCCATGCATTTGGTGACGAGAACTCATAATTCCCTGGGTTATTTGTTTTGGCTAAATCGAATGGAAAGACCCAACCACGTTCTCCAGTAACGCCGTCCCAACGAGTTTGCAAATACGTTCGTATGTCGTGTGTGTAAATATCCGCTTGCAGATGCGATCCTCCGATGTGGTAAAGATTCAACTTTCCTTCTTTCTCCTCAATGATGGAAGCCATCTTTTCGTAAAAGAGTTCGAAGTTTTTGCTTTCCTTGGAGTAGAATTGATAGTTATTTTTGGAGTAATCGACAAACGGATATGTGGAGCGCATGGAAGTATCCATATCACGGAAATCCGGAAAAGAATAAGCACTTAAGGAATCGGATGTCGGTTGCGTTTCTATGGTGTCAACAGAAGCTATAGCCGTTAAGGTGTCCTGACCGAAAGTCAAAAGTGCAAGAAACAAGGATGATATGAGGAGCGTAATTTTCAACTAGTTGTTTTTATTCCATTTTGCATATTCAGCAATGAATGCATCATAGAACAGTTGTGAAGCAATTTTCGCACCTTGATTACTGAAGTGAATATAATCGTTACCGGCCAATCCTTTCTCTACCCAAGAAGGCATCGAGTTTTGTCCGCCCATACCTGCGTATAAATTCCAGAAAGCCGATCCAGATTCCATGGTTGCTTTTTTCATCTGTTCCACGCAATACGGTAAGAATTTGTACGTGCTGTAAATTCCATCATCTAAATCAGACATATCACTCGGGCCGATTACGACAACAAATGCATCTGGATTCATGCGCTTGATGGTATTGATTTGACTTTTGAAATAGCTTGCGAAGTTTCGAACGCCTACACTGTCTTTGAAGAATGGTACGGAGTTTCCACCGAATTGCATAATCACCATTTTTGTTTTCAAGGTGTTGTACATTGGTTGAAGTGTACTCGATTTCAATCGTCTAAACATGGTTCCACTGGATCCACGCATGGCAATGTTAGAAACTTGCACACCATAATCTCCTTCCAAAGAGAATGCGCAAATATTCGGGCTGATTTTACCCGTGAAGGTATAACGCAATTTCCCTGGTGTTGAAGGGAAGGTTAATTTTAAATCGTGATGTGCACCGTCCGGTTTTAATTCTTCTTCATGAATGATGGTACCGTTTTGCGACACGACAACCTTGGTTGGTGCGATGCATTGATTATAGTGCATTGTTACATTGTTGTACGATCTTGCTCTAGAGTATGCAGAACCTGAAGGTTCAATTTCGATCCAAGCCGTTTTTGGTTTTAGCGAATCGATGGTAAACAAGCTATCCAATTCATATTCGGGAGTAAATCGTGCTACGGATGCCATGGCGCCATAATGCATTTCCTTTAATTTTTCTCCGCCAAATGCAGTGTATCGCACAAAATTCTCAGAGTAGCTCTGACGAAACGTTATGGTACTGTACACGTTATTTGCAGGAATCAATCCTGGTCCATTTCCACCAAACTGATCTTGCATACGTTGACGGATATATCCTGTCATTCGATCCCCTTCAATCTGAGAATCGCCATAATGTAAGATTGAAATCTTTTCTTTATTGGAAGCAACACCGCGTAGAGTTTGGAAGAATTTTTCCATGGAAGCTCTCCCTGAAGCATTCATTTGCAATTCAGTGGAAGCATTTTCCGACAATTCGCCACCTTTTGCCGCACCCAATGATCCGTCAGATCCGTCAGTATGTTTAATTTCTGGATCTTCTTCGATGAGGAGCATCGTCGTATCGATTTCAGCAATCAAATCAGTGATGTCTGTTTTCTCTTGTTTCTTTGGATTGTAAAAATCGTCTTGCGAAAGGAATTTCACTTTTGTGAATCCTAAATCCCAGCCATCTTCAGGTGCAAAATACACCACCGGTCCCAATAACGCAAGTACGCCAAGGACGAATAAGGTGACTTTATATGCTTTTATCTCTTTCAATTCTTCTGTTGTTCACGTAAAAATAATCAGAGTGCGGGGTTATACGACGATTTCGCACCTTTTTTATCCATAGTGCAAGGCTAATAACTTCAATTGGAACACATTTTAACAGAAAGTTGACCGAAGTTACAAAGGATGAGGTATTGATTCGATACTTTTACATTATGGAACAATACACCAATGATCTCATAAAGGAAACGTCTCCTTATTTACTTCAACATGCACACAATCCAGTAAATTGGGTTGCTTGGTCGGATGATGTTTTTGAAATTGCAAAACGAGAAAACAAACTGGTTCTGGTGAGTGTGGGTTATTCAGCATGCCACTGGTGTCACGTTATGGAACATGAATGTTTTGAAGATGAAGAAGTGGCTGCC
>Ga0193954_1001644_pt1 | contig 11221 bp, 16 predicted proteins | sample BB_5_MG_FD_140340 | JGI IMG/M metagenome (GOLD analysis project Ga0193954, IMG submission 140340) | Microbial mat bacterial communities from the Broadkill River, Lewes, Delaware, United States - BB_5_MG | ecosystem: Environmental > Aquatic > Freshwater > River > Microbial mats | place: USA...
AATGGCAGTACCAAAGAGACGACACAGTAAAACAAGAGCAGCAAAAAGAAGAACGCACTACAAATTAGAGCTTCCAAGACCTGTAAAAGATGCTGATGGAACATGGAGAATGCCTCACCACATGAACATGACAACTGGTGAGTACAAAACAGAAGCAAAATAATGATTAAAGTAGCAATCGATGCTATGGGTGGGGACTTTGGTCCCGAACCAATCATAGAAGGTGTCATTGCGGCACTTGATGAAAAACCCAATACTTTTAAACCTATTTTAGTAGGTGATAAAGATGAACTCCTCTTACATATCCCTGAATTTTATTTAAACAATGTTGAATTTGTAAGCTCTTCAGATGTAATCTCAATGAGTGATAGTGCAACCAATGCACTCAAGCGCAAAGACTCCTCGATCTATCAAGCTGTTGAACTTGTACGTAATAAAAAAGCCGATGCTGTAGTTTCTGCAGGGCATAGTGGTGCAACCATGACGCTTGCAACACTGCGTATAGGACGGCTAAAAAATGTATCTAAGCCAGCACTTGCGACTATGATGCCAAATATTAATGAGAGTAAAACATTGGTACTTGATGTTGGGGCGGTAGTTGATTGCAAACCTCAAAATCTTTATGAGTTTGGAGTCATGGGTCGTGCGTATGCTGAGCAGATTTTGGGATTAGAGAAGCCAAAAGTCGGTCTTTTAGCCAATGGTGAAGAAGCGAGTAAAGGAAATGAGCTTACCAAGGCATCCTTTAAGCTCCTCCAAGAGGTCAATGGTTTTAAAGGCAATGTTGAAGGGCGTGATATTTTTAACGGTTCCGTCGATGTTGTTGTTTGTGATGGGTTTACGGGAAATATCTTACTTAAAGCCAGTGAGGGAGTAGTCTCGACTATTTTTGATATGATGAAAAAGAATATTAAAAAGTCTATTCCTGCAAAGTTTGGGGCATTATTGATGAAAAAGCGTGTCTTTAAAAACCTCAAAAAACAAGTGGATTACGCTGAGTATGGTGGAGCTCCGCTGCTTGGTGTCAATGGATGTGCCATTGTCAGTCATGGTAGTTCCAATGCCAAGGCGATCAAAAACGCCATCTTCCAAGCGATTAAATTTTCACAATCCAATGTAAATGATACAATTGAGAGCAGTATCCTGCATCACAGCTCTTAGTCGCTTCCATCATCTTTGATGGGAGTGTTTTAAGCCATTTAAATTTTTTATTATTAGGTTTAGTGTCCATAAAAGCAGAAAAATACATCAATATATCTTGATATATAACTCTGTTTATGCTACACTTTCATCAATTTTAAATCCAAAGGCTTAACATGGAGATATTTTTACAAACTGTTGGCTCTATCAATGATGAGACACGTATTAAAATTTTGCGTTTTATCGATATCAATGGTGAGGTGTGTGTCTGCGATATCGAAAGCTCTTTTGATATGATTCAATCACGGGTTTCACGACACCTCAAAATACTCAAAGAGGCAGGATTTTTACGCGTAGAGCGACGAGGAAGGTGGGCGTATTACAGTATTCGTACCCCTCTTGATAAGTTTCGTCAAAATATTCTCAAAGAGATTAGCTTTTTGGAGATGGATATACCCTCATTTAATAAAGGATGTAATGTATGATAGTAGCAAGTTTTATTTTTCTAAGCACACTTATTTTTGTGATATGGCAACCGCGTGGATTGCAGATAGGGACAACGGCCATTATTGGGGCGATGGTTGCCCTGTTAGCAGGGGTGGTGAGTATCGCTGATGTTTGGGTGGTAACGGACATTGTATGGGATGCAACTTTGGCATTTATTGGGATCATTATTCTCTCCATGGTGCTTGATGAGATTGGGTTTTTTGAGTGGTGTGCCATCAAGATGGCAAAGTTATCGCGTGGAAATGGGCATTTGATGTTTGTCTATGCTTTAATACTAGGCTCATTTGTCTCTGCACTCTTTGCCAACGATGGAGCGGCATTGATACTTACCCCCATTTTACTTGCCAAGATGCGGATATTAGAGCTCAATGCCAAGAGTATTTTAGCCTTTTTACTTGCAGGTGGATTTATCAGTGATTCAGCATCGCTTCCTTTTGTCTTTTCAAACCTTACCAATATTGTCACGGCAAACTATTTTGATATAGGATTTATGGAGTATCTAGCCAATATGTTTGTGCCTTATATTGTGAGTACGGTGGTTTCGATTGTGGTTTTGTGGATTATTCTACGCAAAGATATTCCCAAAAGTGTGGATGTATCTTTGCTTAAAAACCCTGATGAAGTGCTCAAAAGTAAAACACTTTTCCAATTTGCTTGGTTCTTTTTGGCTCTGCTTTTAGCTGGGTATTTTATAGGAGATCACTACAATCTGCCCGTTTCGCTCTTTGCATTGGGTGGAGGGTTGATCTTTTTAGCCATTGCAAGCTACAGCAAAAATGCCAACGCCACACAGATTATCAAAACTGCTCCGTGGCAGGTGGTGTGGTTTAGTATTGGGCTTTACATCGTGGTCTATGGGCTCAAAAATGCGGGACTAACCGATTATCTCACAATTGTTTTAAATGATCTAGTCCAAAGAGGCGATGCGATAGCCATTATTGGTACAGGCTTTATCTCTGCATTTTTGAGTGCCATTATGAACAATATGCCTACCATTATGGTGATGGATATCGCCCTCCAAGATATCCCCAACCAAGCCTTAGCCTATGCCAATATCATTGGATGTAATCTTGGCCCAAAGATGACACCGTTTGGTAGCCTTGCAACACTACTGTGGCTTCATGTATTGTCTCAAAAAGGGGTCAAAATTGGCTTTTGGCAATACTCCAAATTTGGTCTCATTGTCACCCCACCCGTACTCTTTGTAGTACTTCTTACACTCATATAAGGATAAAAAATGGATAAAAAAGTATTGATTTTATGTACAGGAAACTCTTGCCGAAGCATTATCGCTGAGGCTCTTATTAACGCAAAGTTAGAGGGCATTAGTGCTGATAGCTCAGGTGTGAGAGCTAGTGGCAGAGTCAATCCCAATGCCCAAAATCTATTGGAAGAGAGAGGAATATGGAGAGAGGAGTACCACTCCAAAACCATTGAAAAGGTGATGGATAATGAATATGACTTGGTCGTAACAGTATGCGACCACGCCAATGAGACCTGCCCCACCTTCCCCAAACCCATACCCAAACTCCATGTAAGCTTTGAAGACCCCGATGGTAAGGGATATGAGGCGTTTATTGAGACCTATAATGAGATTGAAGAGGTGTTGTTGCCAAAAATTGTGGAGGTGTTAAAAGCGTAGGGTGGATGCAATCCACCGTCAAGATAAAGTTGCAAATTGTGACCGTTGTTATAATACCCTTTAAACGGTGGATTTTATCCACCCTACCCAAAAAAACATTTTTATCGATTCGATAATTATAAGCAATTGTTTTTAACATTACTCGTTCACAGCTCCAACTGTGAATGCCTTATTGGAATATAAATCTACTTATAAATGTGAAAGACCAATGAAAAATATTTTTAATTAATGTTTAATCTTCATACAGCATCATCAAAAAATCATCAAATGTATTTGCAACAAACTCAACTACTCTTGTTACACTTTCATCTTGATGTGTTTCATGTTCATCATGTACTAAGACAATAATTTGAGGTTCACACTCATTTTGAGACTTTCTATAGTCAAAACAAACTGTATCTCCTTCTCCCGTGGATGCAAACCCTACTAAACCAACTATTCCATAATAATCAGGATGTGATACATATTGGGCATCATCGATATGCTCTGTTACCTCCTCTTTTTCTCCAAATGATAGAAATAGAAAATTTTTTAAATCCTTTTCACCTTTTTTATCTAAAAAGCTAAAATAATCCTCATAGAATCTAACTCCATTATATTTTACCATTAATTCTTTATATGTTTTTGGAAGGCAATAACCTACTTTCTTTTCAAATTTTTCAATATACCATATATCTACCTCTTCTTCATTGCTGAAAACTGTTAAATGTTTAAATTTATCGCCCTTCACTCATTGCTCCTTCTCCTGTATGTGGAACTTTTTGATTATGGATTTTCTTGTTATGTAAATTACGTAATGTTATCAATCAAAATAGTCCTAAGGTTATAATTATACTCAAACACCACTTACCTTGACAACAAAACCCTAAAAGTATATACTATTATAAAATAAGTATATAAGGGATAGAGAATGGCAACAACAAACAGTTATAAAAAAGAGCTCTATTCACTCCCTGTAGAGATTGTAGATGAGTTGGTAGCGTATGCCAAAGAGACCAATCAAAAAAAGAGTCATATCGTAGCACAAGCACTGCATGAGTATATGCACAAACGAGAAGAGAAAAAGCGTATCAAGGATGCTTTGAGTATCATTGGAATGATAAAAGTTGATAAGCCACTTCCTGATATTCAAGAGATTAAAGCCAATCGGTACGATATATGAAAAAGATATTTCTTGATGCCAATGTTTTGATTGATATTTTGGCAGATAAACCACGAACTTCATCCAAGGAGTATACTACCCCAAGAAAATCAAATAACAAAATATTAAGAGTATATCTCTCTATTGATGAGATTAAAAAGCATTTGGATAGTAAATTTCAAGAAAAATAGTCCCAAAAGGCTATAATCTCTATATTATCTTCACTCTTTTCATTTTGATTGTAGGTGATGAGTAATTTTTTTGTGGTATCAATTTTTAACTTTTTTAAGCCATTGAGTTCTCTATCTCTATTGTGTGGTGTTAGCTCATAGCAGACTTGCACGGCTATAAGTTGATTATCTTTTTTGCATATAAAATCACACTCAAAATCTTTGTTGTAGTAGTATATCTCATATCCTTGTTTTACAAACTCTAAATAGAGTAAATTTTCAAAGGTAGAACCCAAATTTTTGGAAAACCTAAAAGCTGTTTGAGTCAAAAAGCCATTGTCGTTGATGTTGGATGGGGCTCATCGGATTTACCTATTAGGAAGTGTGCCTCCTACAGCTCATTATCCATTTTTAAGTGTTAATAATTCTAAGTTTGATTTTTTCGTTTGCTTCTGTCAACCCTACGCATTCATCCCTTTAACCTTAAAACTTCTCCTATGAATTGGGGTGTATCCATGCTCCAATAGTACTTCTTTGTGGGCTTTCGTGAGGTAGCCTTTGTGCTTTTCAAATCTATAGTGTGGGTACTCTAGGGCATAAGCGTTGATGTCACGGTCACGGGTGACTTTGGCTAAGATACTTGCGGCACTCACCTCTGCTATTTTAGTATCAGCCTTGACCATAGTGTTTATGCCTTCCACCCCAAAGCTAGAGTTCCCATCAAAAAGAATCTCTCTATCACTAAAATAATCCTTAATACTTCTAAGAGCCTCGTTGATACACTTTGAGATACCTTTGTTGTCAATCTCTTGGGCAGAGAATTGGATAATTTTATATTGGCTGTTTTGAACTATTTGCTCATAAAGGGCTTCACGTTTGGTTTCGCTAAGCTTTTTTGAATCCATTAATCCATCTACGGGGTGGGTCAACACCACACCTGCTACTACCATCTGTCCTGCGATACACCCTCGTCCTGCCTCATCAATACCACAGATCATCGATACTCCAAGATTTCGTCTGTATCAAGGCGTAATTTGTCACTTTGAGGGTTGATACGATAGCCAAAGGGGAGTAGTAAAACAATGTCTTCACTGTTATCCATACCCAAAAGTTTTTCCAATGGCTTTTTTTCAAAGCCCTCAATAGGGCAAGAGTCGATGCCTATAAGGGAAGCGTAACTCATCATGTTGGCACTTGCAATATAGCACTGTTTGGCTGACCATGCGAGAGGTGAATCAAGTGCTTGTGTGAAATTACTATAAAGACCTAAATAAGCATCAAGTTTCTCTTGAGGTAGACCTCTACGCCCTAACATTTTAGAGCAGTATGCTTGCTTTGTTAGCTCTTGGGTTTTACTAATGACGACTAGCAAGTCACTACAACTTGTAATTTGAGCTTGGTTCCAGCACAGTGGACGCATTTTGGCTTTAAGCTCATCACTTTGTACCACAATAAACCGCCAATGTTCCATCCCAAAGGATGAAGGGGAGAGTCGTCCTGCCTCTAAAATAAACTCCAAATCATTTTTATCAATTTTTTTGTTTTCATCAAAAATCTTACAAGCGTGGCGAAAATGTAAGGATTCAATAAGTTGCTCTTTATTTATCATCTACTACTCCAATATTATAATGAGTGATGATACCAAAAAATTAAGCCAAATGAGATAAAATCAGAAAAAAATTAGAGTAGGATAGAATGAACGAAGAACAAAAAAAAGAGTTTGAAAGTGCAGTCAGTAAAATATTGGAACTGATAGGCGAAGATACTCAGCGTGAGGGGCTTATCAAAACCCCTCACCGCGTGGCAAAAGCTTTTGAATTTATGACACAAGGCTACCATCAAGACCCCAAAGAGGTGCTAAACAACGCTCTCTTTACCACCTCTAACGATGAGATGGTTGTGGTGCGTGATATTGAGTTTTATTCCATGTGTGAACATCATATTTTACCTATCATTGGAAGAGTACATGTGGCGTATATTCCTGAGGGCAAAGTGGTCGGGCTTTCCAAAATCCCACGCGTGGTCAATATCTTTGCTAGAAGATTGCAAATCCAAGAGCAGATGACCGAACAGATCGCTGATGCACTAAGCCAAAGCATCAACCCAAAAGGGGTAGCTGTAGTGGTCGAAGCCCGTCATATGTGCATGGAGATGCGTGGCGTTGAGAAGATTAACTCAACAACAGTGAGTTCAGCTTTAAGAGGGCTATTTAAAACCGATACCAAGACCCGAAAAGAGTTTTTTGATATTATTAATAATCCAAAAAGTATGCAGTTTTAGAAACTGCTAAACATTTCTTTAAGGTGAGTAGGGATTTTAGAGATCTTTCCCTCTCCACACACAAAGACCAAAAGTATCTCCATATCAAAGATTTTTTTCTCCTCTAAATAGATGCTTTGATTGATCACCACTGAAGCAGCTTTGGAGGAGAGTAGTGTGCTTTTGACCTCAATGACATCCCCAAGGCGTGCTGAAGCGATAAAATCACACTGGATATTTTTGACTACAAAGTGACAGCCATCAACGGTAGGTGACATGTCTCGTGCAAAAAAAAGCTCACTTCTCGCCCGTTCACAATATTTGATATAGTTGGTATGATAAACAATCCCACCCATATCGGTATCTTCATAATATATTCGTGTTTTCATGCTTTTCCTAGAGATTATAATTGCTGAAGTATACTCCAATAGTGTAAATGTGAATCAAAAACAATCTAGGAAAATTAATTTACAATAGTTGAAATTTGTGAGGGTGGTATAATAAACATATCCCTAGTCAAACTGATAGAGGATATTAGACAAATCACACACCTTTAAATACTTTTTAAGATTGTACACAAAAATAGTTTGGAAAGAGAGAAATATTGCAGATTGTAATGGATTTACCCACTGCTTCTGTAGACTAAATAATCAACATCGCATCACCATAGCTATAAAAACGGTAACGCTCTTTGATGGCTTCGTGGTAGAGTGCAAGCGTTTTTTCTCTTCCTACAAATGATGAGACAAGCATAATAAGTGTGCTTTTGGGTAGGTGAAAGTTTGTTAGGAGATAATTTACTCTTTGGGGTGGATTGGAGGGATTTAAAAATAGATCACACTCACCACTAAGCTTCCCTGTACGGGTATAGTACTCTACGGTACGGGTGACAGTCGTACCAATGGCAAGTATCTTTTCATTGCCATCCAATACCTTAGCAGAAGCACTGGGGATATTAAAGTACTCTGAGTGCATGGGATGCTCTAAGATATGTTTGGCTTCTACGGGTTTAAATGTCCCTGCTCCGACATGGAGGGTGAGTTTATTGAGCTGGTACTTTTGGCTAAAACGTTCAAAAAGCTCATCGCTAAAGTGCAAAGATGCCGTAGGGGCTGCAATGGCTCCTGCATTGGAGGCAAAGAGCGTTTGGTAATCTTGTTCATCTTGTGCATTATCGTCACGTTGCATATAAGGTGGCAGAGGGATATGACCAATTTTATCGAGTATCAATACCAGTGTTTCAAAGCCTATGGGGGCATCATGCTCATAAAAGCTTACAATACGAGAACCATCACTTTTGAGTGCTTCAACTTTTGCAGATAAATTTTGATCAAACTCGATAACGCTATTTTGTTTGACGCGTCCTTTGATATAGACAGAGTAGTGATTGGAGCTAAGAGGTTTGTTTAAGAGCAGTTCAACCTTGCCACCTGTAGATTTATTTCCAAAGAGTCGGGCTTTGATAACTTTGGTATCGTTAAGAAAGACATTATGGCAATCACTTGGGATATGCTCCATAATGTCTGCAAAGGTCGTATGGATTATTGTATCTTTTTTACGATTGTAGACAAGGAGCTTGGAGCTATCTCTTGGGTAGAGAGGTTGGGTAGCGATAAGCTCTTGAGGGAGAGTATAGTCGTAGCTAGAGGTTAAAAGTTCTTCGTGCATCAACTATGCTTGTGCCTCTTCATCTTCATCATCATCCTCTTTTTTAGCAGGATTAACTGCTTTGGCAATCATAATAGAGATACCATAGAGAATGATCATGGGTCCCGCCATCAAAAGCTGTGTGATAACATCAGGAGGGGTAAGCAGTGAAGCGACCACAAAAATAATAACCACCGCGTATTTAAAAAATCCTTTGAGCGATTCATCATCGACTAGCCCTAATACAGCAAAGAAAAAGGTGATTACAGGCAATTCAAAGCTAATTCCAAAACCTACCATGATCTTGGTAAAGAATCCTACATATTCACCAATCCTTGGGGTAACGGTAACAATGGTTGTACCAAAATTGACCAAAAATTCAAATCCAAAAGGGACAACCACATAATAAGCAAAGGAGGCTCCCATCAAAAACATTGTGGTGGCCGCGGTGACAAAAGGGATGACCATTTTCTTTTCATTATCATAAAGCCCAGGAGCTACAAAGAGCCAAAATTGCCAAAATATAATAGGCAAAGCCATCATAACTCCTGCAAAAAATGCTACTTTGATAGCGGTGAAGAAGGCCTCTGCCACACCCGTAGCAATCATTGTCGTCCCCTCTGGCATGGCATCGATAAGAGGCTGTTTCATCCACTCTAAAATAGGCTCATAAAATAAAAATGCGACCCCAAAGAGTACCAAAACTGAAAGTACGGAATAGGCTAGACGTTTGCGTAATTCAGCCAAGTGAGGTTTTAACTCTTCAAACATTATTTAGACTCCTGCGTAGGTTCTTGGATAGTTTTTGGTTTTTTATCAAAAGTAACATTTTCTCTTTTGGGTTCAACTTGTGTAGTTTTTGGTTTAGGGGTGTCTTCCATTATATCATCCAAACCAATATCGATATTTTTAAATCCTTTTAGATCCTCACTGACACTGTCAAGCTCTTTTTTAGAAGTTAAAAACTCCTCTTTGAGATCAGCTACTTGGATCTCTTCATCAATGACAGACTTGGCATCATGGACACCTTTTTTGAAACCTTTGATAAACTTGGCTACTTCTACCATTGCGGTAGGAAGCTTCTCTGGCCCTAAAAATAAAATAGCAATAATGAGTACTAAAACTATCTCTGTAAACCCCATTCCAAACATCTATAACCCTTTATTTACAATCATATCTCGATCACTAAAGACTTTTATCTTTTGTGAGTGTGTTGCACGACCTTGCGTATCAAGATCGAATAGTACCATTTGTAAGATAGCATTACACTTATTTGGCACATCAAAATGTCCTCCAACTGCGGTAGTAAAGCGTGCAATTGGAATTTTACTATCCATCCCTAAGACATTGTCCCTACACCCTGTAAGTCCTACATCTGTGACGTAACAACACCCATCGACTACTTCTAAATCATCGGTTCCTACATGGGTATGGGTTCCCAAAATTGCAGAGACTTGATCTTTGAGAAGGTAGAGCAATGCACGTTTTTCGCTGGTTGTCTCTCCATGCATATCGATGATAATATGTTGGTATCCTTCACTACGAAGTGTTTGGACAAGCTCTTCGATCATTCCAAAAGGGTTGTCCACCATATCCATCATAAAGGTATAGCCCATTAAGTTGATAATGGCTACCTTTTGATCATGAATGCTTGTTTTGTAAATGCCTTTTCCTGGGGAGACTTTGGGGTAGTTGATGGGGCGGATAAGAGGAAACTCATCAAAGAGTCCAATAATCTCTTTTTTATCATAAGAGTGATTGCCCCCACTCATCATATCGATACCGTAGCTTAATAACTCTTCACAATTTTTACGTGTCAATCCAAAGCCATGACTGGCATTTTCATAGTTGGCAATCACATAATCAATATTAAACTCTTTTTTAAGTGTTCTAAGATGCTCCCCAATGATCAGACGACCTGGCTTACCAACAATATCACCAATAAATGCTACTCTCATCAATGACTTATTTACCTTGGAATGTGAGGAGAGAACTTGCCCATGTAAGCCCTCCACCAAAGGTATCAAGCAACATTAAATCCCCTTGTTTGAGTCTGCCTGACTCGTAAATATCATTCAGTGCCATGGGAATAGAAGCAGCGGACGTATTACCATATTTACCAACGGTAAGTACCACTTGTTCTTCACTAAGTTTGAGTGCATCTCCTACGGCTTTGATAATACGGTAGTTGGCTTGATGGGGAATGAAGTGCTTAATCTCTTTTGAGTCTATATTATTGTGTGCTAAAATATCTTTAACATCTTTGGTCAAAGTTTTTACCGCTAATTTAAAGGTCTCATTCCCTTTCATCTTGACAAAGTTGAGTCCCTCGTCAATGACTTTTTGGCTCACTGGGTGAATACAACCTGGAGAGGGTGTCACTAAAAAGTCACCATAACTTCCATCAGCACTGGCATGAACATCAATAATGGCTTTGCTCTTATCCTCTGTAGCACTAATCACAGCTGCTCCTGCACCATCACCAAATAAGATACAGGTTCCACGGTCCGTATAGTCAACGATGGATGAAAACTTTTCACTTCCTACAATAAGGACATTTTTTTTCATTCCTGATTCAATAAAGGCTTTGGCAATCGAAAGCAGATAGACAAATCCACTGCACGCTGCTGAAATATCAAAGGCCTGAACATTGTGTATTCCCAATTTATCTGAAATCACACACGCAGTTGATGGCATATTAAAATAATCAGGTGT
>Ga0193954_1001645_pt1 | contig 11218 bp, 10 predicted proteins | sample BB_5_MG_FD_140340 | JGI IMG/M metagenome (GOLD analysis project Ga0193954, IMG submission 140340) | Microbial mat bacterial communities from the Broadkill River, Lewes, Delaware, United States - BB_5_MG | ecosystem: Environmental > Aquatic > Freshwater > River > Microbial mats | place: USA...
AGGTAGCGACATGTATCATCATCAAAAAGGGTTTCCAGCCCTTTTTCAATCACGGTACGACTTACGGTTTCGTCAGCCATCATCACGCTGAGAAGCCATCTATGTGCTTTACTATCTGTCACGTATTCTACAGCACGAGGCTTTGTAGACACTTGATTCTGGTTGCTATGGTAATCGCTATCAGCATAACTACCACTCTCGCCATGATCAGCAACGAAGGTGTAGTCATCATCACCATGAGCAGGAGGTTCCTCCTGCTGAGGTGGTGCTTCGTACTGAGCCACTTGTGGCTGCGGTGCCGGTCTGCGTACGGGTTCTTTGGGTATCTCCGTACGCTCTAATTGCCGCCGCAATAATTCTGTTTGCACGCCACTGGCCGCAGCAAGTGGCGCTAAATGAAGGTCTTGCTCAATCTCACTGGGAACATGACGAATCATAATCAATATTTCATTGATCGCCTTGGCGCGCCGTTCGGCGTTATCACCCGCTTCGTTGAGCTTTACCTCTATATAGTAATCGACTGCTGAACGCGCTTGTTCAAGTCGCTGAGTAAATTTTTCGGCCCCTTCACGATTCACACAGGTATCGGGGTCATCTCCGTCAGGCAATTGCAGTGTCACCGCTTGCAAGCCTGATTGCAGTAAAATCGGCATCGCTCTAAAACAGGCTTTTTGCCCTGCCTTATCTTGATCAAAGAGCAGTACCACTTGTTCCACATAGCGTTTCAACACCCGCCCATGCTCAGTGGTCAGTGCCGTGCCACAGGTGGCAACAACATTTTCAATGCCCGCTTGTACCAGAGCTAAATGATCAAAGTAGCCTTCGACCACCACCACTTTTTGTTGACGGCGCATCTCGTTTTTAGCCTGATAAAGGCCGTACAATACGCGACTCTTGTGGTACAACGCCGATTCGGGCGAGTTGATATATTTAGGCAAACTGTCGTCAAGTACCCGACCACCAAAGGCCACCACATGTCCAAACATATCGTCGATGGGGAACAGCAAACGCTGGCGAAACATATCGTAATCGGGTCGCCCCTCTTTACCGCTACGGATCAAACCCAGCTCTTTTGCTTGGTCGCTATCTACACCCTGTTGCTTAAAGTGTTTCGCTAACGCATCCCAACCGTCAGGCGCATAACCCAACCGAAAGCGACGCACAGCTTCACTATCAAAACCACGTCGACGAATATAACCGCGAGCCTGCGCCGCACGGGGATCGTTTAGTAAAAGCTGATGGTAAAAATCAGTCGCCACCTCATAAATATTATTGAGGCGCTCCATCTCTTTACGCCGCTGAATCTCGTGAGGATTCGGCTCATCTTTGGGAACATCGACCCCAACCTGCTCAGCCAGGCGGCGAACTGCCTGCGGGAATGCCAAACCCTCCATGCGCATTAAAAAGCTAAAAACGTTGCCACCGACACCACAACCAAAACAGTGAAATATCTGCCGTGTGCTGTTGACATTAAAGGATGGCGTTTTTTCATTATGGAAGGGGCATAAACCTAAATGGTTAGCTCCCGAATGTTTTAACGACACATATCCCGAAATCAGATCAACAATGTCAACCTGTTCTCGAACTTGCATGATTATGTCGTCCGGAATTCTTCCGGCCATCTATCCCCTCCACGAAAAACCTTAGCGGCCCTCCAATTAATTAACCGAGTGTGATCTCGGTGATCGCATTACCACCTTGCGCGTTATCGGCAGCTTGAAATGCAGTTACCGCACGGTGCTGGCTCAAAAGCTCACGAATAGCAGCGCGTAACGCCCCTGTTCCACGGCCATGAACCACACTAATATCTTTCCAATTGTGCAGTAGTGCATCATCGATTAACTGCTCAACCAACGGCAATGCATCTTCGACACGTAAACCGACAACCTCAAGGCGCGGATTAAACTGCGAGCGCTCAATATGGGTCCGTGTTCCAGCGGTTTGTTTTTTAGCTTCAGCAAATCGGCGCGGCTCGTAGGCCTCTAATGCGCCAAGAGAAACCCGCATCACCTTACCTTTAAGTGACAGTTCAATATTTGAACCAGCAACGCGTTGCACCACCGCTTCGGCATCAAGCGCAACAACCCGCACTAATTCACCAACGCTCAACTGCTCAGGAGCGTGACTACGACGGCGCTCTTGCAATGGCTGATGCTGGAGCTGCTCCTTGCTTTCACGCACTTGACGCATCAACTCCGCTTGCTCGCGGCCATCTCCGACCGTTTGCTGGCGAGCCTTTTTAAGCAATTGCCGCATTTGACTCTGCGTTTCGCTCACCATCTGCTCAGCACGTTGACGAGATTTACCTAGCAGCTTATCGCGCTGAGTTTCAAATTCGACGAGTAGCTTTTTTCGTTTATTGCGCTCTTTTTCCGCCTGCTCGCGCAACTCTTGAGCCTCACGTAGATCACGCTCTAACTCAGTTCGCAGCTGGTTGAGTTGCTCAACCATGGCTAATCCATCACGCTGCTCACGGCCTAAATAGCTCTCAGCCTGCGCCAACACTTTCACAGGAATCCCCATCGATTTAGCGATGGTAAAAGCACTACTAGCTCCGGGTACGCCATAATGGAGGCGATACGTCGGGGCAAATGTTTTGGGATCAAACTCGACCGCGGCATTCTCAACCCGATCATGCAGATAGGCGTAACTTTTAATCATGTTGAGGTGAGTCGTCACCACAGTTCGTGCGCCAACAGCGCGTAACCGATCCATCACGGCTAAGGCTAATGCACCACCCTCGGCAGGATCAGTTCCTGTGCCCGCCTCATCGAGTAACACCAGCGAGTTACCGTCAACATGTTTCAGAATTCGGCGAATTCGCAGTAAATGACCTGAAAACGTCGATAAATTCTCTTCGATACTCTGTTCATCGCCAATATCTGCAAAAATTTTGCTAAACAGATACAATCGGCTTTTAGGATCACACGGGATTGGCAACCCTGCTGAAACCATCAAAAACAGTAAGCCCACGGTTTTTAAGGCGACGGTTTTACCTCCCGTATTCGGCCCACTGATAATCAGCGTATCGTGTTTTTTCCCTAAACGTAGATCAATTGCCGTAACAGGTTGATCACGCCGACGCCCTTCACTATCGATCATCAACAGTGGGTGACGTACTTGCAGCAATTCAAGCTGACGTTTGGCTGTTATTTGTGGCGCATGCGCTGCAGTTATCCGCGCAAACCGTGCCGCAGCGGCCACATAATCAAGCTCAGACAAAATCTTCTGATTACGTTGCAACGCCTGTCGGGAGACCGCTACCTGTGCCGCGAGTTGCAGTAAAATCCGCTCAATCTCTCGCTGCTCTTCCCGTAACATTGACTGCAAAGTATTGTTACGCTCCAACACCGAGGCTGGCTCAATAAAGAGCGTTTGGCCACTCGATGATTCGTCATGGATAAAGCCTTTAACACGCCCACGGTAATCCGCCTTGACAGGAACCACATAGCGACCGTTGCGTTCGGTAATAATTTGATCTTGAAAAACGCTATCAAACTGGCTATCACGCAGCATCGATTCGAGGACCGCCCGGATGCGACCGCGTAACACCTTACTTTGACTACGGAGATCAGACAGCTTCCACGATGCGCCATCAAGAACCTCACCACCACTACCAATACTTTGGCGGATTTGCTCGCGCAACTCTGAGCACAACTGTAACTGTTCAACTTCAACAGTCAAGCTAGGGGCCATCAATTCACTACCAAAGTAACCTTGACACAATCGTGCTGCATCAAGACTACTCACCACCTCAAGGAGAGCTGTTGCCGATAGCCATGCACCTTCAGTTCGCACGCGTTCAAGGGTTTTACGCAGGTCACAACTGCCGCCAAGCGGTGGTGAACCTTTATCATCAAGCAGAGCCTGAGCTTCAGCGATCCGTTGCAACGAAACCTTAACACGGTCGTTATCTTGTAACGGCTGCAACGCAAGCGCACGCTCTTTACCGGGCTCTGTCACCGTAAATAGCGCGATTAACGCGACAACTTTGTTAAATTCTAAAACATCAAGCGTAGCTGTGAGCATTCAACTTCCGTGGTTTTGCAAGGCCCCCGAACTAAGAAAGCTCGTCGAGTAAACGCACACTGTGCTTAACGATGGCTTGGCCAAGCTGCACAAATGGCGGCTGTAATTCTGATTTGCTAAATAACGGCTTAACGGAACTCGGTAAGCTGGCTAGCGACAAACCATAGATCACTAACGCTAAAATGAGTGTTCCTTGCACCAAGCTAAACAAAGCGCCGATTACGCGATTAAGCCCACCAAGAAATAAAAGCTTAACAAACCGTGACAAAACAACACCCAAAAGTGAAAAAATAATCATGGTGGCAACAAATAAAACCAGCAATACAATCATCACGCACAACTGTGAAGGCAAGGAACTCGCCTGTTCGAGTTGTTGCGCGAGTGGAACGTAAAAGTGAAATGACACAACGGAAGCAACCACTAAACCAACAAGGGTGCTTATCTCCTTAATTAACCCCAAGATCGCCCCTTTGACGATAAACAGGGTTAAAATCACTAAGATTCCAATATCAAGTGCATTCATCGCTGATCCTTGTTAGCTCACTGTTAGGCTAGGCAGCTTTTCACCATCTCACTGACAACACGTCCGTCGGCACGACCAACAGTTTGCGCGGTAACCTTTTTCATTACCATGCCCATCTCTTTCATGGAGGTGGCGCCCACTTCTGCAATCACCCCTTCAACCAACGCTTTAATCTCATCGCTTGTCAGTTGCTGCGGTAAAAAGTCTTGCAGAACGGCAATCTCCTGCTCCTCTTTTTCAGCTAAGTCGATGCGCTCGTTATCGCGATAAATTTGTGCCGATTCACGACGCTGCTTAACCAACGTCGACATCACAGCGATGATCTGCTCATCATTCATGACAATTTTCTTGTCAATTTCTGCATTCTTAATCGCGCTACGGATAAGACGAATCACTCCTAAACGTAGTGAATCTTTTGCCTTCATGGCTTCTTTCATCGAATCGGTTAACTGTTGTGCGATACTCATATCTTCTCCTGTTGCGAGATAATTTGGCTCAAGCCAAAACTATTTTATTTCGTCCGCGACTCTTTTTCCTCAATTCCAGACATACCAAAACGACGGCGTAACTCTGCATAAATACGCTCTGGCGGTAGATCGTAATAACCCATCATAATAAGGGTATGGAAAAAGAGGTCGGCCACTTCATAGATGATCTCTTCGCGATCACCACCTTTACCTGCAATGGCCGCTTCGGTTGCTTCTTCACCGATTTTGCTTAGAATCTTATCCAATCCCTTGGTAAACAGTGAATTTACATAGGATTTTTCATTGGGGTTGCGACGACGATCTTGAATAACATGGTACACCGCATCAAGAATATCCTGTTCGGCGTAGATGGCTGTGGTATCAACTTCTGGCTCGGCATCAATTCGCACCTCATCGCCATCGGCAACGGTATAAAAACAGGAGCGCCGACCCGTATGACAAGCTGCACCCTCTTGATCAATCTTGATTAACAGCGTATCGCCATCGCAGTCATAACGAATTTCACGTACGGTTTGCACATGGCCAGAGGATTCGCCCTTCATCCACTGCTTACCGCGTGAGCGGCTATAGTAATGTACCTTGCCTGTTTTAAGCGTATTTTCAACCGCTTCGGCGTTCATATAAGCGAGCATCAGCACTTCACCATTTTCAGCATCTTGAGTGATGCAAGGCAGTAGGCCGTCTTTATCAAATTTCAACTGATCAAGTAAACTCATTTTCAACTCCAAGGGAACAATCTAAAACATACAAACAATTCAAAATTTAGCTCTACGCATGTCCATCCGCTAGTCACTGCAGAAAGTCAAGTGATCAACGTTGGATGCAGTGGCTAGCGGATGGACATACTTAAACAACTAAACCATCAACACTGAACCTCTGTATCCGATAAACTAAATTCGCACCGGTACATCATTTTCAAGCAAAAACTCTTTGCACTCAGCGATGGTATATTCACGGAAGTGAAAAATACTTGCCGCCAGTGCTGCGCTAGCACCTCCCGTGGTTAGCCCCTCTTTGACATGCTCTAAATTACCCACACCGCCTGAAGCGATCACCGGGATATGCACCGCATCACTCACTGCGCGAGTCAGCTGTAAATCATAACCATCTTTAGTGCCATCGCAATCCATCGAAGTGAGCAAAATTTCGCCTGCACCAAACTGCTCCATCTTTTGCGCCCATTCGATGGCATCAATCCCTGTAGCATTACGACCACCGTGGGTGTAAACCTCCCACCGTTGTGGATCGCTCTCTGGTACACGACGAGCATCAATAGCAACAACAATACATTGAGTGCCAAAGCGCTGTGCCGCTTCCTGAACGAATTCAGGGCGATGCACCGCAGCAGTGTTAATGCTTACCTTATCGGCTCCAGCGTTAAGCAAGTTGCGAATATCTTCAACTTCGCGCACACCACCACCAACCGTTAACGGCATAAACACCTGCTCAGCCGTGCGACGGACAACGTCAAGAATGATGCCGCGCTTATCGCTTGAAGCGGTGATATCGAGAAAAGTTAATTCGTCAGCACCCTGTGCATCGTATGCAATGGCTGCTTCGACAGGGTCACCTGCGTCGATGAGATCAACAAACTGAACCCCCTTAACAACACGGCCATCTTTGACATCAAGACACGGGATAATGCGTCGCGTTAACATCGCTGCTACCCCTTCTGCCGAGTCAAAGCGACGGCTTGTTGTAGATCAAGAGCGCCGGTGTAGATCGCCTTACCGGTAATAACACCTGAAACCCCTTTATCCTCGATGGTGAGGAGGTTTTCGATATCTTGTAAACTTGAAACGCCACCCGAAGCGATCACAGGGATACTGATGGCAGACGCCAGATCACCGGTCTCTTGCAGGTTTGGTCCTTGCATCATGCCATCACGAGCAATATCGGTATAAATAATAGCTTCAACACCAAAGTCTTCCATCTCACGAGCGAGGTCGATGGCCCTCTTTTCGGTGACATCGGCCCAACCACGCACAGCAACTAAACCTTGGTTGGCATCGATACCCACAACAATTTGCCCTGGGAATGCTTGGCACGCCTCTTTAACAAATTGAGGATTCTCTTTAGCAATAGTACCAAGAATCACGCGACCAACGCCGAGCTTCAAGTATGCTTCAATGGTTGCCATATCGCGAATACCACCACCAAGTTCAGTCGGGATATCCAACGCCTTAACAATCGCTTCAATGGCCTCGTGGTTCTTCGGCTCACCAGCAAAGGCGCCGTCAAGGTCAACAATGTGGAGAAGTTCGCCACCTTGATCTTGCCAAATTCGCGCCTGAGCACCTGGATCATCTGAATAAACGGTATCGCGTTCCATTAAGCCTTGCTCGAGACGAACGCAGGCACCATCTTTTAGGTCAATTGCAGGGATGACAATCATCTATAACTCTCCAAAATTCTTCAACATTTTCAGGCCAACTTGCTGACTCTTTTCAGGGTGAAACTGTGTCGCCATCACGTTATCGCGGCAAATAGCACTGCAAAACTCAATGCCATAATCGGTGGTTGCAGCGACAACACTTTGATCCGTTGGCTGCACAAAGTAAGAGTGAACAAAATAGACGTAGCTACCCTGCTCGACCCCTTTGAACAACGGGATATCGGTGTGCTGAATGCGGTTCCAACCCATGTGGGGTACTTTCAAAATCTCTGGGCCATTGACACCAGTGATCTGCATATCTTCAGCAAAACGTGGCACACGTCCGGGGATAATATTCAGCCCTTCATGGTGGCCAAATTCTTCGCTTTCGGTCAACAACATCTGTAATCCCAAGCAGATACCAAGAAATGGCCGCTCAGAAGCAACAAATTGCTGAATAGGCTCAATAAAACCACCGTCACGCAAATTGGCCATACAGTCGCGATAGGCACCAACCCCCGGTAAAACCAAGCGGTCCGCTTGCGCAACAACTTTGGGATCATCGGTCACTTGTGCAGAGTAGCCCACTTTTTCGAAGCCCTTTTGCACACTGCGCAGATTACCCATGCCATAATCGATAATAGTGATCATCGTCTATTCCAATTTCCCTTTGGTCGACATCACACCGGTGATGCGTGGATCGCTTTGACTGGCCTCATCAAGAGCGCGGCCAAAACCTTTAAAGATCGCTTCAATGATGTGGTGCAAATTACTGCCATAAGCGAGATTGACGTGCAAATTAACCCCAGCATGGTTACAAAAAGCGACAAAAAACTCCTCAACCAGTTCGGTATCAAAATTCCCCACTTTTGCTTTCGGCAGATCGACATTAAAAACAAGAAATGGTCGCCCCGAAAAATCGAGAATAATGGAGGCCAGTGCTTCATGCATCGGCATGGTGCAACGACCATAACGACGCAGCCCTTTTTTATCACCCAGCGCCTGCTTAAAGGCTTCACCGAGACAAATGCCAATATCCTCAACCGTGTGATGATCGTCGATCTCCACATCACCTTGAGCTTGTAAATTGAGGTCAAAAAAGCCATGCCCTTTGAGCAACATCAACATATGGTCTAAAAACGGCACTGAAGTAGAGATCTCTCCCTCCCCTGTACCATCTAAATTTAAAGTCAGGTCAATACTGGTTTCTGCGGTGCGACGTTCTATATGGGCGGTTCGAGACATACACACTCTCCCTTGTATTTATACGTACAGATAATCGAACAATTAAGACGACAGATCCTCTAAACGATGGCTCACCGAACGTGCATGAGCATCTAACCCTTCAAGCTGGGCAATTTGTACGGTTTGCGGCCCTAAACGCTGCAAGCCAGCCTTTGAACAACAGATTAAACTCGATTTTTTAACGAAATCATCAAGAGACAGCGGCGAATAAAAACGTGCTGTACCACCTGTTGGTAAAGTATGGTTTGGTCCGGCAACATAGTCACCTAAAGCCTCAGGGGTATAGTGCCCCATGAAGATCGCGCCCGCATGTCGTACTTGAGGCAGTAAATCGAACGGATTATCCACGGCAAGTTCTAAATGCTCGGTGGCAATGCGATTACATAACTCAATAGCTTGATCAATCTTATCGGCGACAATAATCGCCCCGTAATTATCGATAGAACTGCGGGCGATGGCGTTACGTGGCAACAGATCGAGTTGCTTCTCCACTTCCGCTTGCACAGCAATGGCCATCTTATCGCAGGTGGTCACCAAAACCGATGACGCTAACTCATCGTGCTCTGCTTGTGACAACAGATCAGCGGCTAAATGGCGGGCATTGCCGCTGCCATCGTTCACCACTAAAATTTCACTCGGCCCAGCAATCATGTCGATATCGACCTGACCAAAGACCATTTTTTTTGCCATTGCCACGTAGATGTTACCCGGCCCAGTGATCTTATCCACCCGTGGAATGGTATCGGTGCCATAGGCTAAAGCACCTACAGCTTGTGCACCACCAACACGGAAGATACGGTGAACGCCGGCAATGTGCGCTGCGGCCAAAACATGGTCGTTGGCCTCACCACCCGGCATGGGTACCACCATGATGATCTCTTCAACGCCTGCAACCTGTGCAGGGATGGCATTCATCAACACCGATGACGGATAAGCTGCCTTACCACCGGGAACATAAATACCAACACGATCAAGTGGTCGGACAAGTTGACCGAGCATGATGTCGTTTTCATCTGTAGACATCCATGTTTCTTGCTTTTGACGACGGTGGTAATCGCGAATACGTTGCGCGGCAAACTCAAGGGCAGCGTAATCGTCTGCTGTTACCCGCTCAACAGATTGTTGAATCTCTTCTTCTGTCACTTCTAAGCCTGCAGCAGTGATATCCATCCGATCAAATTTGTTGGTGTACTCGCATACCGCGGCATCACCTCGTTGACGTACGGCTGCCAAAATTTCGCGCACGGTGTCATCAATTCCCGCTGGAATCTCTTCCGCACGGTGCTCAATGTGGGCGAAGGCTGCGGCAAAATCGGTATCATCAAAACGGAGTAATTTGATCATTGTTCGCCTCCCTATTCAGAGATTTTCGGTGTATCGCGAATCACTTTTTCGAGGTCATTAATAATTTTGCTGATCCGCTCATGCTTGGTTTTCAAACTGGCACGGTTAACGATCAGACGGGTGGTCACTTCAGCAATGGTTTCAACCTCAACCATACCGTTGTCTCGCAAAGTAGCCCCTGTTGAAACAAGGTCAACAATGCGCTCTGAAAGGTTGACCAATGGTGCTAACTCAATGGAACCATAGAGCTTAATCAGCTCGACTTGAATCCCTTTGCTAGCAAAATATTTTTCAGTGACGTTCGGATACTTTGTCGCCACACGAATATTTGACCACGTTGCCGGATCATCCTGCTCACGGAGTTCTTTTGGCTCAGCAACCACCAAGCGGCAGTAGCCAAAGTTCAGGTCGAGAGGCTCGTAAAGATCCTTCATCTGCTCGAGCAGGGTATCCTTACCGACAACACCAATATCAGCACAACCATATTCAACATAGGTGGGAACGTCGGTGGCCCGTACCGCCATGAAGCGGAATTTATCGTCTTTGTTCTCAAACACCAATTTGCGGTTTTTCTCCTCCATTTCGGGGCAGGTGATACCGATTTTGGCAAAAAGCTCCATTGAATCTTGCAAAATACGCCCTTTAGGGAGGGCAAAGGTGATGTAATCACTCATGGTCGTATCCTCGTTTTGAATTCAATCGCATGGAATAATGTATCGTTCTTATCGTCCGTTCAACGGGTGGTTCAATTTTACCAATTTTGCTTATTCTACTGGTACACGTTTTATATCGGCTCCTAGAGCAAGAAACTTTTCCTCTAAGCGCTCATAGCCACGATCCAGATGATAAATACGTGACACCTCAGTGGTATTATCGGCTGCAAGTCCTGCTAAAACTAGTGAAGCACTTGCGCGCAAGTCAGTCGCCATAACGGGTGCGCCAAGGAGCATATCCACCCCTTCAACTAACGCTTGCTTACCATCAATACGGATATTTGAACCAAGACGTTGCAACTCACACACATGCATAAAACGGTTTTCAAACACATTTTCTGCAATCACACTGGTGCCATTAGCGAGGGTCAACATCGCCATAAATTGCGCTTGCATGTCGGTCGGAAAGCCCGGGTGGGGACTGGTTTTGATCTGAATCGGTAAGATCTCTTCCACGCCAACAACACGAATGCCATCGTCACACAGATCAACTTGCGCCCCA
>Ga0193954_1001647_pt1 | contig 11217 bp, 10 predicted proteins | sample BB_5_MG_FD_140340 | JGI IMG/M metagenome (GOLD analysis project Ga0193954, IMG submission 140340) | Microbial mat bacterial communities from the Broadkill River, Lewes, Delaware, United States - BB_5_MG | ecosystem: Environmental > Aquatic > Freshwater > River > Microbial mats | place: USA...
CAAGTTGAAACGCTCGATAATTAAACTATCGTCGCGTGAATTCTTGGGTATTTTTTTAACCGCTAACAGGTTGTGCAACTCATAAATTGAAAGGTGTACTAATGACAGATTTAGATGAAGCCCTTAAGTTATATGTTGAAGATGAGAAACACCGTGCCCCTTATTATGATTTGGTTCTAAACTCAGATTTCTACATTCCAGTTCATAGCGAAGAGGGTGCGGCTGGCGAGCAAAAGATCACAAATCAAGAGGAAATTGTGCCACTGGTTCTCAGCGCTGAAGATGAAGACTATCTGATGTTATTTGAAAATAAAGAGCGTTTATTGGCTTGGGCCGATGAAACAGTGAGCTACGTCATTGTCTCTGGTGAAGCGATTGCTCAAATGACACCCAAAAAATTAAACTGGGCTCTCAACGCTGGAACAGAGTATCAAAAGCAATTTGTTCCTGATGAGATCGCTTGGTTGCAAGAGGTGATAAAAAAAGTAGCTGAGATGGTTCCTGAACAACCCGAGATTGATGAGGATGCTGATTTATGCTCTGAAGGACTCGGTGAATCATAATCTACTTGATTATGCTTAAACTCACTGTCGATTAAACAACAAAGGGACAGACCGTATGGTCTGTCCCTTTGTTTATGTTGATCTCAATTTAGGTTCTAAATTGATTTATTCTTTTCGCTTTTCTTACGCTCATTCGCATCAAGAATTTTCTTTCTGAGACGGATTGACTCAGGTGTAACCTCAACCAGCTCATCTTCAGAGATATACTCAAGAGCTTGTTCAAGAGTAAGAATGTGTGGTGGTGTCAGGCGAATCGCCTCATCAGTACCCGATGAACGAACGTTAGAGAGTTTCTTACCCTTACGTACGTTAACGATCATATCGCTCTCTTTCGCGTTTTGACCGATAATCATCCCCTCATATACTTTAGTGCCTGGGTTGACAAATAAGATGCCACGATCTTGTAGGTTAAACAGCGAATAAGCAACTGTCTCACCCGAGTCAATAGAGATCAGTACGCCATTTTTACGCCCTTCGATCTCGCCTTTGTATGGCGCGTACTCAAGGAAGCTGTGTGATAACACGCCTGTACCACGGGTGTCGGTCATAAACTCAGTACGGAAACCGATAAGTCCACGTGCTGGAATGTTGAACTCAAGGCGGTTTGTGCCGTCCATGGGTTTCATTGAGATCATCTCAGCTTTACGCTGACCGAGTTTCTCAATAACGGTGCCTTGGAACTCTTCAGGAACGTCGATGCACAAGTACTCAATTGGCTCAAGCTTTTGGCCATCTTCCTCTTTAAGAATAACCTGAGGCTTCGATACCGCGAGCTCAAAACCTTCACGACGCATGGTTTCGATCAAGATAGAGAGGTGAAGCTCACCACGGCCTGAAACCTTGAAGGTGTCAGTATTGTCTGTTGCTTCAACACGAAGTGAAACATTGGTACGTAACTCTTTTTGTAGTCGCTCGCTGATATTACGTGAAGTAACCAGCTTACCTTCTGTGCCGGCAAATGGTGAACTGTTGACGATGAAGTTCATCGCCAGTGTTGGCTCATCAATGTTTACGTAAGGTAAGGGTTGTGGGTCTTCTGTTGACGTGAGTGACTCACTGATTTTAATCTCTTCAAAACCTGCGATAGTAACGATATCTCCAGCGAAAGCTTCGTCAATCGTAACCTGTTGCATCCCTTGGTAGCCAATAAGCTTGGAGATACGACCACGAGTGATTTTGCCATCCTTATCGATACGTGCAATGGTGTCACCCTCTTTAACGCTACCGTTAAAGATTTTACCTGTAGCGATACGACCGATGTAGTTGTTGTAGTCGATACTGGTCACCAAAAATTGGAATGGCGCGTTGACATCAACCTTTGGTGAAGGAACTTTGTCCTGAATGATTTCAAAAAGTGGTTTGAGATCCATGTTGTCGTCGTTAGGCTCATAACGGGCAAAACCGTTTTTCGCGCTAGCAAAGACGATAGGGAAGTCAAGTTGATCTTCTGTTGCATCAAGCTCACAGAAAAGATCAAATACCATGTCTACCACCTCTTCAGGGCGGGAGCCAGGACGGTCAATCTTATTAATGACGACAATTGGTTTAAGGCCAAGGTCGAGAGATTTCTTGAGTACGAAACGTGTTTGAGGCATGGGGCCATCAAACGCATCAACGAGAAGTAGAACACAGTCAACCATCTTCAAAACACGCTCAACCTCACCACCGAAGTCAGCGTGACCGGGTGTGTCAACAATGTTGATTTTAACATCACCATATTGAATAGAGAGGTTTTTTGACAAAATGGTAATGCCGCGCTCTTTTTCCAGATCGTTGCTATCCATGATCCGTTCGGTAATGACCTGATTGGAACGAAAAATTCCTGACTGTTGTAACATAGCGTCAACAAGGGTCGTTTTTCCGTGGTCAACGTGGGCAATAATAGCAATGTTTCTGATCTGTTCACTCATTTCGGGTAAATCTCCTTAAAACTATATGTAAGTAGGCAAAACCGCGCAACAATACACTAACGCTGTAGCCTTTGCTATTAAAAAATGGACTCAGGCGAAGGATTGTTGCCGCTAAGGAGTTATTTATGCGAAAAAGACGAAAAAACAGACGGTTAACTGGCGTTGTGTTGGTGCTCACTTTATCTTAATAAGTGCAACTCATTGCGTGGGATCTAAGAGAACGTTACCTTGCTAGCAAATAAAGACTTTCACATCGGCTTGAGCGTGGACGTTGCCATCGACGCTAATGGTTGCTTCGACTCGAAAATAACGCTTTTTAGTTTCAACAATTTTAGCGTGCAAAACCAGTGGGGTGTTGACCATGACAGGTTTGCGATAGCGCACTGAAAGTTCTGCTGTGACGACATTACAGGTGATGCTGCGACAGGCATAGATGCTGACTTCATCAAGAAGTGTTGCTAAGATTCCACCGTGAGCAATCTTTTTCCAGCCTTGAAATTGTTCGGGAATGGTGTAGTGGCAACAGGCTTCTTGCTTCTCTTTATCAACTTCAAATGTTGCATGGAGACCGTGAGGATTGTCACCACCGCAAACAAAACATCCTTTATCGTCTTCAACTTGCATGATTTTGAATCTCCTTGATATGGAATCGAACATGGACAGACGAACAACGGCACTGTAGAGTGCCAGAGATACTGAAATAGACAGCTGATAATTTACACTTGTTGTTTAAAAATAAAAGGATTTATTTTGCGAATCTTATTTACCTTACTCTTGGTCGTATCGTTGTTGGGGTGTGCCGCCCCAGCAAAGCAAACATATAAAACAACAGCTTATTGCAATTGTTCATCGTGCTGTTCATGGTCGCGTGATTTCCCCGATTTTTGGAACCGTCATTTTGTTGCAGGACCAAATACTGGTGATGTTTATACTGGACGCACTGCCCTTGGTACCGATCCGCGGCAACCGTATGCAGGGCTACTATCGGGCGATACACTTCGTCATCCTTGGAAAATTCCACATCGATTATTATTGCCATGGTTGTGGTTTTCGCACGATGGAACCATTGCTGCTGATTGGCGTTATTTACCGCCGCGTACGCGGATCTATATTCCTGGATATGGTTGGGGACGAGTTGAAGATAAGGGCTCAGCGATCAAAGGGCAGAACCGCCTAGACCTTTATTTCGATTCCCATCAAGAGGCCTTACAGTGGGGACGTAAAAACGTGGTTGGTCATCGTTAAGTTGAGTGGTGACACGTGTTAAAGAGTGTGTAGTTGTTGGTTTTTTAAGCGTTAGGAGTTTAAGCCGTTTATGCTTGATTGGACACAGTTCACCGCAGAGGGTGAAAAGATTATTTGGCAGGCGCGACCCGCACCGCGGTGTTTTACTTTTCGCCGTTGGCAACCTGCATTATTTGGCTTGTTGGTGGCGGTAATGAGCGTGTGGTGGTTGGTGACAGGGTACGGTCTGATGTCGCAAGGCGAGTCAACGCTATGGGCTCTTGTTCCCATTCCATTTCTAGTGATCGGTGTTTATTTAAGTGTCGGCCAGCTAGTGTTAGCACGCTTGGAGTGGGAGCGGGTATTTTATGCGTTAACAGATAGGCAGCTTTTAGTTCAATACGGATTGTTCCGCTCGCGAATGATCCGCTTTGATTTAACGACGTTAAGCTATCAATGTCTCTATCCATTGGGGGAACAGTTGGGGACTTTTTATCTTGAAGCTGGAACCCGACGAATCACGTTAAGCTGTATCGAATATCCCCATGAGTTATATCGTCGCTTAGAACCGCTGATTCTGGAGAATAACGCTCAACATTCCGAGTGAAGATTTTAACGTAAAACCCGCGGATTGGCGTTGATTTTTTTTGATGTATCTGGTTATATCGTACAATTTTATTTTTGGTATTCACTGTGAAAAAATAAACCTCTTTATCCTTGATGGCGAACCTATCCATGACTAAATTATTTTATCTTGAAACATTCGGCTGCCAAATGAATGTGGTGGATTCTGAATGGATCGCCAATCTTCTTGAAGAGAGTGGTTACGCTTCTATTGACGACCCGAAATTGGCGGACCTGATTATTCTCAATACTTGTTCCGTTCGCGATAAGGCAGAACGCAAACTTTACGGTCACTTGGGGCGCTATAAGCCTTTGAAAGAGAAAAATCCCCGCTTAATTTTAGCGGTTGCCGGTTGTGTTGCGCAGCAAGAGGGGCAACAACTTCTTGATCGACTGCCCTTTGTTAATATTGTCATGGGAACGCATAACGTTTGTAAGTTGCCTGAATTAGTGGCCCAAGTTGAGGCGAAAAAAGGCAAAGGCCAGTTTTGCGAAACGACCCATTACGAAGGGGCTGAACGACTAGGGCAATTCCCTCAACGGGGTAAAGAGAGTTCAGTGTCGCGTTTTGTAACGGTAATGCAGGGGTGTGATAACTTTTGCTCTTACTGTGTTGTTCCGTACGTTCGAGGCCGCGAAGTCAGTCGTACCAGTGCTGATATTGTCGCCGAAGTACGCGAATTAGTCGATCAGGGTGTTCGCGAAGTGACCTTGTTAGGGCAAAATGTTAACTCCTACGGCCAAAAAGGCAGTGGTGATGTGAGTTTCCCTGAATTGCTGGAACGAGTTCACGAAATTGATGGCCTCTCGCGGTTGCGTTTTACTTCATCGCATCCCAAAGACCTTTCAGATGAATTAATTCAGTGTTTCCCCAAATTAGATAAATTGTGCAAGCAGATGCACCTAGCCGTACAGAGTGGTTCAAACCATATTCTAGAGCAGATGAATCGCGGTTATACGCGAGAACAATATTTAGATCGTGTACAGCGCCTTAAAGAGCACTGCCCTGAAGTTCGAATGACCACCGATCTGATTGTTGGCTTCCCCGGTGAAACCGAAGATGATTTTATGCAAACCATCGACCTGCTCGAACAGGTCCGTTTTGCCGATGCCTTTTCATTTATTTACTCAGCACGACCACAAACCGCAGCGCGTAACTTTGTCGATCCGGTCAGTGATGAGGAAAAAAGCCGTTGGTTTAAACACTTATTGCTTACTCAAGAGCGAATCAGTAATGAGGTCTGGCTGGAAGATCAAGGCCAATTGCAGCAGGTGTTGGTTGAAGGTGTTAGTCGTCGCGGCGATGGGCAATTGAATGGTCGTAATCAGTGGAGCCGAATTGTTAATTTTGACGGCAGTGCTGATCTTGTTGGCCAAATGGTTACCGTGCGCGTCGATCAAGTGTTACGCAATTCGCATCGCGCGACATTGGTATAATCTTTTACACAGAGTTTAACGATAGAGCTGCTTATTTTAGACGGATTAACAGGGGAGAATGGAAGCGATGGAACAAAAATATTACGATATGCTCAAAGAGCTCTCTCAAGCACCAAGCCCTTCGGGGTTCGAACAACCGGTGCAGCGCATTATCCGTCGGGAACTTAGCGATGTTGCTTCAGACGTTAAAACTGACGTGATGGGTAACGTGATTGCACGCCTTGATGGTTGTGGTGAAAAACGGCCAAAGGTGATGTTGGCTGGCCACTGCGATGAGATCGGCTTTATGGTCAAATATGTTGACGATAATGGCTTTATCTATTTTGCTCCTATTGGTGGTGTTGATCCCCACCTTGTTCCCGGGCAGCGGGTAAATATTCATGCCGATTCTGGGCCGATTCTTGGTGTGGTGGGTAAGAAGCCGATCCATCTTATGGATGCTAAAGATCGTGAAAAAGTGGTGCCGTTTAAGGAGCAGTATCTTGATATTGGTTGTGCCGACCGTGAACAGGTACTGTCATTGCTCAATATCGGTGACCCAATCACTTTTGTGCCCAGCCTTGAACGCCTTCAGGGTGACCTCGTTACTTCGCGTGCCTTTGACGATAAAATGGGCGCGTTTGTTATTACCCGTGTGTTGCAAGAAGTTGCTCAGCGTGGAGATGCTCCCGTTGATCTTTACAGTGTCACCACCGTGCAAGAGGAGGTTGGTTTGCGTGGCGCCGCAGCCAGTGTCTATGGCGTTAATCCCGATGTGGGTATTGCTGTTGATGTGGGCTTTTCGAGTGACTTTCCCGGTGTGAATCAAAAGGAAGTTGGTGACCTTGCTGTTGGTAAGGGGCCGATCATTGCCCGTGGCGCTAACATCAACCCTGTATTGTTTAATTTGTTGTGCGAAACGGCAATTGAGCTTGAGATCCCTTATCAGGTGGTCGGGATGCCCAGAGCAACAGGGACCGATGCCAATGTGATGCAGCTAAGTCGTGGCGGTGTGGCTGCTGCTCTGATTAGCGTACCGCTTCGTTATATGCATTCCCCTGTAGAGGTGTTGTCTTTGACAGACTTGGAACACACCATCGCTTTATTGAGTGCAGTCGTCTACAAAATCGAGAATAGTGAGATGTTTATTCCGCGGTAAGAATATTGTGGAAATTTAGTCCAATAATATGCCGATGTTGCCTTGACGCTTGGTGCGTTGAGGGATAGTATTGCCAATTACATAAAAATTGCGAAATACCACATATACTAACCGTATTTTCTCTGCAAAGGAGACCGAAATGTTGGATCCCGAATTACGGGAAGGACTCACCTTTGATGATGTTCTTCTTGTCCCTGCTCATTCGCTGGTTTTACCAAAAGAGGTAGATCTTTCAACCAATTTAACCTCATCAATTAAGTTGAATATCCCATTGATGTCGGCAGCGATGGATACCGTAACTGAAGCCCGCACCGCAATCTGTATGGCGCGTGAAGGTGGGATCGGTGTTGTCCATAAAAACATGTCTCCGCAAGAGCAAGCACTTGAAGTGGATCAGGTTAAAAAATCGGAAAGCGGCATGATTGTCGATCCGATCACTATGGAGCCAGGGCAAAAGATTTATGAGGCTCTAGAGTTGATGCGCAAGTATCGTATCTCAGGTGTGCCAGTAACTAAAAATGGGATTCTTGTTGGTATCCTGACTAACCGCGATTTGCGTTTTGAAACACAACTTGATCAGCCTATCGAAAACGTTATGACCAAAGAAAATTTGGTCACTGTTCCTCCTGGAACCACCTTAGAAGAAGCGAAATTTCACCTCCATAAACATCGGATTGAGAAGTTGTTAGTGGTTGATGATGATTATGTTCTTCAGGGTTTGATCACCATTAAAGATATCGAAAAGGTACGTAAGTACCCTTCGGCCTGTAAGGATGAGTTTGGTCGTTTACGTGCTGCCGCAGCTGTTGGCGTTGGTGGTGATTGCGATGAGCGCATTGAGCTGTTGGTTCGTGCGGGTGTCGATGCAGTCATCGTTGATACCGCTCACGGTCACTCCCAAGGTGTTATTGATGCCGTAGCTGAAATTAAGCGTAACTACCCTGCGCTGCAAATGATTGCTGGAAACATTGCCACCGCAGGTGCTGCGGAAGCATTGATTAAAGCCGGTGTTGATGCGGTGAAAGTTGGTATCGGCCCTGGTTCAATCTGCACCACTCGTATTGTTGCCGGTGTTGGTGTTCCACAAATCACAGCGATTGCTGATGTTGCTCGAATCACTCATAAAGCGGGAATCCCTCTCATTGCTGATGGTGGCATTAAGTATTCGGGTGAATTGCCTAAGGCCATTACAGCCGGTGCTGATGTGATCATGATCGGTTCACTGTTCGCTGGAACCGAAGAATCACCCGGTGAAACCATCTTGTATCAAGGTCGTACCTACAAGTCATACCGTGGTATGGGTAGCTTGGGAGCGATGAAAAAAGGCAGTAAAGATCGTTACTTCCAAGGCGATGTTGAAAGCGATGTGAAATTGGTTCCTGAGGGGATTGAGGGTCGCGTTCCATTCCGTGGAACGCTGTCTGAAAATGTTCATCAACTGCTTGGCGGTCTTCGCGCTGGCATGGGCTATACGGGTTGCCAGAGTCTTCAAGAGCTACAACAGCAAGCACAATTTATCCGCATCACCAATGCTGGTTTACGTGAATCACATGTCCATGATGTGAATATCACTCATGAGGCACCAAATTACCGCATCGAGCGCCCTTCATAAGCCGCGCTAATACGATTTACTCTTGCAACGAAAGCCCGTTACTTACCTACGGGCTTTCGTTCGTTTAAGGCTGGAGCGATTCAGCAGCTTATCCATATCAAGGAGCAACACCATGTCTGATCTACATAGCGAAAGAATTCTGATTCTCGATTTTGGTTCCCAATACACCCAACTCATTGCACGTCGTGTGCGTGAAGCGCATGTGTATTGTGAATTGCATCCGTATGATATGGATCTGCAAGCAATTCGTGATTTCAAACCGAACGGCATCATCCTTTCGGGTGGCCCCAAGTCAGTTTATGATGAAGGTGCTCCGGCTGTTGATGAGGAATTATTCGAACTCGGTGTTCCTGTTTTTGCTATCTGCTATGGTATGCAACTACTCAACCGCCACTTTGGCGGCCACGTGGTTCCTGCTGGTAAGCGGGAGTTTGGTCATGCTGAGCTACTTAGCCAAGGCACTCCGGGGGCGCTATTCGATGGTTTCTTTGTCGAAGGTAAAACCCCCGTATGGATGAGTCACGGTGATCATGTGGAACGTGTTGCCGATGGCTTCGAAGTGATTGCTGAAACCTCCAATGCGCCGGTATGTGCTATTCAAAACGTTGAGCGCAATCTTTACGGGGTTCAATTTCATCCTGAAGTGAATCACACACCAAACGGCGAAGTGTTGATCGATACCTTTGTCCGTAAAATTTGTGGTTGCACTGGGCAGTGGACACCCGGCCAAATTGTTGAAGATGCCGTAAAGCGCATTAAAGAGCAGGTTGGTGATGACCAAGTGATTCTAGGTCTTTCAGGCGGCGTTGATTCCTCCGTTGCTGCGGCGTTGATCCATCGCGCTATTGGTGATCAGCTCACCTGTGTATTCGTTGATAACGGTTTGTTGCGCTTGAACGAAGGCGATCAAGTGATGACCACCTTTGCTAGTAATCTCGGCGTAAAGGTGATTCGTGTCGATGCTGAGCAGCGTTTCCTTGATGGCCTTGCGGGTGTTTCCGACCCCGAGAAAAAGCGTAAAATTATCGGTGGTCTGTTTGTTGATATCTTCGAAGAGGAATCCAACAAGCTCACTGATGCCAAATGGCTCGCCCAAGGAACCATCTACCCTGATGTCATTGAATCCGCAGGCAGCAAAACAGGCAAGGCGCACAACATCAAGAGCCACCACAATGTTGGCGGACTCCCTGATTACATGAAACTCGAACTGCTTGAGCCACTACGCGAACTGTTTAAGGATGAAGTTCGTGCCATCGGTGAAGAGATGGGCTTGCCACATCAAATGGTCTGGCGGCATCCATTCCCCGGGCCCGGTCTCGGAGTACGGATTCTCGGCGAAGTAAAAAAAGAGTACGCTGATATCCTCCGCTTAGCCGATGCCATCTACATGGAGGAGCTGTACCGCACAGGGCATTATGAAAAGATCAGCCAAGCCTTTGCAGTGTTCCTACCTGTAAAAAGTGTAGGTGTCATGGGCGATGGCCGCACCTATGAGTACGTGGTTGCCCTACGTGCTGTTGAAACTAAAGACTTCATGACTGCCGGCTGGTATCCAATGCCATACGCTGATCTCGCTCACATCAGTAGCCGTATTATCAATGAGGTTAAAGGGATCAATCGAGTAACCTATGATATCTCAAGCAAGCCACCAGCAACGATTGAGTGGGAGTAGAAAACCATTGCTAAGTAATTGTAATTATTGAGTTTACAACTTACACAAAACTGACACACAAAAACTGCCCTGTTGATTTTACAGGGCTTTTTTTGTATTGTTACACAGAAACCTACACAAAATTGTTACTACTGAAAATCATAGTTACTCAAAACGCGAGGCGGGCTATGAAAAAGAAAGAATTTAAGGACGACGAAATAGCGATATTTGATGAGGCTTGCATATACAAGCGCGGCGAGTATTGGCAGTTTAGGATGTGGCTTGCAAAGGAAAATAAGTACGCACGTAAAAGTTTACGTACACGCAGTCAGGTAACAGCAATAGAAAAAGGTAAAGAAGCATATATTGAGATATGCGCTAACTTAAAGCAGGGTAAAACATACTTTAGCATTACGACAAAAGAAGGCGTTGAGAAGTACTTAGAGTTTAGAAAAGAAGATGTTAAGGAAGGGCATATTGTTGAAGGGCGACTGACAACAATAAAAACACATTTAGGACACTGGCTTGCGTTTATTAAGAAAGATACAAAGTTAAAGGAATTGGAACGAACAGATTGCGAACGCTACTACAGCTTTAGGTTTAATAGCACGAACGGCAAAGTTAAGCAGGTGACGGTAGAGAACGAACAAAGTACGATTAACGCTTGCATAAAGTGGCTGTACAAAAAAGGCGAAACGAACATCGATGGCTTTGACTTTAAAAAGTTGCCACGTAGAGACAAAAATGACGATGTAATACGTAGACAAACGCTGACAAATGATGAGTATATGGCGCTAGTAAGAGCGGCGAAAAAACACAGTTTAGAGAGTAACAGAAAGACAGATAGAGACGAGTTGCTGATACGCAAAATAATAGGGTTCTACCCCGTTTCTACGGACGGTTTAAAAACGCTTGATAATCCATATCACGCTTTGCGAGGGTGTAAATAAGATTGTGTAACTGCGCATCACCAATTATCCTGATTCAAAGGAGTAAATGATGAGCAGACAAGAAACACCTGACGATAACGAATTGCAAGCCTTAGCTAAAGAACTTGC
>Ga0193954_1001650_pt1 | contig 11207 bp, 12 predicted proteins | sample BB_5_MG_FD_140340 | JGI IMG/M metagenome (GOLD analysis project Ga0193954, IMG submission 140340) | Microbial mat bacterial communities from the Broadkill River, Lewes, Delaware, United States - BB_5_MG | ecosystem: Environmental > Aquatic > Freshwater > River > Microbial mats | place: USA...
GTTCCACATCAAGCTAACTTGAGAATTATTGATGCTACCGCTAACCGCATGGGGCTTCCAAAAGAAAAGGTTATGATAAACATTCAAAAGTATGGTAACACTACTGCTGGTACCTTACCGTTATGTTTATGGGATTATGAAAAGCAATTAAAGAAAGGAGATACGTTAATTTTATCAGCATTCGGTGGTGGTTTCACTTGGGGGGCTGTATACATCAAATGGGCGTATAATTCTTAAAAAATATTATTTTTACACTATTAAACCAGTACGAAATGAACATTAAAGAGATACAAGACTTAATTAAATTTGTCGCTAAATCAGGAGTTAGTGAAGTGGAAATCGAACAAAAAGATTTTAAAATCACTATAAAGTCTGAGGACAAAAAAGAAGAGAGACAAATTTACGTTCAAGCTGCTGCACCTGCTGCATTGCCTGCGCCTGTTGCGCCTGCCGCTGCACCAGCACCAGCACCAGCACCAGCACCTGCTGCGCCTGCCGCTGCACCAGCAACTGACGATGATTCAAAATATTTAACGATTAAATCTCCAATGATTGGTACTTTCTACCGCTCAGCTGGTCCAGATAAAGATGCTTTTGTATCTGTTGGTGACTCAATCGGAAATGGAGATACGGTTTGTATCATTGAAGCAATGAAATTGTTCAACGAGATAGAAGCTGAAATTACAGGTAAAATTGTCAAGGTTTTAGTTGATGATGCTACTCCTGTTGAATATGATCAACCATTATTCTTGGTAGATCCTTCTTAGTAGATTTATTATTGAGTCCACTTGTTGAATCAAGTGGACTATTTTTTTCATAAAAACATTTAGGCATGTTCAAAAAAATATTGATTGCCAATAGAGGTGAAATAGCTTTGCGCGTTATTCGTACGTGTAAAGAAATGGGAATTAAAACTGTTGCTGTATATTCAACTGCAGATAAAGATAGTCTTCCTGTGCGTTTTGCTGATGAAGCGGTTTGTATCGGCCCAGCAGTAAGTGCTCAGTCTTACTTATCCATTCCAAATATTATAGCAGCAGCAGAAATTACAAATGCGGATGCCATTCATCCTGGTTATGGATTTCTTTCAGAAAATGAAAAGTTTTCTAAGGTTTGTCAAGAACATAACATCAAATTTATTGGTGCAACTCCAGAGCAAATTGCAGGAATGGGAGACAAGGCTAGTGCAAAAGCAACAATGATTGCAGCTGGTGTTCCTTGTATCCCTGGATCAAAGGGTCTGCTAAAAGATTTGGCTGATGCGAAATCAACGGCTAAGAAAATAAAATACCCTGTAATTCTTAAAGCAACTGCCGGTGGTGGTGGTAAAGGAATGCGTGTGGTATGGAAAGAAGAAGATATGGAAGCAGCATGGGATGGTACTCGTGCTGAATCTGCAGCGGCTTTTGGAAATAATGGTCTTTACATGGAGAAATTCATCGAAGAGCCTAGACATATTGAAATTCAAATTGCGGGTGACCAATACGGTAATGCATGTCACTTATCTGAAAGAGATTGTTCTATTCAAAGACGTCATCAGAAATTGGTTGAGGAAACGCCTTCTCCATTTATGACAGATGAGTTAAGAGGTGCAATGGGTGTTGCAGCTATTAAAGCAACGAAAGCAGTAAACTACGAGGGTGTAGGTACAGTTGAGTTTTTAGTTGATAAGCACCGTGATTTCTACTTCATGGAAATGAATACTAGAATTCAAGTTGAGCATACAATTACTGAAGAAGTAATTAACTTTGATTTAATCAAAGAGCAGATTAAACTTGCGGCTGGTGAAAAAATGTCTGGAGAGAATCATTACCCAACAATGCATGCGATTCAGTGTCGAATCAATGCTGAGGATCCTCACGCAAATTTTAGACCTTCCCCAGGTAAAATTACAAGTTATCACGCTCCAGGTGGACATGGTGTTCGTATTGACACACATGTTTATGCAGGATACACTATTCCGCCAAACTACGATTCAATGATTTCAAAATTGATTGTAGTTGCTCAAACGCGAGAAGAAGCAATTTTGAAAATGAAACGTGCTTTAGGTGAGTATATCATAGAAGGAGTCAAAACAACAATTCCTTTCCACCAAAAATTAATGGAAGATAAAAAGTTCAATGAAGGTGACTTCACCACAAGTTTCATGGAAACATTTGAATTTTAATTTCAGATTTAATTATAAAGAAGGGCTTCCATTAATTGGGAGCTCTTTTTGTTTATAAGCAATTTTAACTATGAAACTCTCTTTGTTGAAAGCTCTGAAGTCGGCGTTGCAATTGAAATGTCCACGTTGTAGAAAAGGTATGTTGTTTAATCAAAAAGGACTTATTGTTTATACGGATATGCTAGGAATGCCCGAGAATTGTTCTCATTGCAAGTTAAAATATGATTTAGAACCGGGTTTTTGGCTTGGTGCTCTATGGACGAGTTATCCAATTGTCGTTTTGCTCGAATTGCCATTTTTAATTTGCGCCTTAATGCTTGATGGAATTTGGATGTGGTTATCCTTTGTAGGATTAATTTTGGCATTTTTTATTGCATGGCCATTAATGTTACGCTTGGGACGTTCTTTCTGGATACATGTGAATGTTAGATATGAACATGAAAGTAACTAAATGTGTTTCTTTAATTCGTTAATAAAAGTTTGCATTGACATTCCACCCGATTGACGCCAAACTACTTTGCCTGATTTAAAGATGACAAAAGTAGGTACTCCACGAACTTGAAATTTTGCCGCAAGTGATTGATTTTTATCAACATCAATTTTTAATATCCGAGCTGATTCACCAACTTCCTTTTTTAATTGATCCATTACTGGAGTCATTGCCTTACATGGTCCACACCAAGTAGCAAAGAAATCAACAAGTGTTGGCTTGTCTGAATTAATTATATCTGTAAATGATTCCATATATAAACAAATATAATTGATTATAATGATATAAATTGTAACACAAGTTACGGTGGGTTGTGCATAAATATTAAGTATTTTTGTTCCTATGCAATTAGCGAAACGACTTACCCTTCATTTTCTCAAACTGCTTTTGTTCTGGGTGTTGTTATTTGATTTTCAACGCATTTTATTTTCAATTCATAATTGGGATAAATTTCAAGATGTTACTTGGGCAGATTGGTTTCTAACGTTCATTTATTCATTTCGATTAGACATCGCAACGGGGGGGTTTTTAAGTGTGCTTCCTTTATTGTTTATTGCTGTGTACCTAATTAAGCCTTCCAAGCTTACAAGGGGTGTTTTTATCGGTGTCATTTTAATTGAGACGCTCATTGTGTCATTTATTCACGCTGGCGAAATCAATGCATATCCAGAATGGAATCATAAATTAACCTCGCGTGTTTTTACACATTTATCTAATCCAGATGAGGTGTTTAGAACAGCGGATTATTCCATGACATTTTGGTTTACTGTATACTCGATCCTTGAATTGGTATTTGCTTGGCGCTTGATAACGATTTTATTTAAAAAACAATCGGACCTGGAGATTCAAAAATGGTTTTTTAAGCTTCCTATAGCGCTTGTTTCTTTTCTTGTGTTAGGTGTACTTTCTTTTTTACTCGCTCGTGGAGGGTGGCAGCAAATTCCTATTAATATTGATTCAGCGTACTTTTCAAATAGACATGTTGCAAATGATTTAGCTGTGAATTCGACATACTATTTTGCAAACAGTTATTTACTTTACAATAGAAGTGAGATTGATGAATCTATTCCTAAAATTGAGCCATCTAAAGCTAAAAGTATAGTGGACGAATATTACAGTTATCCACGTGAACATAATGTTGAAATTTTTTCGAATAAGCGTCCTAATATTGTCTTTGTTATCCTAGAAAGTTGGGCTGGGGAAGCCGTAGGGTGCATGAGTGAAACAAAAGGTGCTACACCAAATTTTGATGCACTGTCAAAAGAGGGACTTCTTTTTACGAATATGTATTCTACGAGCAGTACTTCTGAAATTGGAAACAGTAGTATTTTTAGTGGAAACCCAGCAATTCCTGAAATATCAGTATCATTACAGCCAGAAAAACATCGGAAATTACGCTCCATAAATCAAGATCTTCAAGATTGGGGGTATTCTTCTGGTTATATTTTTAGCGGTGATCTTAAGTACGGGAACATTGGAGGTTATTTTATGGATCATGGATTTGAAGATGTGAAAGATGAAAACGATTTCCCAACAGGACTGGAACGTGGTAAATTGAATTATTATGATGAGGCTTTATTCGAGTTGTTTATTGATCGACTAAATAAAGCGAAAGAACCGTTTTTACAGTGCGCGTTTACCGGAAGTACTCACTCACCCTACGATCACCCTAAAAGTAACAGGCAAAACTGGGAAGGTGTTGAAGCAGCGTTTATGAATTCGGTTATTTATGCAGATCATTGTTTGAACGATTTTATCGAAAATTGCAAGAAGGAAAAGTGGTTTAATAATACAATTTTTGTTTTTGTTGCCGATCATGGTCATGCTTCACCTGCTGCTCAAAGTCCACATGATAATGCGTTCTACCGAATTCCAATGTTGATTTGGGGGAACCCTTTGAAAGATGAATTTCGAGGTGCACGAATTGAAAAAGTGGGTTCTCAGGCCGATATTGCGACGACATTAATGAATCAATTGGGCGGAGATGTTACTTTATATAAATGGAGTAAAGACCTTCTAAACCCAAATGTTCCAGAATTTGCATTGCACACTGTTATTGGAGGTTATGGCTGGGTAACGAATAAGGGATCAATGGTATACTCTATGCGAACTCAAAATGTTGTAAATAGTAGTTTTACTCCTGAGGAAGAATCAATAGAGACAGAAAAAGGAAATGCCTTTTTGTATCAAATTTATCAAGACTATAAAAATTTATAATTTGAAAATTTTAGTAGTTCGTTTTAGTTCAATTGGTGATGTTGTATTAACAACGCCAGTTGTTCGTGCGCTAAAAAATCAATTGGACTTTCCAGAAATTCATTTCTTAACAAAGAAACCTTTTGCTTCTATTCTAGATGGCAACACCAATGTAGATCGCATTATAACAATTGAGAAGTCTATCGATGAGGTAGTGGATCAACTGAAATTGGAAAAATACGATTGGGTAATCGATTTGCATAATAATTTGCGAACAACTTCATTAAAGAAAAAACTAAGACGTCCTTCAAAAACATTCAATAAACTGAATATTCGTAAATGGCTTTTGGTAAAATTCAAAATTGATAAAATGCCAGATGTGCACGTTGTAGATCGCTATTTTGATGCAGTGCGGAGTCTAGGCGTAGAGAATGATCATCGCGAAGGAGAGTTTTCTCTGTCAGAAAGCGACTATGTTGATGTTGAAAGAAAATTCCATGTCAATGCTAAATCCTATATTACCATAGCAATTGGGGCTCAATTCGCAACCAAACGCATGCCGAAAAGCTTGTTGGATAAATTAATATCTAATATTCATGCTCCCGTTGTATTGGTTGGAGGGGAAATGGATTCTGAGTTGGCTTCTGAATTGCTTGCAAGCACCGACCGAAAGGATGTTTGGAATGCTTGCGGCGATTACAATTTGAAGCAGTCAGCAAGTATTGTTGCCCAAAGCGCAAAATTAATTACCAATGATACGGGCATGATGCATATTGCAAGTTGTCTGATAGTTCCAGTTGTTTCTGTCTGGGGAAATACTGTGCCATCGCTTGGAATGTATCCGTATTATCCGAGTAATAAAAACATGTTCTCGATTCATCAGGTGGATGGGCTGTCATGTAGACCCTGTTCAAAAATTGGTTTTCAAAAATGCCCGAAAGGTCACTTCAAATGTATGAATGATCAATCTCTAAATGGAATTTTAAAGAAGGTAAACTAGTTTATTCGCCTAAGAATAGTTTTTTCAATTCAGTGGCATCAGCAGGATTCATTTTTCCCGCTAAAATTAAACTCAATTGCTTTCTTCTTAAAGCCCCATCAAATCGTAGTTTTTCCTTATCTGTTTCTGGAATCAACTCAGGAACCTGAATTGGACCTCCATTTTGATCAACGGCTACAAAGGTATAAATTGCTTCGTTACATTTAATTCGTGCTCCTGTAACATGATCTTCAACATATACATCTACGAATACTTCCATAGAGGATGTGAAAGCTCTAGAAACTTTGGCTTCAAGTGTTACAATTGACGCGTGCTGAATTGGTTGTTTAAAAGAAACATTATTTACTGCAGCAGTGACAACGACCCGCTTGCAATGTCTATGTGCTGATACACTGGCAATCACATCCATCCATGCAAGTAATTCTCCCCCGAATAAATTCCCCAAGGTATTTGTGTCATTAGGAAGTACAACCTTGGTTGTAATTGATAATGTCTCTTTTGCAGTTTTAGTTTTCATGCCGTCTTTTTTTACAAAATTAGGATTAATCAAGAATCAATGTAAGATTCGTCTCTTTTTTTGAAACTTTATTGTTGAAAATCCGAAGAATACTTAACGCGAGCAGGTTTTTTTTCGTTGTTTGTTTAACTTTACATCATAGAATTATGAATATGGACAAATTAATAAGTGCTTTCCCAAATAATATTACACAAGCGATTGCTATTGCAAAGGAAACTACCTTGAGTAAAGTTACAAACGATATTCAAAACGTTGTTGTTTGTGGAATGGGCGGTTCTGGTATTGGAGGACGATTGGTTCAGAAGTGGGTTGAAAACGAAATCAATGTTCCGTTAACAGTTGTTCACGATTATTTTTTGCCGAAATTTATTTCTAAACACACCCTTGTAATCGCATCTTCATACTCAGGTCATACTGAGGAGACAATTAGTTGTGTAGAAGATGCACTTAAATCAGGTGCTCACATCGTTGGTGTTTGTTCAGGCGGTCTTCTTGAAAAAATGGGACAAGAACATGGATTTGATACGATTATCGTTCCAGGCGGAAATCCTCCAAGAACGGCGTTGGCCTTTTCATTGACACAACTTTTACATATTTTAAATCAATTTGAATTAATCGGAACAACATGTATTGAGCAGCTGGAATCGGCTAGAGAATTGATTGTTTCTTCCGGAACGAAAATTAAGGAAGAAGCCATGATTATGGCGAAATTCCTAAAGGATCATGTCGGTATTTTATATGCTACAACAGAATATGAGCCTGTTTTAATTCGTGCTAGACAACAATTTAATGAAAACAGTAAGTTGTTGTGTTGGCATCATGTCATTCCAGAAATGAACCATAACGAACTTGTTGGTTGGGGAGGTGGTGATAATCGATTTGCTACTGTGTTTTTTGATACAGATGATATTTCGGAAAGAAATGCCAGAAGATTAGAAATTACGAAAGCCGTTATTGATAAGAAATCGAATAAAAAACTCGAATTTAAATGTCAAGGAAACAACTTGATAGAACGATCCATATACATGATTAATGTGGTGGATTGGTCGTCTCTTTTCTTGTCAGAATTAAACAAAGTTGATCCAATCGATATTGCTATTATAGATTATCTAAAGGAAGAACTGTCTAATTTCTAATGAGCAAACCTATCGTTAAGTACCAAAATTTAGGGTTGATAGATTACAAGGAAGCTTGGGATTATCAAGAAAAATTGTTTCGTGCTACAGTAGACCAAAAAATTAGTATCCGTAATGGTGAGTCTTCTGAACCAACCGAAAATCATATTTTATTTTGTGAACATCCTCATGTTTTTACTTTAGGTAAAAGCGGGGATAAAGATCATCTTCTATTAAATGATGAATCTTTGAAACAAAATAATGCAACGTATTACGAAATCAACCGTGGTGGAGATATTACGTATCATGGACCAGGACAACTTGTTGTTTATCCAATTTTTGACTTAGATCATTTCTTTTCGGATATCCATAAATACCTCAGATACCTTGAAGAAAGTGTTATTTTAACTTTGGCCGAATACGGTATTGTATCAGGTCGCGTGGATGGTTTAACAGGAGTGTGGATTGATGGTGATAAACCAACAGCTAGAAAGATTTGCGCAATTGGTGTGAAAAGTTCTCGATGGGTTACTATGCACGGAATTGGTTTTAATGTCAATTCTGATCTATCCTATTTTTCTCATATTATCCCTTGTGGAATTCAAGATAAAGCCGTAACTTCAATGGAACGCGAGTTAGGACGTAAATTGGACATGGAAGAAGTGTCTAATGTTCTTAAAGAGAAACTCGCAACCCTATTTGAGTTTTCGTACACGGTTTAAATGAAAAGAATAAGTTTAAAATTTCTTAAGTATAGCTTGTACACGTTGTTGGCATTGTTCATCACGTTCAACTTGTTTATTGTGCTCTCCGGAAGGTTTTATATGTACAAAGGAATAGTAAATACATACTTGGTAGGTAAAACGGGACCAACCATTTATGATCTTAACGTATTCCCATATTCCACAGTAGAAGCTGCACAGAAGCCCACATCTATAATTAAAGATGAGCGATATAATCAGTTTGTTTTACCAGAGAATTATAAGGCGATTATCGATGAACTCGATACAAAAGCGTTCTTAGTCTTTCGTGGAGATACATTGCTCTATGAAAATTATTGGGGGGGACATACAGAAAGTACTGTTTCTAATTCTTTTTCAGTCGCCAAAACACTTGTCGCTATTTTAATCGGCATAGCAATTGAAGATGGGGACATTAAAAGTATAGATGATCAGGTTTCTCTTTATTTACCTGAGTTCGCTGATAAGGGTAAAGATGAGGTGACCATCAGACATTTGTTGGAAATGGCTTCAGGTTTAGATTGGGAAGAGAGTGGAAAAAATCCATTTTCGGATAATGCTGAATCATATTATGGTAGTGATCTGAGAAGATTGGTGATTGGGCAGTCTATGGAGAGTATGCCAGGTAAAATATTTAAATATCAAAGTGGTAATTCGCAATTGTTAGGATACATTGTTGAAGCTGCAACAGGGAAAGGTTTAAGTGAATATGCAGAAGAAAAAGTTTGGAAGAGAATCGGAGCTGAACACGATGCTTATTGGAGCCTTGATAAAGAATTAGGGGATGAAAAAGCATTTTGTTGTATGTATGCTACAGCACGTGATTATGGTCGAATTGGACAGTTATTATTAAACAAGGGTTGTTTTAACGATGAGCAAATTATTCCTTCTTGGTTCTACTATGAAATGGTAACACCTCAGGAATTGACAACAGAAGATGGAATACCAAATTATAGATATGGATTACATACATGGACTTATTTAGATCCAGAAGGAAAAGTAGATTATTGTCGAGGAATTAATGGTCAATATGTTATCTCAATACCAAGCGAAAATTTAGTTATTATACGACTAGGATCAAAGAAAAAACCTTTGGTAACAATCCCGGAAGATAAGTTTCAAGATAAAGAATACATCGATAAAATCAAGTTGAAAGTAGGTCATTCTTACGGCTTATTTGAATATATTGCGCTCGGAAAATTAATAAGTTCAAATAAGAAACTTGTTAAAGATTGAAATAGTATAATTAAGAAAATAATCAGATGCGCGAGGAGCTTTTAGGCCCAAAGGTAGAAAATATTGGAGTAGCAGTAGTTCAACAATTAAGTGAAACAAAGGAGAAGATCTATAATGTTTATCTATTAAATTTAGGAGAAGATATTATTGATGAGATATTAATTACTAGCCGAGGTTATGGTGAAAATCTAGCTACTGGAGAAAAAATTAAAACATCAGTCTTAAGACATAAGGTTGATTTATTAATGCCAAACGAAGTTGCGAAAATAGAACCTATAATGGAAAGTGTTTTCGGATTGGCAAATGAATTCTGGGTTAGCTACTATTGTCACGATAAAATGTATGATAAAAAATTTGTGTTTTTGCCAGAAACTTTAATGGAGAAAAACATGAAAATAATTCCTGAAATTGGTGATAAAGGAGTCATGATTATTTGATTTCATCACTTTACCATCTTCATTTTGTATATTTGTATAACTGCGTACTCTATGAGTATAAAAAACGACAATTTATGTTGAAGTCATTTTTAAATATAGGATTGATTTTTATTGGGGTAATTTCTGCTTCGTTAATGCTAAATTCATGCGGAGGAGATACACCTTCCGATGCTGTTGGAGATGATATTGTCGTGGATGATGACTACTACGAATTTCAAGATTTTGCACTAGGTGTCTATGATATTCCTGCTATAATTTCTCTACCAGATGAAACTGCTAATATTGGAGCTTCAACAAAACCAGAAGTTGTGCATATCGAAGATGATATTAAATGGGAAGTTAATATTGGATCAAATTTTCAATTATTAATTGAAGATTATGGAGATATCAACGATCTAATCGAAGTTGAAAAGAAAGAGTTAGCTGAACAAACCTTTTTTAAAGTGAAATACTTAATCGATGAAGCTGACTTAATCTTATACGAACGTACGCTGCTTGTAAAAGGAACCGATAAGGCTTCTCCTAAAGTTGGTGTTGAACATAAGTCTTACCATGTTTATGGTTCAAAAGTTATTGATGGGATTACATACGAATTGCAATCTCGTGAAGATGGTTACGAAAAGGTAATCATTGAATTAATGGCGAAGTCTATTAAGTCACTTCGACCAATTGAATAAAAATTAAATTCTAGGCGCAAAGCCAGAAATCGGATGGAATTAACACGTGAGAAAGTTTTAGAAGTACTTGGTGCTATCGTTGAACCAGACTTAAAACAAGATATCGTTTCTGCTAATTTGGTAGAAAATCTCGAAATTACAGATGAAGTCATTAAGCTTACCGTACTGGTGTCAAACCCAGCATTACACGCGCGTAAACGTATGACTGAAGCGATAGATTTTAACTTGAAAAAATCATTTGGAGAACAAATTGTAATCCAAAGTGAGGTGAAAGGAATGCCAGCAGAAGCAAAGTCCGCACACCGAAAAATATTACCTGAAGTAAAGAATGTAATTGCAATTGCATCAGGAAAAGGTGGGGTTGGAAAATCTACTGTTACAGCAAATCTCGCTGGTGGGTTGGCAAAAGCAGGTTATCGCGTAGGAATTGTTGATGCCGATATTTATGGTCCTTCTATGCCTACAATGTTTGATGTAGTTGACGAAAAACCAACGATGATTGATATTGATGGTGTTCCAAAGATTAGTCCTGTAGTTAGTTATGGAATTAAGATTTTATCCATTGGTTTTTTCACGGAACAAGATAGTGCTGTCGTGTGGAGAGGCCCACTGGCTGCTAAAGCATTAACGCA
>Ga0193954_1001652_pt1 | contig 11189 bp, 8 predicted proteins | sample BB_5_MG_FD_140340 | JGI IMG/M metagenome (GOLD analysis project Ga0193954, IMG submission 140340) | Microbial mat bacterial communities from the Broadkill River, Lewes, Delaware, United States - BB_5_MG | ecosystem: Environmental > Aquatic > Freshwater > River > Microbial mats | place: USA...
AGGAGGAGCCGGCCCCCCTCAAGGCGGAGATTCGTTCCGTGGCCCAGACCATTGCCACGCGCTACGACGTCACCTCCGCGTTCACGGAGGACTTTCGAAAGCGGCTCAGCGGGGGCCTGACGAGCCGGGTGGTCATCGAGACCCTCTTGCTGGCCCCCGACGGCGCTCCGATGGCGGCGCGAGTGCGCAGCTGCAAGCTGCGCCTGGACGTATGGGACGAGCTTGTCTACGCCCAGATCCGCGATTCCACGCGCGTGCGCCGCCGCACATTTCGTCTCATCGATGATGCGCTGAGGGCCTGCGGGAGGGTAGACACCGCCATCGCGGATGAGGCCATGATACGGGCGGAAACGGGCTATCGTGTGCAGGCCACAGTATCCTTGAACCCGGTGTCCGAAGAGCTCTTGGAGAGGACCCGCGAGTTCACCTCGAACCCGCGCGGCAGCGTGGAGGGACGGCCCCGGGCCTTCTTTGGTGCCGTCTCGCGTCTGTTCAGGACCGAGTCTGACATCCGCGGCAGTGTCTTTGTCTTCCTCTCAAGGCGAATGGGCCGCGCCGACCTGAGGGAGACGCCCTGATGTGGCCGCGGATCTCCCGCTTCGAGCGACGCATCATCGTCGCCATCTTCTTGAGCGCGCTGATCCCCTTCCTCATCTCACTCATCTTCATCCCTCAGATCATCGAAAGCCGTCTTGCGTTGTCCATGCACGCAGGCGTCAAGAGCCAACTCGACGCCTCAGCGGTCTTCTTCAGCGAGTTCTTCAACGCCAAGAAGAGAGAGTACTCCGCCCGGGCCGAGACCATCTCCCGCGACCCGGTGCTGATCCGTTCCGCACGTGCCAAGAACGTCGAAGACGTGCAAGCCCGCCTGCGGCAGTTCATTGATGACAATATGGAGATCCGCAGGCTGACAGTGCTCAGCGCGGAAGGGGTGAGCATCGCCCAGGTCGACGGGCCCGAGGACCGCCAAGGCCCAGACCTCGTGCCCAAGACGATCGCCCTGCCGTTGGGGGTGGGCGATGCGCCGCGCCTGGAGGCTGAGTTTGTCCTGCCCAAGAAGTACCTCAAGGACCGCGCCCACGCGGAAGAGATCGCCACACTCTACGACGCGGCCCTTCGGTCCTCCGACCAACGCGCTCGCACCTTCTATTGGACCTACTTTGCGATCGCTTTCGCCTTGCTGCTCTTCGCGCTGGCGGTGGGATTTTTCTTAGCCCGAAGCGTGACGCGACGAATTGCTCACCTCGCCTCGGCCACCGAGCGGGTGGCCCGCGGGGAGTCCGGCTTCACGGTGCCCATCAAGGGCGATGATGAGATCACGGAGCTGACCTTTGGCTTCAATCGCATGATCGAGGAGGTCGCAGACGCACGGGACCGCATCGTCTACCTCGAAAAGGTCTCGGGCTGGCAGGAGTTCGCCCGGCGCCTCGCCCACGAAATCAAGAACCCCCTGACTCCCATTCGGCTGGCCATCCAAGAGCTGAGGCGACGCGTGCCGGAGCAAGATCAGCGCTTCAAGAAGCTCGTGAATGAGTCCGCGGACGTGGTCGAGGAGGAGATCAGCGCGCTCACGCGGCTCGTCGATGAGTTTTCAAACTTTGCGCGCCTGCCAGAAGTGCACCCCGTACCTTTGGAAGTGAACTCCTTCATCGAAGAGTTCCTCGCCGCCTACAACCACTTCTCTCCGGAGGCTCAGGTCGAAGTGGAGCTGCCCAAGGAGACGCCGGTGGCGCCCATTGATCGGGTGATGCTCAAGCGTGTGCTCGCGAACTTGGTGCTCAACGCCATCCAAGCCTCGGGGCCGCAGGCCGCAAAGCTGTGGATTCGCGCGTGCACCATTCCCGCGACCCAGATGGTGGAGATTCGGGTCGAGGATAATGGCCCCGGGGTCCCGCTCGACCACGCGGCGAAGATCTTCGAGCCCTATTACACGACCAAGGCTGAGGGCACCGGGCTGGGGCTGGCCATCGTGAAGAAGATCGTTCTTCAGCACCATGGCAGCATCGCGCTGCGACGTGCGCCGGCCGGCGGCGCGGCCTTTGTCATCTTGCTGCCCCCCGCGCCCAAGGGCGCTCGTCCCGAGCGCGGCGAGGCCGAAGAGGAGGCGAAGGAGATCGCGCGACGCTCCCAGCGCCTGGCCGCGATCAGCCCCGATGACGCAGTATAGGCGCGCGCGCTCGTCTTGAGTTGGCTTATTGCCGCGCGGCCCCATAGGCTCGGCCTCGGTGCGAATCACGATATTGAGCCTCTGCGTCCTCACCGGTGGGATCGCGGCCTGCGCAAGCGGACCCCGGCCTGCCCCCAAGCCCGCGGCTGAGGCCCCACCCCCGCGCCCTCCGCGCCGCATCGGCCTGGGCACAAAGCCCGGGCAGGTCGAGTTGGAGTCCGCCATCGCGGCGGCCAAGGCCGGCAAGCTGGACCTGGCCGCCAAGCGGGCCAATGACGCGATCGAGAAGAACCCGAACTTGGAGCACGCCTACCTGCTGCTGGGTAGCGCCTGCGCCATGAAGGACGACAGCGCCTGCGAGCGGGCGGCCTACGAGCGAGGCATCGAGGCCCTGCCCCGCTCCGCTCCGCTGAAGCGGGAGCTGGGCCTGTGGTTCCTACAAAATGGCAAGTACGATGAGGCCATTCAGCGCTACGAGCAGGCCAATACCCTCGCAGGTGGCAAGGCGCCCGAGTACATGGCGGACCTAGCCTATGCCTACGTCTTTGCAGGTAAGGTTGCCAAGGCCAAGAGCCTAGCCACGGATGCGCTCAAGCTCGACGCCGGCTGCTTCACCTGCGCGATGTCTTTAGGGCAAGCGAACTTGTCGCTCCGCGAGTACCCCGACGCTGTCGAGGCCTATAAGACGGCGGCAGCGCTAGACCGCGCCTCGCCGGACGCAAAGCATGGGCTCGCAAAGTCATATTTTCTAGCAGGACAGCTTGCCGATGCCTCTGGAATCTACGAGGCGCTGGTCAGCCAACAACCGGAAGACCATCGACTGAGGGTGCAGGCCGCCCAAGTACAGATGGCGATGAAGAAGTACAAAGCGGCCGCTGCTCACCTGCAGGTGGTGGCCGATGCCAACCCCGGCCAAAAGGCGCTGCTTGAGCGGTTGCTCGAAGCCCAAACAAAGGCCAAGGACAAAAAGGGCGCCGCCTCGACCAAGAAGCGGATCCGCGACCTGGGAGGTCAATGAACGTGAGTGATTCCAACAATCCGGGCCACGCCCCGATCAACAAGCCGGTGCAGGTAAAAATTGAGCTCGACCCGGAGACCGCGCAGGGCATGTACGTGAACATGGCTATGGTGAACCACAGCGAGAACGAGTTCACGCTGGACTTCATCTACGTGCAGCCTCAGGAGCCCAAGGGCAAAGTGCGGGCGCGGGTCATCACCAGCCCCAAGCACGCCAAGCGTATGCTGGCTGCGTTGCAAGACGCGGTGACGGGCTTCGAGCGCAAGTTCGGGCCCATTGATGCCGGTGGTGGGCCGCCTGCGCCTTCTGGAAGTTTCGTAAACTAGCTCAGCGCCCCCACAGGCCGCCACTCTTGCCTGAGCTGCCTTTGGCCGAGCTGCCTTTGGCGCCGCCGCCTCGGTTAGTGTCCGCAGACCCCGCCTCGGCGCTGGCGCCGACGATCTCGGCGAACTCCTCGGCGCTGATGAACTGCGGCGTATAGGACACGCCCAGGCTCTGCAGCTGCCCGACAAAGGCGCGCAGGTGGTTCTCTGAGCCCTTGCGCAGGTTTGCGTAGACCTTGAGCAGGTCGGGCTTGGAGGTGTGGCTCATCATCTCGTCGAGATCAGCGATGTCGAGGTCCTCGATGGTCGCCCCCACCATGAGCGCGGCTTGCAGCGACGCGCTGCCCTGCGCGACCAGGTCGAAGTACAGCTGCTGCAGGACCGTATCGGAGAACACGCCCACCGGCTGGCCACCGACTGGGTCCGGCAGGTTATAGGCCACCAAGAGGTCCAACACCGCCTCGGTGTGGGTCTGCTCAGAGTCTGCGATGTTCAGGAAGATCTGCAGGTTCCATTGCGCCCCCAGCGTGAGGTAGACGTCGCGGGCGAGCTTCTCTTCCTCTCGAAGAAAGGTCAGGTCGTGATACTCGTCCAGGCTGACTCGGATCTGCGGCGTCGCGGGCTGCAACCTGCCAAAGGGCGCTGCGGATGCAGGCGCCGGGCACACTGCGAAGGTCAGAGCCGCGACGGGGGCAAATAGGGCTGCGGTGAGGACGTTGGCTTTCATCTCATAACTCCTTGCGCGTCTTGCGCGTCTGTCAGGATGAATTGCAGCCCGCGTGCCAAGCGCTATCCGGTCGTGTCGGCGCTGCTTGGGGCCTCGCTCGACAACAGGGTTCGTCGAAATCGTCGAGCTTCGACGATTTCGACGCTCACCAGGACAATCGCATCGAGGCGAAGGTGATGTGCGCCTGAGTATCGAAGGGCGAGGAGTTCGAAGACTGGGCCAAGAAGCGGTACTCCGCCCAGATATCAAAGCGCGGCCAAGCTGCGCTGCTGTCTGCCGTCGGCACCCGGGTTAGCGCGACGCGGAGCCCAGGAGATACGCGCAGATCCCGCCGGTCATCGCCTATCGGGGCGTAGGCCGCATCATAGGCCGGCCAGCCCTCGTAGTCGCGCGACTCTAGGCGCAAGAAGCCCTGCGCAAATGCGGACTTGCTCAGCATCTGTTTAATGCCCAGCGCGGCCCGGTGCCCCGAGTACAAGAACTCCGTGCCGACGTTGTTCACCTGCTCGTCGGTGAGAGATTGAAGCAGCAGCCCGCTGGGCCCAAATGCCCGCCGGAAGACATAGTCGAGCTGCAGGCCCGCCCGAGACCACAAGCCTTGCCCCAAGTGCAGCGCCACCTCGATCTGGGTGTCTTGGTCATCGATGGCCGTGTCGTCGGCGCGAACGAACCAGCGCGCCCCAAGCCGGGTCCAAACAGACAGGGTCGTTCGGGAAGGCAGATTGACGGACACGCTGGCCTTCGTCCAAGCGTCCAGCGCGCTGGTCTCCCCCGCCCCGTAGAACCAGCGATAGGACAGGTCCGCCGCGATCCGGGCGCGGAACCACCGCTCAGGTTCGATGCCCAGCTCCACGACTAGGGCCGGGCGGAGGTAGTCCAGGTCAGAGTAGGCCTGTTGATTCTTCAAAGTCGCCAGGCTGAGTTCCACGGTCAGATCGGTGGGCAAGTCCTCACCCCAGGCCGGGTTCATGAAGGCGTACAGCTCGTGAAAGTGGGCGTCGAGGTCACCGTGCTGGCTGAAGAGGCTGAGCTCGCCGGCGTAACCCAGGGACCAATAGGGTGCCAGGTCGAGGCCGACCTCGCCGCGCGCGTGCAGGCCCAGCTCCCACTCCTCAGAGCTGTCGAGGAAGATGTTGCTCGTGTGGGAGGTCTCTACATCGACCGCGGTCACGATCTCGGGACTGCATGCGAGGGCGATGAGCAGCGGGACAAACATGACTCATCCCTCCTTGCCCTTTCGTCCGCGCTCTCTGCGCTGACGAGCGTCCCCCGCGCCGTCCTGCTTACCGCGACCCCGCCGCCTTCGATCGCGGCGAGAGCGAAATCGATCCTCTTCACCGTCGCGGATGCCATCGCCATCTCGGTCGATGAAGGGCTTCTTCTTCGAGGGCTCGGCGGAGGAAGCAGCGAGGCCAACGGCGGGGACCCACAGCAGCCCAAGAGCGAGCCCTAAGGTCAGCAAGTCTCTGCGCGTCGACATCACCACATCCTCCTATCGTACCCAGTCCCCAGGTCAGCGCCCGCCGTTGCCGCCGCTGGACCCGCCGGACCCGCCGGAGGCTGCATTGCCAGCGCCGGCTGTGCCATTGCTGCCGCTGGCGCCTGCGGCACCACCACCGCTGGTTCCTGCCGCGCCGCTTCCCGCGCTATCGCGGACCCCGTCACCGTTGGCGTCAACAAAGCCTGCGCCGCGGCCACCGTTGCCGCCGCTGCGTGCGCCCCGCTGGGCCGCGACGTTCGCGCCGCGCTGCGGGGTGTTCTTCATTCGCCAGCGCCGGTGCTGACCACGTTCGGTCGCCACGCCTGCGCCTCCGTCGGCGATGCCATCACCGTCCACGTCGACAAAGCCCGCGCCGCCGGCTGATGCGCCGGTGGCGAGGCGACGACGGCTCCGGGTCTGGGTCTGAAGCGCCGCCGGGTCTTGGGCCCCGGCCGCGGCCCCGGCGTGCAACCGGTCGCGGGTCTGCAGCTTATCCTGCGTCTTCACCTTCAGCGCGGCGCCCGCCGCCGCCTTGGCCTTCGCCTGCACCTTCTGCTTGCTCTGAGCCTTGGCTTGGGTGCGCGTCTGCAGCGCCTCATCTGCCGGCGCCTCCGGGGTGTGCAGGCGGTCCTGCACCTTCGCCTGGGCCGCCTCGGGCTTTGGCGTGTCGGCCTGCGCCGCGGTGGCCTCCTGGCCCGGGGCTGCTGTCGCCAGCGCGGCGACCATCATTCCTGCTTGGAACATACCCAACATGATTCGAACTCCTTCCGTGACCGCGGCGCTCCGCGGCCTCGCATCCCTATAGAGCAAGCCATGGGCCAACTGCTCTGGCTGCGAGTACGTGCCGGGAAGATCACCTTGGTCGATCGAAGCTCGACGAAAACGTCGAAGCTCGACGATCGTGTCGAGCGGCTAGAGTTCGTACTTGTTCAGCTTGTAGCGCATCGTGCGCTCGCTCAGCCCCAGCGCACGGGCCGCGGCGCTCTTGTTACCCCCGTGCGCAGCCAGGGCCTCCTTGAGCAGCGAGGTCTCAAGTTCAGCCACCTGCACGTCGAGCGGGCGATGCAAAATCGCTGGGGCGACCGGACCTGAGGTCTGGGTCCGCGCCGGGGCGCCAAAGAGTTGGGGCGGGAAGTCCTCGGCGGTGAGCACAGGCCCCTCGGCCAGCACCAGGGCGCGCTCCAGCCAATTCTCGAGTTCTCGAACGTTGCCCGGGAAGGGCCAACCTCGCAGCGCCTGCATAACGGCCGGAGCGATCTCCTGGGGTACCCCCGGGCCGAGGTCACGGTGCTTGGCGAGCAGGCGCGCGGCGAGCAGAGGCAGATCTTCTGGCCGCTCGCGCAGCGCGGGCATGCGCAGCTCGACCACGTTGAGCCGGTAGAACAGATCCTCTCGAAACCGCCCCTCCTGGATCCGCGCCGGCAGGTCACGGTGGGTGGCTGTGATGATGCGGACATCCGTCATGCGAGGGGTGGTCTCCCCAACCCGCTCGAAGGTCCCCGACTGGATCACCTCTAGCAACTTGACCTGCGTAGCGAGGGGCACGTCGCCGAGCTCGTCGAGAAAGAGCGTGCCCCCGTCGGCCCGCTCGAACCGGCCCGCCTTGGCGGTCTGGGCCCCGGTAAACGCGCCCGCAGCGTGCCCAAAGAGTTCAGCCTCGATCAAGCCCTCCGGCAAGGCCGCCAGGTTGACGGCCACGAAGGGTCGATCCTGGCGATCCGATGCACGATGAATGGCCCGCGCCAACAGACCTTTGCCCGTGCCTGACTCGCCGGAGATCATGATGGAGGCCCGGCTCTTGGCGACACGCGCGGCCAGGGCCCGCACCTCCCGCATCGCCGGGCTGTCCCCGATCAGGTCCTCAAAGGCCTCCCCCGCGGCGAGCGCCTCTCGCAGGTCCGCGTTCTCGCTAGACAGCCGCACCCGCTCCAGGGCCTTGCAGACCCGGGCTTCGAGATGGTCTAGGTCCACCGGCTTGGCCAAGAAGTCGAAGGCGCCGGCCCGCATCGCCCGCACCGCGTCTTCCACCGAGCCATAGGCGGTCAGTACAATCGCCTCCAAGCCGTGGTGCTCCTGGCGCAGCCGCCCCAGAAGGCTCACGCCATCCTGGCCCCCAAGGCGAAGGTCCGTCACAAGCAAGTCAACCTGCGCCCGGGTGGCCACCTTCACCGCCGCGTCGGCGGACTCGGCCTCCAGCACCTCGTAGCCGGCCTTCCTTAAGAAGCCGCCGAGGATCATCCTCTGGGCGGGATCGTCTTCAACGAGCAAGAGGGTGCTGGAACTCATAGCGTCTCCTCGGACGTCTCGTGGGGGATGTGCAGGTGAGCCTGCGTGCCCTGGCCTGGCGTACTTCGGATCAGCAGCTGTCCCCCGTGGGCCTGCGCCAAGCGTCGCGCCAGCGGCAACCCTAGTCCAGTGCCCCGCGCCTTCGTGGTGAAGAAGGGATCCATGACCTGGGCGAGGGTCTCGGGGGCCATGCCGGGGCCTTCATCGTCGACGACCACGCTCAGCCCCTCGTCGTCGCAGCTGGTGCGCACCTGGACCGCCCCTCCGACTGGGGTGGCGTCGAGCGCGTTTCGCACCAAGTTGTCGACGATCTGCACCAGCCGCCGCGAGTCTACGCGCACCGGCTGCGCGCACGTGCCCTGGATCTGCAGCCGCTTTCCCTCCGCCTCGGCGCGGGCCTCGAGAGGCGCGAGCGCCTGCCCCAAGGCCTGCGCAGAGTCCACGGAGCGGCGCTGAAGCACCAGGGGGCGGCCCAGCTCTAAGAACTCCGTCACCACGGCCTCCACCCGAGCGCCCTCGCTGCGCAGCATGCCGAGCAGGGCGTGGTACTCTGGCTGATCATCCGGCGGGACCTCGAACTCCTTGCTGAGGCGCTGGGCCGCCATCTGTACCGCGTTGAGTGGGTTGCGGACCTCGTGAGCGACCGTCGCCGCGAGCTGTCCAATCATGCGCCAGTGCTCGCTCTCGGCCTCCATGCGCTCCAGGGTCTGCTCGACCTCGGCCTGGCTCCGCTGTCGACGCACCAACCACCAGGCGCCCAAGCTGGCGAGCAGGACCGCGAGCACCACCCCCGCGACCAGGCGCCGCTGGCGAAAGACGAGGTCGGCACGAATGCCCTCCTCAAGCTGAGCATCGAGTCCGACTCGCAGCACAACCCGGGTGCCATCCGGGAGTTCGAACGGGCTCAGCCCTTCACGCAGCCCGGGCCGCTGACGGATGAGTACGGTGCCGAGGTCAGCGCGGGTCACCCTCGAAAGCTCGGGGTCTTCGGCGAAGTCGCTGAGCTTGGGCAGGCCGGGGCTCGCAGCGATCACACCCTCCTCATCTTCGATCGCGACATAGAGCAAGGGTGCTTGCATGATCCCCGCGAACAGGCGTCCGGGTCCTGCACGCCCCCGCAGCCGTGACAGCTCCTCACCGTCAATGCAGGCTAAACTGCGGATGCCATAGTGTTCGTCGACCAGGCAGGCGAACGAAGACTGCGTAGATGTCCGGACCTCAAAGAGGGTCTCCGCAGGCTTTGCCCAGGCCGCCTCAAGGTCCTCGACCCCCATGGGACCGGGCTCGCCGCTGTCTCCCTTGTCACCGCGCAATCGCCAAACCTGGAGCGCCTCCTCCCTGGCCACCTCGCTGCGCTTCGAGGGCGGGGCGCCGCCCACCCGAAGCAGGCTGGCGTGCAGACGAGCCTCCAGCATGAGGTAGGCGAGATCGACGGCCTCGGCGGTCTGGCGCGTGCTCTGCGCGAGCACAGTCGAGACGGAGACCACGTGCGCGCGGGCGCGCCGCTCAAGGTGTTGCTGCACCCGCGCCTGCTGCAGAGCGGCTGAGGTGATCATGAGGCTGCCCAACCCCAGCACGATCAGGGGCAGGAGCCAGGCCGGCGCGGCGCGACGTGCCATCGGGCTGAGCCTGGCACGAGCGTAGCGAGCAGGCGAACTCACCTGCACGCATCTGCCGCGGCTGACTCAGGCAGGGCCACGCAGCCCCCGGCGCAGCGAGCCTCTGCCATGCAGTCTATGTTGACAGCCCACACCTTCAAGAAGCTCGACAGAGCGCCCCGACGGCGTTGTGCATTCACAGATGAGTTCGAGGAGCCCGCCAGGCGGCTGGGCTTTTGCGCGCAGGTCAGCGGGCGCGGACCGGGGTGGCCTTGAGGGCGGCCTTGCCGTCCTTTTCGTAGACCTGAAATCGCACGGTGCGGCAGGAGTACTTCTTGATGAGGTTGTCCCGGTTTCGGGTCAACTTGGTCAAAAAGCGCTCAAAGGCGAGGTCGCCGGTATTCTCACCGCAGCGGCGCCGCATCTCGATGAAGCGCTCGTAGACCTCTTTGAAGTGGGCACGATCCGAGTCGTCGAGCAGCTCGTCGCGCACCACCTGAGATCCGCTTCGGGACAGGGCTTGCACCTCCGACGTGCCTTCGCGGGCGGACTGGGCGAGCAGGTCCGCGGGCACGGAGGCCACCACGGTGTGGTCCGGGCGGTCCGCTTCGCTGAAGGCCGGCACCGCATCCGTCATGTCTTCGCGGGCGGAACGCGCGAGCAAGGCTTCTTGCACCGGGGCCACGACGGTGGCCTCGGGGTTGAAGCCGCCTTCGCTGACTTCGGCCTGACCGGCGCCCTCCTCGATTCCGGCTGGGCTAGACAGGTCGAAGCTACCGCCGCCCCTGACGCCCGCCGCGGGCGGCGCTGAAGCGAGCTGGCTGTTCGAACGGCCAAATTGCGAGCCCTCTTCGATATCGAAGGGTGACGCCCCTCGGATGGAGGAGGCGGAGCGGGACGGGGCTTGGGGCACGGGCGCCGGGGACGACACCGGCGTGGGCGCCGGTGGCTCCGGCGGGGTCTGAGGCAGCGGGCTGGTGCCGTTTTCGAGCGCTGCAATCGCGGCTGCGATCGCATCCTCATCGTCTGCAGCCCCACCTTCAGGCTCTGCCGATGGCTCGTAGCTGGCCTCATAGCTTGGCGCCACGTCCTGCGGAAGCTCAGGCGGAGCTGGAGGTGGCAAGTCGGGTTGCGCAGGCTCCGCGGGTGCCATCTCAGGCTCCAGCATGGGCACGGGGTCGGCGGCCTGAGGCGTAGGCAACGCCGAGGGCGGCATGGGTACGGGTGGCGGGGCCGGAACCTGATCTGGGCGACTCAGGTGAATGCCACTTTGACTGCGCACCGGCATGTCCTGCACCGGCGAAAGCTCAGAGCCGATGCTCGACAGCGGCCGCGCCGGCATCTTCTGCACCGTCATGTTGATCAGCCGCACCAGGCGCCGGAAGGGCTTGCTCACCCGCGCCTCAGGCAGCTCCAGGTCGCCCCGGCCGAGCTGAATCTCGGACAGGTGCGCCGAGACCCGATCGATGGGGGTCACGAAGGTGCGGAAGTTCAACAGCCCGATTAGCAGGGCCAACAATAGCGACGCCAATACCACCCCGATGATGATCTCCTGGCGCTCCGCCAGCCCCTCAAAGCCTGCGCTCGCGC
>Ga0193954_1001653_pt1 | contig 11189 bp, 10 predicted proteins | sample BB_5_MG_FD_140340 | JGI IMG/M metagenome (GOLD analysis project Ga0193954, IMG submission 140340) | Microbial mat bacterial communities from the Broadkill River, Lewes, Delaware, United States - BB_5_MG | ecosystem: Environmental > Aquatic > Freshwater > River > Microbial mats | place: USA...
GGGCATCTGCAAATAATCCACGTCCTCTTTGGGTGTGTGGGTGGCCATTTTCCTGATATATCTTGATGCGCTCCATGCCGCAGCTAGGGGAGTTCTTCATTAAGATATAGCCATCGATACTATCAAGATGCGCTATCTTGTGCTTAAAGCCGTTAACCAACTGGTCGGTTAAATCTTCTTCAGATGAGTTGGAGTATTGTAGAACGGGCTGATCAGGATCACCCACTAATCGCATGGTAGGCCTAAGTGTTGAAAAACCTGCAGCCACTTCTGGGCAGAAACGCTGATAACTGAAATGTTCGCTAAAACTACCCAAGCATAAAGTAGAGCGACTATGCCCCCCGTTGTATCTCACTTCATCACCTAACAGGCAGGCGCTGATACCTACTGGGATCATTTTACCGGATGTCATGGTGCTGTATTGCATCTATTTATTCCTTTACAGGGGTTATTACTTTCATACGTTTTAAAATAGCGCATAGATTTTTTTTAGCTATGCTTACTTTATACTTCTTGAGAGGTATGGATTAGAGGATGATTTTTTAATAAGATTCTTGCTTAAAATCGTCTCCTTTTGGGGACGCTATTAAACATGGTGTTGTTAATTGACAGGGCTGTTTATGAAAAATCTACCATTTAAGTATAAATTACTCGCTCTTATTTCCCTCCCTGTACTCATTAGTGCTTTCTTATTGGTTAGCCAGGTCTATCAGAGCTATTGGGTTAGTTACCAAAGTGAGAAGCTCGCGTCTTATGTTGAGTTGGTAACTGTAAATAGTGCGTTAGTTCATGAGTTGCAAAAAGAACGAGGTGCAACGGCGGGATTTCTTGGTTCGAAAGGAGCCAAGTTCGTTGATGTGCTGTCTGCTCAACGGACTAAAACTGATAATGCGCGAGAAACATGGGATAGCTTTTTAAAAACGTTAGTTATAGAAAGTGATGAGCTAAAGAGTCTCGTTCAGGAAGCTGGAGTACAAGTATCAAGCATTCAGACGGTTAGAAGTCGTGTAGACAAACTTGATATCCCCCTTGGAGATGCGCTGACTTACTACACCCGCTTAAATAAAACGCTGTTATCAACAGGATTTGTAACGGCTAATACCAGTCAGGACATGATGCTAAGCCGTGCCTCCTTAGCTTATTATCATTACCTTCAAGCGAAAGAGAGAGCAGGAATTGAGCGTGCGGTTCTTAGTAATACGTTTGCAAATGATCAGTTTTTACCGGGGTTGTTTGCACGTTTTGTCGCTTTAATCACAGAGCAAAATACTTATATACAAACATTCCGAGAGCTATCTTCTGATAACCACGTAAAGCTTTTGACGGAATTGGAAAGCTCCAACGAAGTAAAAGAAGTTGTGCGGCTGCGCAAAATTGCCACTGATAAATATTCCACAGGCGTATTTGGAGTTGAGTCTGTTCATTGGTTCGATGCAGCTACAAAGCGTATCAATGCGCTTAAGAAGTTAGAAGACCGCTTAGCTCAGGATCTAATTGATCAAGCTGAAGAAACCAGCAGTCGTGCCACTATGGAATTTTGGTTCTATGCCAGTGTCTTACTTGTCAGTTTGTTAGTGGTTTTTTGGATAACGGTGTCGATTGTTAAAGGGCTCCTACGCCAAGTAACCGCTTTGTCCAGCACTATGGACAAAGTCTGTAATGATCATGATTTAACCGCTCGCGTAGAAGTGTATTGTCATGATGAAATTGGCAGTGTCTCTGAAGGGTTTAATAAGACATTAGATAACTTTTCAGAAGCTATCAGGCAGTTATCTAATACCTGTGTCGAACTTGTTTCTATTGCAGATGAAACCGACAAAGTTGTAAACGACAGTGTGTGTAAAATCCAAGTGCAACGTGAGAAAACGACGCAAGTTGCAACCGCCGTTGAAGAACTATCCGCTGCGGTTCATGAAGTGGCTAGCAACACAGCCACGTCGGCGGATCAAGCGGTTCAGGCAAACCATGTTGCTAGTGATGGGCATGCTATCGTTCAATCATCGGTGAAGTCTGTGAATCAACTGGCTCAGGATGTTAAATCTTTAAGCGAACTGATTCATAAACTCCATAGCAGCAGTATAAATATTTCGAATGTTGTCGAAGTTATCAGTAGTGTTTCTGATCAAACGGGTTTGCTTGCATTAAATGCTGCAATTGAAGCAGCGCGCGCGGGTGAACAAGGAAGAGGGTTTGCTGTTGTTGCTGATGAGGTGAGAACGCTAGCTCAACGTACCCAGCAATCGACGACTGAAATTGCCACTATCATTCAGGAGTTGCAAGCGGAGGTTGAGGAAGCTTTCCAGCTGGTTGAGGTAAACCATCAGAAGATGCTGGATACTGTTACTAGCACTCATAGCGTAGAAGATTCGCTTGAGGCTATTGTGGTAGCCGTTAGCGGAATAACAGATATGTCTAATCAAATTGCTACAGCATCGGAAGAGCAAGCTGCTGTCATTCAGGATGTTAGTATGAATCTGACTGATATTGATACAGGTTCTATCGATGTGACCCATGCAGCTGAGCAGATCTCTATATCAGCTCAAAGGCTAGCTGAAATGACCCACCAATTAAAAACGTTGGTTAGTCATTTCAAAATTTAAAGTTGTTACCTTGAGGGAAAGGGGTCAGGTAGCGCTAGAGTGATCTGATCTTTCCTGATAGGGCAGAGAAAACCCAATTTATACGCAACCAGTAATAATCCTTGGCGATTTTTATTGCCGCTACCATACTTTGGATCCCCCATCAGGGGATGCCCAATCTGCTCAAAGTGGCGGCGAATCTGATGCGTTCTACCGGTTTCAAGTTGAATATCAACCTGACTTGTGCCTCTCTCTTCGTCATAGCCAATGCGGGTGAAGTGGGTAACGGCCTGTTTACCATCAAGGGCAATATCTATTTTTCCTGAAGCTTCTGTTTTGCCTAATACAATGGCCTGGTAGCCTTTTTCGATTTGATGCTGTTGAAACATAGTGGATAGTGTCGCAGCCATTTTCTTGTTATGCGCAACCATCACTAGTCCCCGTGTTTCCCTATCTAGGCGGTGTACCGGAAAAACTTCACGCTTTTGATGGAGCTGTTTCTCAACAATTCTGAGGATCGACATATGGTCGCCGTATTGATTGCCTTGTGACATGACTCCAGCCGGTTTGAACCAAATACTATACCCCATGCGATCTTCAAGGCAGCTGATCATGGGCGGTTTTAGCGCAAGCAGTGACTCATCATAATTTAAATAGAGAATGTCTCCTGATTTAACGGCAGTTTCAGCGCGGCGAATACGGCGTGTTTGTTTGCCTCGTTTAAGGCTCAGGGCACCTTTGCTCATGGCATCCTTGATTCTGGCTTTAGACAGGCCGCTTAGAGAAGCTGCCAGTTTAGCTATATTAGGTGCAGCTTCTACTACTGGATGTTCAAGGTTAATTTTCATTGTTTAACTGCCCAAAGGAGAAATTCATGATTTCCATCACCGCCTGTGATGGGGCTTTCCATATAGCCTTCAACGTGTAAATGATTATCGTGGCAACAGGTGCGTATCAGGTGCTCAACGTTGGCAAATAGGCGTGTATCTTTCACAATGCCTCCTTTACCTATCCCTTCTTTACCCACTTCAAACTGAGGCTTAACTAATGAAATGAGTGTTCCACCTGTGCGTAGTAAAGGTGATAGCGATGGAAGTATTTTTGTTTGAGAGATAAAAGAGACATCCATGACAGCAACATCAAATCCATTACCCTGTGTGTGTGTTAAAAGCGATGTGGGTAGTTCCCGGGCATTCATCCCTTCATAGCAGTGAACTGCAGGATGGGTGCGTAAGCGCTCAGCTAATTGATCATGCCCCACTTCTATGCCAACCACTTGTGCAGCACCTGCTTGGATTAAACAATCTGTGAAGCCGCCGGTGGATTGGCCCACATCAATGGCAATCGTACCGGTTACATCTATGTTGAACTCCTCTAAAGCGCCTTTTAGTTTGAGAGCTCCACGGGATACATAGTGGTCTGATGGGTCGTCCTTAACGGTGAGGAGGGTATCATCGGGCAGTTTGAGGCCCGGCTTGGTGATAATCTGAGATTGTCCGCCGGTGATGTAGGATACTCGCCCTTCCTTAAGCAGACGTTGCGCTTGAGTGCGTGTGTCGGCTAGATGCTGTTCAACTAAAAGTAGATCGACGCGTTGCATAACAAATCTCTGACATGACAGAAGCATGGAAAAAAGCGCTAATGTAGGGGTTAAGCAGGTACTGGGATGCTAGCACTCTCTTTTACCTCTTCCATAACAATATAGCTTTTAGAGTTTTTGACGCCAGGTAGCGTCAATAGCATATCACCTAGCAAGGCTCTATACTCTGACATGTCTTTAATTCGCGCCTTTAGCAAGTAGTCAGAATCACCTGATACTAAGTGGCACTCCATAATGTAAGGTAGTTGCTTGACGGCTAAATTGAAGCGTTCAAAGGCATCGGGTGACTGGTATGAAAGAGAGATTTCAACAAATACCAGCATGTTATACCCTAACGCATCGGGGTTTAATCGGGCAAAATAACCCTCTATATAGCCATCTTTTTCTAGCCGTTTAACTCGTTCAATACAGGGTGTGGTAGACAGCCCTACTTTATCCGCGAGGTCGGTATAAGAGATGCGGCCATCTTTTTGAAGAGTAGTAAGAATGTTTCTATCTATTCTATCTAACTTTTTCATGTATTTTCTGTATTTTTGTTTATTTTCGATATAAAAAGCTATTATATGTCAAAAATACGACAAAAAACTATTATAAATTTCAATTATGCTAGGCATATATCTTGTTAAATATGCTGGGCAAAATAATGAAAATAATCGTTCTTGGTAGTGGTGTCATTGGGGTAACCAGTGCGTGGTATTTGGCAAAATCGGGTCACGATGTGACGGTAATTGATCGACAACCTGCTGCGGCTTTAGAGACGAGCTACGCGAACGCAGGGCAGATCTCACCCGGCTATTCTGCGCCTTGGGCTGCCCCAGGGGTACCATTAAAAGCGGTCAAGTGGATGATGCAAGATCTTGCGCCACTGCGTATTCAGCCTGCTGTGGATCCAGTGCTTTTTAAGTGGATGACCAAAATGTTGGGTAACTGTACTGAGTCTGCTTATCGTATCAATAAATCGCGAATGTTGAGAGTTGCTGAATACAGCCGCGATAGTATGAATGTTTTGAATGATGAAGTTAATATCGACTATGACCAACGGTTTGGTGGCACGTTACAGGTGTTTCGTACAGATAAGCAGGTGGAAGCCTCGAAATCTGACATTGCCATTTTAGAAGAGTGTGGTGTTGCGTATGAGGTTCTTAGTCGACAGGAATGTATAGAAAAAGAGCCAGCCTTAGGTTTCGTGCAGGAGAAAATTGTAGGTGGTTTGCGCTTACCAGGAGATGGAACGGGTGATTGTTTCAAGTTTACTCAAGGTTTAGCAAAAGCGTGTGAGGCGATCGGTGTGACCTTCCTTTACAACACCGAAATAGAAGCTTTGCAGGTCGAGGGTGGTGATATTACCGGTGTGAAGTTAGCTGATAAGGTTATCAGTGCGGATGCTTATCTTATGGCATTGGGTAGTTATAGCCCACTGATGCTGAAAAAAGTGGGTATTAACATCCCTGTATATCCCGTAAAAGGTTACTCCCTTACTTTGCCAATAAGAGACGAGAGTCGTTCTCCCGTATCCACAGTGATGGATGAAACTTACAAGATCGCGGTTACGCGTTTCAATGACCGTATCCGTGTTGGTGGGACGGCTGAACTGACAGGATATGATTTAAGCCTGCAGCAAAAGCGCCGTAGTAATGTCGACTTTGTGGTGAATGATCTGTTTGCTGGTGGTGGGGATCTCAGTAAAGCAGAGTTTTGGACCGGGTTGCGTCCAATGACTCCAGATGGTACGCCAGTGTTAGGTAAAACCCGCTATCCAAGCTTGTATTTGAACACAGGGCACGGCACTTTAGGCTGGACAATGGCTGCAGGATCAGCGCGTTTTGTCAGTGATATTATTTCGGGTAAAGCGACTGATATTGATCCGAGTGGTCTTGGTATTGAAAGATATGCTTAACAAAAATGGATAGCCTGCTATTGTTATGCACTTTTTTGCAAAAACTAATTGATAACAACAATTTTGGAGTGAACAGATGAACCGCAGCATTATTTCTACCGAAAAAGCCCCAGCAGCTATTGGTACTTATTCTCAAGCCGTGAAAGTTGGTAACACAGTCTATATGTCAGGTCAGATTCCACTAGTTCCTGAAACCATGGAAATGGTCACGGAGTCTTTTGAAGCACAAGCGGTGCAAGTGTTTGAAAACCTGAAGGCGGTAGCTGAAGCAGCTGGAGGGTCGTTAGCTGATATGGTGAAGTTAACGATTCTTCTATCTGACTTAGCTAACTTTGCAACGGTTAATGAAGTGATGGCACGTTACTTTTCTGAGCCATATCCTGCACGTGCTGCATTCGCAGTTAAGGCGCTGCCTAAAGATGCAGATATCGAAATCGAAGCCATCATGGTTACGGCTGAATAATTTTAGATTTTAGGAGATAACATGGGGCGTGCAGCTCAAGCAGTCATTCATCTTTCCGCGATACGGCATAACTACCGCTTGGCGAAGCGTTTAGCGCCAAGTGCGCAAGCCATCGCCGTTGTTAAGGCTGATGCCTATGGTCATGGAAGTGTAGAGGTTGCTCGATACCTCGAACCAGAAACTGTCGCTTTTGGTGTGGCTTGTATTGAAGAGGCGCTTGAGCTACGCGCATCCGGTATCACAAAGCCGATACTGTTACTTGAAGGCTTTTTTACTAAAGATGAGTTAGCGGTGATTTCGGCCAATAATTTTTGGACGGCAGTACATCGACCTGAGCAAATCACTTGGATTGAGCAAGCAGTGCTTACTCAGCCACTCAATGTTTGGCTAAAGATGGATTCGGGTATGCACCGTTTAGGCATGGCACCTGAAACGTATGCCGCTGAGTTTAAGCGGCTCAAAGCATCGTCTAATGTCGAATCAGTGGTGCTGATGAGTCATTTAGCTTGTGCGGATGAGCTTGAGTCGGCATATACCTACCAGCAGGTTGCTGCCTTTGATCAAACAACATCTGATCTGGATGCACCTCATAGTATAGCAAATTCACCTGCCACTTTGGGTTGGCCTTCATTGCATAGGGATTGGGTTCGCCCGGGGTTGATGCTGTATGGCGCTTCGCCGTTTGAAGGCGCTCATGAAAATGCTGACCAGCTAATGCCGGCAATGACCTTGCAAAGCGAAGTGATTGCAATTCGTGAAATTCTAGCAGGTGATGCTGTTGGTTATGGCGCTTCTTTTAGGGCAGACAAGCCTATGCGTATTGGCACGGTCGCCATGGGATATGGTGATGGTTATCCCCGCCATGCAGTCACCGGTACGCCTGTGATGGTCAATGGCCAGCGTACACGCATTATCGGTCGTGTTTCGATGGATATGTGTGGCGTTGACTTAACGGATATAGCCGGTGTGGAGATAGGCGCAACGGTAGAGTTCTGGGGTGCCAACCTTGCGGTAGAAGAGGTCGCTAAACATTGTGGAACAATTCCGTACACGTTGTTGACCTGTGTAACGAAACGCGTACCTCGCGTGTATTGCTAATATAAAAAACTCCCAGTCATTGGCTGGGAGCTTTCATCAGCCTGTGTTTAGTTGGCAGGGGCGTGGAAGAGCAGATACAGATCTACCAGAATTTCTGGTATTTCATTGGCCATTTGCTCAGAGATTACGCGGTTTTTGCGAATCTCGGTAAACTCTTTCTCTTCAAAGAGGTTAGACGCCACCATGATTGGTAGCATTAGCTCGGCAATCGCTTCCTCTTTGTCAGAGCCTTCTCCAAACCATTCGTCCTCACGCATGAAAACGCCTTCCATAAAGGCTTGGGCCCAGATTTCCAACTCGGACTCTTCATTATCAGTAATCAGGGTTAACTCGCAAGGCATACCTAATTCGCGATCATTGTAGAGATCGCTGCAGATCGCATCTTTCCAGCGTAGGAGTAGGTTGGTGATAAGCGTTGCTTGCTCAGAGGATTGCCAATTAGGTTCGCCATCAAATAGCAACTCAAGCCATTCTGTAGTGTCAACACTCACAGGGCTGATGTTAAGCGCACACAGGAAACCGTGAATTCCAATCAGATCAAGAGAGTCTTCGGACACTGCTTCAGAAAAAATAAACGCTTCTAGCAGGTCAAGCTCTTCATCAGTTAAAGGTTTGTAATCTAAAGTTGGGTGCATTATCTGGCTTCCTAGAAAAAAGGCTTTTGGCTATTCTACTCCTTGCGAGAGGTTCCGTCAGCGATAAATTAAGATGACAGGACGCTTCCCATTCCGGATAATTCCCGCCATGACAGATAAAGCCCTTCACGTACTTAAAGAAGTCTTCGGATACGACCGCTTCCGCACGCCTCAAGATCTAGTTATTAACAACCTTGTAGAAGCAAAGGATGTGTTGGTTGTTATGCCGACTGGCGGAGGAAAGTCTCTGTGTTACCAGTTGCCGGCACTGCTAAGAAATGGCACGGCAATCGTTGTTTCCCCATTGATTGCACTCATGCAAGATCAAGTCGCAGGCTTATCGCAATTGGGGATTCGGGCGGCTTGCCTAAATTCAAGTTTGGACTTTGTTATTCAGACAGAAGTTGAGCAAGCTTTTATACGGGGGCAGTTGGATCTTCTCTATGTGGCTCCCGAGCGCCTCTTGCAACCTAAAACATTATCCTTGTTGCAGCAGGGAGCGATTGCGTTATTTGCCATTGATGAAGCTCACTGTGTTTCTCAATGGGGGCATGATTTTCGTCCTGAGTATCTAAACCTTCCTAAACTGATGGCAGAATTTCCTCATGTGCCTCGTATTGCGCTGACTGCAACGGCTGATGGGCGTACCCGTGATGAGATTGTCTCTAGGTTGTATCTTCGTGAGGCGCAGGTCTTTATTCAAGGGTTTGATCGCCCCAATATCCGCTATCGAATAGGGCAGAAAAATCGCGCAAGGGAGCAGTTGCTGGCTTTTTTAAACCAAGAACACCAAGGCAATTCAGGTATTGTCTATTGTTTGTCACGCAAGCGGGTTGAAGAAACAGCCGCTTGGCTGCAAGAAAAAGGCTTGAATGCGCTGCCCTACCATGCGGGGTTGCCGCCTCAACTGCGTCAGCATCACCAGCATCGGTTTCTTACTGAAGACCCCATCATTATGGTTGCAACCATCGCCTTTGGCATGGGAATCGATAAACCTAATGTACGCTTTGTTGCGCATTTGGACTTACCTAAAAGTATTGAGGCGTACTATCAAGAAACGGGCAGAGCGGGGCGTGATGGCCAACCTGCGGATGCTTGGATGGTTTATGGTTTGCAGGATGTGATTTTTTTGCGCCAAATGCTGGAGGGGTCTCAGGCCGAAGAGCAGTTCAAACAGATCGAGCGGCAGAAACTAGAGGCGGTGTTAGGTCTGTGCGAAATCACCAGCTGTCGTCGCCAGATGCTATTAGCGTACTTTGGTGAGACAGATCATAAGCCTTGCGGAAACTGTGACACCTGCCTTGAACCCGTGCCTCAATGGGATGGCACAGAAGCCGCACGTAAAGCATTGTCAGCGGTCTATCGTACTGGGCAGCGCTTTGGTGTTAATCATATTATTGATGTTTTGCTGGGGAGTGTCACCGATAAAGTCAAAGATGCTGGCCATCAAAAAGTATCAACATGGGGTATCGGCAAAGAGCTGAATAGAAATCAGTGGCGTTCGGTATTTCGGCAATTGGTTGCTCGTGGGCTTCTAGAAGTTGATAGCGAAGGCTTTGGAGTTTTGCACTTAAGTGAAAAGTGTCGGCCTATATTAAAGGGTGCTGAAAGTATCATGCTTCGCGAAGATAAGCGTGAGAAGCACGCTGGTTACAGAAAAGAGCGCGCCCCTCAACAAAAATTGGATGCTGACGATCACAAACTCTGGGAGCGCTTAAAAGTACTGCGTAAGCGCTTAGCGGATGATCAGGATGTGCCCCCGTATGTGATTTTCCATGATGCTACCTTGATGGAAATGGTGATGTATCGTCCTGCAACGTCAGATCAGCTACATAAAATTAGTGGTGTTGGGGAACGCAAATTAGCACTCTATGGAGACGATTTTTTAGAGGTTATTCGAGAAACCTCTACAGCAGATCGCTCGAGTGATCTTCAAGCGCAAGAGTCAGTTACCTTGTTTAAGGCGGGTATGAGTGTTGCTCAAGTTGCGAGTATGCAACGTTTGTCTGAGAAGGTGATTTATGGGCATCTAGCAAAAGGTATTGCTAAAGGTGAGCTAAGCGTGGAAGAGGTCGTTGAGCTACCTGAGGCAGAACTGAGGCACATTCAACAAGTGATTCTGGATTGTCAGCAACGTTTTGGTCAGGCATTGCGCCCTGTGCATGAAGCGCTGGCCGGTGTTTATGATATGGGTTTGTTGGCCTGTGTTCGCCAGGGGTTGGAGCAACAATGAGCCCAGAGCTTTGGGGGTTGTTTGTCAGTAGTTTGATCTCCTCGACACTACTTCCTGGTGGGTCGGAAGCCTATCTGGCCTGGTTAACTGTGGACGGCCAATACCCAACTGAACAGCTGATAGCTATCGCAACGCTCGGTAATGGTTTAGGTGGCATTATCACTTTTGCTATGGGACGTCTGGTTGCTATTCGATACCCCTTTCGCATGTTGCAGCAAAAAAGTCACCGCCACGTTAAGTTGTATCTAACGCGTTATGGAAGTGTTTCTTTGCTTCTATCTTGGCTACCTATTGTTGGCGATCCTCTGTGTTTTGTGGCCGGTTGGATGAAGTTCAATTTTCTTCTCTCGGCTATTTTTATTATGCTGGGCAAATTCCTACGTTACTGTGTTGTGGCGGGTATATTCTTGTAAGTTTCCTAAAAACAAGGAGAGGCGTTGTGGGACGAATGTTACGTATTGCGGTGCTGCTGTTAATCCTGTTATTTGTTAGCCTAAATACCTTTTTGTCGAAAACTCGCTCAACGGATTGGAATAATTCTCTTTGGGTCGTGATTTACCCCATTAATGGTGATCAAAGAGCCGATACGCAAGACTATATCGAATCGCTAATCACTGAGCATTTTGTTGATATCGAAACTTTCTTTCAAAAAGAGGTCGAGCGTTATCGTGTTCCGCTCGATGA
>Ga0193954_1001654_pt1 | contig 11182 bp, 9 predicted proteins | sample BB_5_MG_FD_140340 | JGI IMG/M metagenome (GOLD analysis project Ga0193954, IMG submission 140340) | Microbial mat bacterial communities from the Broadkill River, Lewes, Delaware, United States - BB_5_MG | ecosystem: Environmental > Aquatic > Freshwater > River > Microbial mats | place: USA...
AAAGAAAATGATAGTCTCTTATTATCAATATTAAATAAAAAGATAACAACTCATAGACTTAGTAAATATAAAACTGAATTTATATATCCACTAACAAATAAAGATAAAATAGGTAATATGACAATTCAGGAATTTGAAACAAACTTAGATGAATTAGAATCACAATATATTCCTGCTGAAAGAAATTTAATATCTATTTTTAATCAATCTGTTAGTAATTTTATAAGCGCTAAAATACCACTTCCTGATAGCCTTTTGAAGTTTTCAAGTGAATATAATAAAGCAAGAAAAAATATTACAGAATTGAATTTACTTAATATGAAATATGTTTCAAAAAATGGTCAAGACAGAATATATTATGATGAGGATAATTATTTACCATTAGAAAATAGTTCAAGTGGTATTCAATCAGCCTTACCAATGTATTTAACACTTAAATATTTTTCTTTAAGTCCTAGTCATATTATTATTGAAGAACCTGAACAAAACTTATATCCAAAAGCACAAATGGATACAATAAAATATATTATAGAAACTACACAAAAAAATGATATATATCTTATGACACATAGTCCTTATATATTATCAACTTTAAATATACTTTTATTTGCATACAAAGCATCAAATACAAATGATATATTAAAAGAAAAAATATCTAAAATTATTCCTGAATCTCAACAAATCAATCCTGATGAGTTTTCTGCTTATTTTATTAAAAATGGTGTGTCTGAAAGTATTAAAGGTAAAAGTACAGGACTTATAACAGAAAATGCGATAGATGAATGTAGTGATATAATAGATGATGAATTTAGTGAATTAATGGAATTGTATAGAGAATATAAAAATGACTGATAAAATAGAACAATGTACTAAAATGATAAATGACAGTAGCTTTTTCATTATAGATGATAAAGAGAAAGAACCACCATATTTGGTGTATAAAAATGGAGAGTTTGAAGTTATAAATCAAAATAAAAAAGAACTTTCATTTATATCAATTGATAGTTGTGTTTATGATTCTAAAGATGATACAAGATGTGACTGTGCTATTTATGATGAAGTTACTTTTTGTTTTATTGAACTAAAGCATTGTAAAAGAACAGCTTGGAAAAGGCATAGGGCAAAAGCAGAAGATCAGTTAAAAAAGACAATAGAAACTTTTGAAGAAGAAGGTATAACTAAAGATAAGAAATTAGAAGCTTTTATGTCTTGTAATTGTACAATTGACAGTGAATATACAAAAATCAAAAGAATATCAAACAAATTTGAAGTAATAACATATTTTAAAGATAATTTGAATACTGATTTATATTGTGATACAAAAAAGGAATTTAAATAAATGACAGAAAATATGAATAATTATATCCCAAAACCTAGTAAATTTGATCCAGATGACAATGGTCACTTTGGAATCTTTGGTGGTCGATACGTACCTGAAACACTTATGCCAATTTTATTGGAACTTGAAAAATCTTATGAAAAGTATAGGTTTGATAAAGATTTTTGGGAAGAGGTTAATTATCTTTTAAAAGAGTATGTTGGTCGACCAAATCCACTTTATTTCGCAAAAAATATAAGTGAAGAGATAGGGGCTAAAGTATATCTTAAAAGAGAAGACTTAAATCATACTGGTGCACATAAAGTAAACAATGTTATAGCTCAAGGTTTATTAGCAAAAAGACTTGGTAAGACAAAAGTAATTGCAGAAACTGGTGCTGGTCAACATGGAGTTGCAACTGCTACTATTGCATCGCTTCTTGGTTTAGAATGTACAATATTTATGGGTGCAAAAGATGTTGAGAGACAAGAGTTAAATGTATTTCGTATGAAACTACTTGGTGCAAAAGTTGTGGCAGTAGAGTCAGGAAGTAGAACTCTAAAAGATGCAATGAATGATGCTATTAGATTTTGGGTTACTAACGCTCGTGATACTTACTATATAATTGGTACAGTAGCAGGTCCACATCCTTATCCGATGATGGTTAGAGATTTTCAAGCAATTATTGGTTGGGAAGCTAGACAACAAATCTTAGAACTAGAGGGGAGACTTCCTGATACAGTTGTAGCTGCTATTGGTGGTGGATCAAATGCTATAGGGATGTTTTCTCACTTTTTAGAAGATGAGGAAGTTACTTGTGTAGGTATTGAAGCTGGTGGATTAGGTCTTGAAACTGATAAACATGGATGTTCTTTAGAAAAAGGAAGCCCAGGAGTTTTACACGGACAGTGTTCTTATTTACTTCAAGATGAAGATGGTCAAGTTTTAGAAGCACATAGTATAAGTGCTGGACTTGACTATCCAGGAATTGGGCCTGAGCATGCTTATCACAAAGATTTAGGAACTGTAAAGTTTGATTCTATTACAGATGATGAGGCTTTGGATTCGTTTGTTTGGTTGAGTCGAGCTGAGGGGATTATTCCAGCATTTGAGAGTTCACATGCTATTGCATATTTGAAAAAAGCAAAAGAAGAATTACAAGGTAAAATAGTAGTTATAAACTTATCTGGTCGAGGTGACAAAGATATGGTTCAGGCTAAAGACTTATTAAATTTTGATTAAAGGATAGTTGAATGAATTTTATCAAAAAACATTCAGGCAAAATAGCAACAGTAATAATTGTATTATTTTTCTCATACTTAGCATACAATCTATATCATGCACCAGTTGAGGGAGTGACAAACAAATTTATATACCTTATGAAAGAACATGGATATATTATATTATTTGCATGGAGTATTTTAGAGGGTGAGATGGGTCTTATCATGGCAGGTTTGTTAAGTCATACTGATGATATGTGGCTTCCTGCGGCTATTTTTGTAGCGGGACTTGGTGGTTTTGCAGGAGATCAAATCTATTTTTATATAGGAAGATACAACAAAGCTTATGTGCATAGAAAATTTAGAGGACAAAGAAGAAAGTTTGCTTTGGCTCATCTTTTACTTAAAAAATATGGATGGCCAATAATTTTTGCACAAAGATATATGTATGGTATGAGAACTGTTATACCAATTTCAATTGGGCTTACTCGTTATGATGCAAAAATTTTTGCATTTATAAATTTACTTAGTGCTTGGGCATGGGCATCTATTACTATTTTACCTGTTTGGTATTTTGGTGATGAGATACTAAAACTGCTTGAAGTAGCTAAAGAACATTGGTACTTTGCGGCACCATTTGCTTTGATATTTGGTGGTGGTATTATTTATTACTTTCAAAAAGCAACACAGAAAAAAGAAAAAAAGGAAGAAGATGAACTTAAATCTAACAACTAAAAAAATAGATACAGATATTGAGATAATTTTAGTAAAAAATAAAAAAATAAAAGCAGATGAGAAGATATTAAAATCTTTAAATTTTAAAGGTAAAGATGAAGAAGCAGTATTAGTTTTAGAATCAAAAAGAATCTATGTAGGTTGTGAAACTTATGATGCAGATAATATAAGAATAGCAATTGCAACTGCAATTAAAAAATTTAATAGCACAAATTTTAAATCATTGTCTATAAAAGCAAAAGATAATTTAAGTGCAATTATAGATGGTTTTGAACTTGGTAATTATACTTTTACAAAATATAAAAGTGAAAAAGATGAGGATCAAAAACAAGATAAAAATATTTATATTGAAGTTGAAGTTATTGATAAAAAGGTGCAAAAAGAGTTTGAAAATGCAGTATCAATTTGTGAATCTGTAAATATGGTTCGTGATTTTGTTAATACTACTCCAGAGGATTTTTATCCAAATACTATGGCAAATGAAGCTATTAGAATTGCAAAAGAAAATAATTTAGAATGTAAAATTCTTGATGAAGATTATTTAGAAGAAAATGGTATGGGTGCAATGTTAGCTGTTGGTCGAGCAAGTAGACATAAATCAAAACTTATCCATCTTGCTTACAAACCTAAAAAAGCTAAGAAAAAAATTGTTTTAGTTGGAAAAGGTTTGACTTATGATAGTGGAGGGTTAAGTTTAAAGCCTAGTGAATTTATGGTAAGCATGAAGTCTGATAAAAGTGGTGGATGTGCAGTATTGGGTGTGATGAATACTATTTCTGCTTTAGATTTACCTATTGAAGTTCATGGGATTGTAGGTGCTGTTGAAAATATGATAGGTGGAGATGCTTATAAACCTGATGATGTATTGACTGCAAGAAATGGTAAAACTATTGAAGTAAGAAATACTGATGCTGAGGGAAGACTTGTACTTGCTGATTGTTTATGTTATGCTCAAGATGAGATAAACGATATTGATTATATATTTGATTTTGCGACACTTACTGGTGCTTGTGTTGTTGGTGTAGGTCACTATACAAATGGAATTATGGGTAATAATCATAAACTAAATTATAAAGTTGTACACAATGCACTTAAAAGTGGAGAGTTAGCTACAACATTACCATTTAATAGATATTTGAAAAAAACTATTAAAAGTGAGATAGCAGATATTTGTAATGTATCAAATACTAGATATGGTGGAGCAATTACGGCTGGAATGTTCTTAGATAATTTTATAAAAGATGAAAATAAGAAAAAATGGGTACATATAGATATTGCAGGACCTGCATATGTAGAAAGTTCTTGGGGATATAATCCATATGGTGCTAGTGGAGCAGGAGTTCGTCTAGCAATAGAGTTTATAAAAAATATATAAACTCTTTGTTATAAGAGGAAAACTTCCTCTTATAAATGCTCGTCTTTATGTTCTAAATAAATAAAGTCTCTTAACTCTTTTCTATATTCTTCTATATCAAAGTCTTTAATATCTGTTACACCATCTTCTAAAGCTGCTTGAGCTACTGCTGATGATACCCAAATAAATACTTCTTTATTGAATGGAGTTGGAATGATATGATTTTTTCCATATTCTAAATCTTGATTATTATAAGCCGCTTTTACATAATATGGAATTGGTTGTTTTGCTAACTCTGCAAGTGCACGAGCCGCAGACATTTTCATATTTTCTGTAATTTTTTTAGCTTGAACATCCATAGCCCCTCTAAAAATAAATGGGAATCCAAGTACATTGTTTACTTGATTTGGATAATCACTTCTTCCTGTTCCAATAATTGCATCATCTCTTACTTCTTTGATCTCTTCTGGTAAAATCTCAGGAGTTGGATTTGCTAAAACAAATATAATAGGATTACTTGTCATTGAAGCAACCATCTCTTTAGATACAGCTCCTGCTGAACTTAAACCTAAAAGCATATCTGCATCTACCATAGCTTCAGTAATAGTATTGTCTGGTGTGTCGATTACAAATTCTTGTTTGTATTCATTTAAATCTTCTCTTCTTGTATTGATAACACCTTTGCTATCACACATGATGATATTTTTTGCACCTAATGATTTATACATTTTTGCACAAGTCATAGCAGAAGCACCAGCACCACTAATAACTATTTTCATAGTTTCTATATCTTTATTTGCAAGTTCTGCTGCATTCATAAGTGCCGCTGTTGTAATAATAGCTGTACCATGCTGATCATCATGCATAACTGGAATATTAACTCTTTTTTGTAATTCTCTTTCAATTTCAAAACACTTTGGTGCTTTGATATCTTCAAGATTAATTCCACCAACACTAGGAGCAATTGCAGCACAAACGTCTATAATCTCTTTTGCACTGTGAACATCTAGTTCTAAATCAATACCATCAACATTTGCAAATTTTTTAAATAATACAACTTTTCCTTCCATAACTGGTTTTGAACCCAATGGACCAATATCCCCTAGACCTAAAACAGCAGTACCATCAGATATAACAGCTACTGTATTACCTTTTGCTGTATATTTATATGCTAAAGCTGGATCTTTTTCAATTTCTAAACAAGGAACTGCAACACCTGGTGAATATGCTATTGATAAATCTTTTTGTGTATCACAATCTTTTTTTACATGTGTTCCAATTTTACCACCTAAATGGTAATCTAGTATCTCTTCATCTGTTAGTTTCATTAAAAATCCTTTATATTATTCTATTTAACTGTTGTTTTGGAATTATATCAAAACTTAATTATAAAGAAGATTTTATGTAAAATATTTGAAAAAATTAAGAAAAATATAAGTATAAGTGTTCGAAATTTAAGAAAAGATTAATTTATATGCATAAATTAATCTTTTGATATTAAGCTGTTATATCAACTTGTGTAGTTCTTTTTGTGTTTGAATTATCTTCTTTTGGAGTTGGTTCACCTTTTAATTCAGCGATTCTTTTATCGATGAGTTCAAGTGTTTTTGCTTGTGTTTTATGTGAAATCTCAGGTAGTTCTCCACCCCACATTTTTTGAGCATCTTCAAATCCTTGAACAATACCTTTTCTACCAGCTTCTAATTTTTCTAAACTATCTCCAGAGAAAGAAAGGACAAATCCAGATACTCTTTGTGCTGTTTTTTCTACACCAAAAAATCCATCATCTCCAACAAGTTGGGTTGCTTCTTCTTTTGATAGTTCAGTAATAGGTTTACCTTGGTATCCTGTATTTGCAAGATTAAAATCTTCTGATACTTTTTTACCAGATAAGAAATCCAATATATCTTTTTGTGCTGATGAATTGTCTTTTACTGTTTGTTTACTTTCCATCATTTGGAGAATAATCTGAGCTCCCATTGAAATAGAAACTTTAATAGCAGATCTATTAATCTCCTCTTCTACTGAAAATTGCTTTTGTTCACTATTAGCAGATTTGTCACCCTTAGTTTCGTTAGGATTTATATTCGCATTTTGTAAAGCATTTATATTTGCATTATCATAACCATTACTTGTAATTTGCATTTTGCACCCCTTGTATAATATTTATATACCGTATTATATTACAAAACTAATAAAGTTAATATTAAGAAAAGGATATAATCATCTCTTATTTAAATAATGCACTACCAACTCGAATCATATTTGATCCATTTGCTATAGCATATTCAAAGTCACTACTCATACCCATTGAGCAAACTGTTGATTGTGTTTCTTCAAAAATTGTTTTTGTTGTTTGAAAACTATCTTGAATATCTTTTCTCTCATCACTATGGGCACCAATACTCATAACACCTTTTAATACAATATTTGAACAGTTTTCTTTAATTTCATTATAAATACTAAGTGCATTTTTAGGATCAACACCTGATTTTGTATCTTCATAAGCACTATTAATTTGTAACAAACAATTCATAGTTTTGTTTTTTGCTTTTAATTTTTTATCAAGTTCTTGTGCTAAATCTAAAGAATCAAGTGAATGCATCAGAGTAGGATTTAAATCAATTAAATTATTTATCTTATTTTTTTGTAGAGTTCCAACAAAGTGCCATGACAACGGTAAATGCGCTAACTCTTCTTGCTTTTGTTTTAAGTCTTGAACTTTATTTTCTCCAAATGCTCGTTGACCCGCATGGTATAAAGTTTCGATATCTTTAGATGTTGAGTATTTGCTAATTGCTATTAATTGAACTATATGATGATCGTTTACTTGAAGTCTAGAAAACTCTATTTTTGTAATGATTTCATCCAAGTTTTTTATTGCTTTTTCTTTTGTCATAAATTAATTCCTAAATTGATTTTTTGTTTATTTTGTATTATACAAGATTAATAGTAAAAAAGAAACAAAATCTTTAATTGTCTATTTTCTATACAATTATTTACTTGACATTTAATTTTAATTAGTTAAAATATGTGAGTTAAAAATAAAAAGGATTTAATAAATGGGAAAATTTGTAAATAACACAGAAGAGTTTTTTTCTTACTGTAAAGAAAATGAAGTTGAGTTTGTTGATTTTAGATTTACTGATATCAAAGGTGCTTGGCATCATATTAGTTACAGAATGAGTGCAGTTACTCAAGGTCAACTTGACAACGGTATGCCTTTTGATGGTTCAAGTATTGATGCATGGCAACCAATCAACAAATCAGATATGATTTTAAAGCCATCAGTAGAAACAGCATTTTTGGATCCATTTACAGCTGATAGTACTGTAATCGTTATTTGTAGTGTATTTGATATTTACAAAGGTGAAATGTACGCTAAATGTCCAAGAAGTATAGCAGCAAAATCATTAGAATATTTAGCAGAAGCTAATGTTGGTGATGTAGCATACTTTGGTCCAGAAAATGAATTTTTCATTTTTGAAGACGTAAGAGTAAAAGATAGCTCAAATGAATCATACTACTGTGTAGATACAGAAGATGGTGAATGGAACACTGAAACTGTAATGGAAGGTGGAAATATGGGACATATTTCTGGTCAAAAAGGTGGATACTTCCCAGTTGCTCCTGTAGATAAAGGTGTTGATTTAAGAGCTGAAATCATGTTGGTTTTAGAACAAGTTGGTTTAGAAGTTATTTTAGGTCATCACGAAGTTGCTCAAGGTCAACATGAGATTGGTATTGTTTATGACACATTAGTTGAAGCTGCTGATAATGTTCAAAAACTTAAATATGTAGTTAAAATGGTTGCTCACTTAAATGGTAAATCTGCTACATTTATGCCAAAACCAATTTTTGGTGACAATGGTAACGGTATGCACGTACACCAATCAATCTGGAAAAATGGTGAAAATACATTCTATACAGAAGGTAACTACGGAAACTTATCTGACAATGCTAGATACTACGCAGGTGGTATATTTAAACATGCTAGAAGTTTAGCTGCATTTACAAATCCTTCAACTAACTCTTTCAAAAGATTAATTCCAGGTTACGAAGCTCCAAATATTTTAACATATTCTTCTCAAAACAGATCAGCTGCTTGTAGAGTTCCTTATGGAGCTGGAGCACCTGCAACTAGACTTGAAATGAGATTCCCAGATTCAACAGCAAACCCATATTTAGCATTTGCTGCTATGATGATGGCTGGTATTGATGGAATTAAAAATAAAATGGAACCAGTAGGTCCAATGGATGAAGATTTATTTGAATTATCTCTTGATGAAATTAGAGAAAAAAATATTCCTCAAATGCCTCATACTTTAAGAGGTTGTTTAGAAGCTCTTATTAGAGATAATGAATACTTAAAACCAGTATTTTCAGCTGACTTTGTTGATACATATCAACATTATAAGTTTGAAACACAAGTTTGGCCTGATGAAGCTAGACCAACTGCTTTTGAATTTAAATCAACATATTCTTGTTAATTACTAAATTTTAATTTAGATATCACTAATATAAAAAGCCCCAAAAGTTTATCTTTTGGGGCTTTTTTATTATAAAATAATAACAGTATATTAAGTAATTATATATTTAATATGTGATATTATAATATTAATGTACAAAAAGTGTCATGTAAAGTTTGTAAAAAATAAAATACAAAGGTTAGATTAATGATAACATACTCTGTTGAATATAATATGATAATAAATATAGAATATATTTTAGGATTGTAGTAAATGTTTGAAATGCTTAAGGCCTTATATGTAGAAGATGAAGATGAGATAAAAACTATTGTTAGCTCACTTGTTTCAAGCTTATTTAATGAATTTTACACAAAAAGTAATGGAAAAGAGGGACTTGACTTTTTCTTAGAAAATCAAGATATTGACTTGATTATTACTGATATCAATATGCCTAAGATGGATGGATTGACAATGTGTCAAAAAATCAGAGAGGTAAATACCAAAGTTCCCATTATTATTACAACAGCATATAGTGATAAAGATTTTTTACAACGTGCTATTGAAGTTGGAGTATCTGATTTTGTAACAAAACCTATGAATATGAAAATTTTGTTAAGCTCAATCAAAAAATGTGTTGAACCTATTCTTTTACAATTAAAGTTAGATAAAGAGATAATCTTACATGAACAAGAAAGAGTACAGAGTGCAAAGTTTGCAGCTATTGGACAATTGGCAGCTGGTATAACACATGAAATAAATACACCACTTACTTATATAAAAGGTAGTTTTGAACTTATGGATTATACAATTGAAAATCTACCTGATTCTAATGAAAAAGAAAATTTATTAAAAGATAAAAAAAGAATTTTAGATGGATTAGTAAGGATTGAAAATATTGTGTATTCAATGAAAGAGATGTCTCAACAATCAAAAGTTCAAAAAGAAACTTCAAATGTTTATGGTACAGTTATTACATCTTCAATTTTAGCATACAATAAAATAAAGCATATCTCCAATGTTTATATCAATGGTAAACTTTTTGATTTATCCATGCCAAATGATACAGAAATATATTTGGCAAATATAGAAAAACAAAGAATAGAACAAGTATGGGTTATTATTATTAACAATGCTATGGATGAACTTATGAAAGTAAATGGTTTTGTCAATAGAAGATTAGATATAAATATAACTCAAAATGAAAATGATATAAAAGTTCTTTTTAAAGATAATGCAGGGGGAATACATGAAGATATGTTGGAGTGTATTTTTGAACCATTTAAAGGATCAAAAGAGTCTTCTGGTATGGGAGTAGGGCTGAGTATTGCGAAGAAAATTGTAGATGATCAGAACGCTAAAATAAGAGCCTACAATGAAGACTCAGGTGCTGTATTTGAAATAATAATTCCTAGAATATTAAGTTAATAGATACTTAAAAAAAGGGGATAGATTTTAAATCTATCCCCTTTTTATATTTAAACCACTTTATAACTCACAAAGAGATTTGTCTCTATGATTTAACATAGTTTTTTTATTTGTTAAAAATTCATCAACTTCAATCGCACACTCACGACCCTCATGTATAGCCCAAACTACAAGTGATTGACCGCGTCTACTATCTCCTGCAGAAAATACACCATCTGTAGAAGTTTTGAATCCAGTAGTTTTTATATTACTTCTTTCATCTGTTTCAATACTCAACTCTTTGATAACATCATCTTGCAATGGTCCTAAAAATCCCATAGCTAAAAGTACTAAATCTGCTTGAAGTATAAATTCACTCCCCTTTATCTCATTGAATCCTCTCCCCTCCCATTCAATTCGAACACAGTTTATACCTGTAACTTCACCTTGGTCATTTTTATTAAATGATTTTGATAAAACATTATAATCAAGTGTACAACCCTCCGCTTGTGAAGTTGACATCTTAAAAACTCTTGGATATGTTGGCCACGGCATATCAGAAGTTCTTTCATTAGGGGCTTTTGGCATAAGCTCTATTTGTGTTACACTCTTTGCTCCTTGCCGTATAGAGTTTCCAACACAGTCACTTCCTGTATCTCCTCCACCTACTACAACTACATGT
>Ga0193954_1001656_pt1 | contig 11175 bp, 10 predicted proteins | sample BB_5_MG_FD_140340 | JGI IMG/M metagenome (GOLD analysis project Ga0193954, IMG submission 140340) | Microbial mat bacterial communities from the Broadkill River, Lewes, Delaware, United States - BB_5_MG | ecosystem: Environmental > Aquatic > Freshwater > River > Microbial mats | place: USA...
CATCTTGATATTCTTTTTGAAAGTGGGGTACTCAATTTTGTTGGTACAAAACTCAAAATTGATTATTCACAATATGAGGCGATGAAAGAGCTTTATTACAATGCGTATGTCAAACTTGCCAATTTCTATATCGAAAAACGTGATGCTAACCGCTTTTTAAGTGATTATGCCTTTAAATACAAAGGGGTCTATCTTCCACAAGATGACCGTGTGCGAAGCTTTGTAGAGAAGTACTATACCCGTTACAAACAAATTGGGCAAATGACCATTTCAATTTAGTGCGAACTACTCTCTCGCACTCTTTGACAAAGTATTTTAATGATGCCTTTGGCGACATCGATGTACTCAGATATTAAATTATAGATGACCGTACTCTCGATTTTAAAGACGAGTGTATCTTCTGTAGTTTTAATTGCGGCACTTCTTGGCTCAGGGTCAAGAGCTGCAAGTTCTCCAAAAATACTCTTTTCACCCAGTGTTGTCACAACTTTATCATCAATAATTACTTCCACTCCCCCACGCACAATAATATACATAGACGTTCCAAGTTCACCTTGTTTCATAATAATGCTATCTCTATCATACTCTACTTCACTCAGTTGTGTGGCAAGTGAGAGAAGATCTTTCTCTGATATCTCAGAGAAGAGATCAATCGATTTTAAAATAATAACTTTTTCTATCATCAATAACATAGCTTTAACCTTCGTTTAATTCATTGATAGCCCATAAGGCTGTTTGTGTCACATCACTGTTTTTATGTTCCCTAAGGTTTTGGAGATACTCCAAGTAGTCTCCATCTTTGTTTTGTCCAATCTCATAGATCACGGAGAGTTTGAGGATCGTGTGCATATCATCATTGCTTAAAACACGAATCAAAAACTCTTTAGAACTTGTCTCTCGTTTGATAAATGTATCAGAGTAGTTGGAGAGTTTCTTCTCAAGAGAGAGTTGTTCAAGTGTGGGCAGGATAATATTTCGCACGCGGAGGGAAACAATATTCTCAATCACTTCAATGGCGTAAGCTTGCTTATTACCATCTTTATCAAAGTAATTGATCTTTGCCTGAAGAATAAGATTTTTGGAATAGAGAAACCCTAAAATAAAAAAGACACTATAGATCTTTTGGTTTTTTGTCTCTTTAACAACTTGGTAACTGTTAGGGTAGTGATCTTTATCAAGGAGTTCCAAAACCATCATGCAGTAGAGTACATATTTTACTGCCACTTCAAGTAACTCTGTCACTTTTGATTCATCATTACACACAAAGTCATAAGCAAAAAGTCGTGTGATGATTTCATCAAAAAGCAGGGGTTCTTTGCTGTATTCTAATAAAAAGAGATGAGACTCTTTGGTACGCATGTTGGCAAAGACTTTAATTAACACTAAACGAATATCGAGTGATTCACACTTTTGAAAGTATCTTGCAAGTTTAGAAAATATCTTATCTCCAAATTTACTTAATGAGATAGCACAAAGATTTCGATAGGGTGTACGTTGTAGATTTTGAAAGAGATAGGGGATGAATTTTTTGATTTTTAGATTTCCCACTGTGGTAATGGCAATACGTTTAAGATCATTATCACAGCTTTTGAGTGCTTCTTCAAGTGGTGCATAAAAGCTTGGAATGGTCATTTTGGAGAGGATATTAAGTGCTTGGAGATTTTGCTCCTTTTTACTTGATGCAAAGAGATCATTAAGAACCTTTCCTGCTACCAAGATACCATCAACCCCACTGTATTGCAACATAGCGATAATGGCTCCCTCTTGTACCAAAGGATCTTCATTGTGGAGATACTCTGAGACCACTTCAATCGCGTCAATGGAATCAAGTTTACAATAGACATTGAGCAAACGATGAAGCACCTCTGCATCCTCTTCAATGTCAATACGCTCTTCGAGAAGATCAATAAGGTGATCAATCTCTTTATTGGCGATAAGGTCAAGTAAGTAGAGACGTACACGTTTACTTGAATGGTTAATGAGTCTGTGTATCAGTCCATCTACATCTTCGTATTTCATCTTAATGAGTGAATCAAGGGAATAGATAACTTCAATCTCATCATGACTATCCAAGTTTTTTAAGAAGAGTTCTTGAGCAACGCTGTCAAGTAAAATATCATCATCCAATGCTTCACGTTTGGAGAGCATATCTTTGAGTGAAACAACATAATGCTCTTTTAGCAGTTTTGATAACATAAACCATATAATGGCAAAAGTGATGAGAAGATAATAAATAATGCTAATATCATCTAACATACTTAGCCCAAGAAGGAGTAACCCTGCTAGTCCCATTGCCATAGGTTCAATAATGGTTTCTCTAAAAGCAAGTACTTTTGTACGGTATCGTGTAGGAATAGACTGATAGATGATTTTAAAAGTAGGGCTTAGGATGGAAACATCCGAAACTTCATTGAGAAGCTTGAGTGCAACAACAATAAAAAATCCAAAACCAAGGGATGCTAATGAGATAATAAGTAAAGAGCTTGTCCCTGCTACTGCAATGATGGGGATGACAACAAGCCCAAAAGCCACACCAAAACGACTTAGCATCTTGCCTGAAATAAACAAAGAAGAGAAAAGATTAACGATATTAAGTAGGGCAAAAAAGAGACCAAAAAAGCTTGCCAACTCTTTTTCACTACTAAATTTCTGCTCCACACTGTAATAGAAGATATAGTCAATAAAATAAAATACAAAAAATGCCAAAACAGAGATAGCAAAGAAGATAAGATAATAGTTATTGCTTAAAAGCTTTTTGATAGAGGTATTACTTCGCTCATCCCCTATCTCTTCACTCGCCTGATCAAAACGATTTTCAAATTTTGATATGATTTTTAAAAGCAATATTGTCGAGAGAAACAGAGCAATAATTGAGATAATGAGTAAGCTTTTTGTATCAATAAAATTGAGAATAAATCCAACAGATAGCCCCCCTATAATTCCTGCTAAAATCTCTCCTGTCACCAAAATACCAAAGAGCCTTTTCCCTTGACGAATATTAAAAATAATACCCGTTAAAATTCCAAACTCTATACTCACAAACATCCATAAGACATCTTTAAAAACCATAATTGCCATCGAGGCTATTTTGTGATTGGAGAGTTGTATCACTATAAAAAACGCAATAATACTCACAAGGACAAACCCGATGGTGACTTTGAGCAACATCTTGATATCAAGGCGTTCTTCAACCCTTGTGTAGAGGTAGCCAATAATCACCGATACAAAAGCAGTCAAGATATAAACATACGGTAGGTGTGTGGCACTAAAGTTCATTAAAAACATCGTATTGGCAGTGGTCTCAAAAAAGATAAGGGCAACACCACTTAAAAATGAGTGGAGAAAAAGCATACTTAGAGGTAGAATTTCATCTTCTTCTATGGATCCAAATATCGAGGCAAACTTATTGATGGTGGCTCCTTTTCAAAATAGTAATAGTATTATATTTGATTTACTTTTAGATACCTATTAAAAATTAGTTTTTAAACTATGTTAATAATAGTGGCTTACATTTTTTCACATTTTCACATAAGTTGATTGTGATTTTTAAATACATAGCTTGTTTTAAGCGTAAAAGCCTGAAGTTTTTCTAAAAAGGTTTGGGAAAATTGGGAGGATGCTAAAATAGAGTGATAGGGAGTAGAGTTAAAATAAAAGCTACAAATCCTATATCAGTTTATTTATCTCCTACAACGACATCAATACTACTTTTTGCTATAAGAGCTTGTTCTTGGTACCATTTGCTTGTATCAAGTTTGGGAAAGACTGCAGACATAATCTCTAATGGTCTTGCATCCCATTCGTTAGAATTGGTAGGCATACTCCATTCACATTCTCTAAGTACATAGGAAAATATTTGATTGATAAGATGGTATTGAGGTTGCAGTGCTTCTTTATCATCATTTTTTTCGTTACTTAAAATAGTTTTTATAAGTTGTTTACGAATATCACGAGGATATCTTAGTTTGAGTGTCTCAATTACTGCTTCTTGTTTCATGTTCTTTTCCTTAATTATGCTATGATAGCTCATAGTTCCTTTAAATTGGGTGGGGTAAATCGCTTTTGATTGTAGGCTTGGAGCTCATTAGCTCTATCCATATCAATTGCCCACTCTTTGAGTTCATTACGCTGAGATTTGTATTCCATCACAGGAACCGACATTCCACAACTTGACTCCACTGCGTAAATATGAAACTCAAAAATATTGCGTATGATACTTTGACGTAAAGTAAACATATTAATGTACTTTTCATATTTTGGATTATTTTTTTCGATGACATGGGCGTTACAATAAGTTTTAATGAGTAGTGGAGCCCCTTCAAATGCTGTGAAAAGGAGGGTAAATTCCCCATTATTGATTGCATCACGATAGGTGCGATTCCCACTTCCTGGGTACGAGGCAAAAACCAAGGTGTTGTTATTAATAACACGAAGGGTATCATAACCTTTTGGTGTAAGGTTAATTTCTTCTCCACTGCTAGAAGCCATAAAAAAAAGTTGCTGTTTTTCAATAAAATCGATGTCGCGTTGTTCCAATGATTTATACTGTTTTCCCATATTTCATATCCTTCTATTCAATAAGGTGCCAAGCTCTTGCTTGTGCTTGATTTTCAAAAATTGCCATGGCAGTTTTCATCTTAGAGAAGCCTAAACTTTTGTAACACTCTTCCTTGCCTGATTGAGAATAGAGTATAATTTTACGGTGTCCACGAGAGCGTTCAACAAGCTTTTTGATAATACTTTTTTCAACTTTTGATGCGTGATAGTTGGGATGGACTACGACATCTCCAATATAAGAACAATCCACGCCATCTGCCAAAGCACGTCCTGCACCAATGAGACCATCTTTGTCGTATACAAAACATTTAAAGAGACTATTATCAAACACAATCTTTAAATTCGTTGGGCTTTTTTCACCCAAGAGTGCAATTTGATAAAGATGGGAAAGTTCATCCCAATTGGTATTTTGACTGTTATAATAATATTTCATTGTTCTCCCCTCGCATCGATCCTACTCCAAACTAAAAAATAAAGTCAATGTTGATAATTTTACAATTATACTCTTTTAAATCCTCTAAGAGTTGCTAGAAGTAGGCTAAAAATTTTGCTTTTTCTCTATTTGGAATTTTTAAAGTCACATGTATGTTTATCATTGTCTTTGCGTTCCTATCAAAGAAAAAAATATCCATAACTATAGTAAAGTTTTGATAAAAGAAAGATAAGAGGGTATAATCAAATAAATAAAGGAGAAAAAATGAAGTATTTATCAAGATTGATTGCCTTATTGGCTTTGTGGTTTGTTTTTAGCTCGGCTCTTTTTGCGATGCCCCCTGCTCAAATGAAGCAGATTCTCAATATGACGAAAAATTCATGGGTCAGCTATCGTGACTTTAATGGGAAACAGCTCATCTATTTTACCCATTTAGAGAGTTATCGATGTGGGATTAAAAGTGTAAAATACTCTATCAACTCTGAAGCCCTTGACCAAGAGTGGGTACTCCAACCCTGTGACCCTAAAAACCCAATGGCTGTTACGACAGAAAAGCCCTATATTAGCTTAGATCTCAAAACTGCTCACTCCATTGCAATACAACTTACTTTTATTGATGATACCCAAAGTGAAGTAGTGCATAAAAAACCTAGTTGAGAAAAAAAGAGTATTAATATAATCAATAAGAGAGAAGTTCCCATAAAGGGAAATTCTCTAGAGAAACTTAATAAAAAGTATTACTTACTCTCATAGCACTGTTATCTTCAAATGTTGAGTGACCTGAAAGTGATGAACTATTGTATCCAATAACACATGTTCTTGTTCCATAATATGGAGAACTGCTATCAATTTTTGTTGTACCACAATCTCTTCCTTCTGTCTTACCAAAGCTTGAACAGTAATATATGTTGGAGGATTTTTCTTCTGTGATTAAGTTTGTTAGTGCATACTCTTGGGTTAAGAATGCCTTAAAATCTTCATCTTCACATAATCCCTCTTTAAAGGGTGTCCATATTTCAACATAATTTCTACTTGAAATTGAATTCCCCGTACCACCAGTTGTTGAACCACTACTACTATCATCTGAACTTGACCCACCACAACCTATAAGCAATAATCCACCGAGTAAAACTGCAGATAAACTAATTTTTTTCACAATATACCTTTAAAATAAAATGATTATATTTTAACTAAAATATCTTAAGTTTTTAATAATTTAAAGATATTTTTTATTACTGAGTTTAGATGTTTTACGATAAGATACAATAATTATCAAGAGATCTCCAAAAAGTTATTATAAGAAACTTATTATTTAGAGTATAATTTTTTTTAATAGATATAAAATATAAACGTGCTAAAATAGGGTATTAATGCGTAAGGATTGGTAAATGTCAGTGGATATTGAAGCGTTTGAAGAGGCTTTGTTGGCACTCAATCGAGTGGATGTGAAACATATTCTAACCCAAGGTGAACATTCAAATAACTTATTTGAAGCAGTAGAAGCCGTTGTGATCCCGACAATGGAGAGTATTGGTAAGAAGTGGGAAAAGGGAGAGGTAGCACTCTCCCAAGTCTATATGAGTGGTAAAATTTGTGAAGAGATTGTTGGGGAATTGATCCCTATTGAGACGCAAAAGAGAGCCAATCATCCTAATATTGCTATTTTAGTTTACCGTGATTTTCATATGTTGGGCAAACGCATTGTGCATACCTTCTTACGTGCGAGTGGATACGCTGTAATTGATTATGGGCATCAAGAGAGTATTGAAGAGATTATCAGTTATCTCAAAAGGGATAAGGTTGAGATTTTGTTGATTTCAGTGTTGATGCTTAACTCTGCTTTGCATATCAAAAAACTCATAGATGCCATCCATGAAGCAAAACTGCCTACCAAAGTTGTGGTTGGGGGTGCTCCTTTTCGTTTTGATGCCACACTCCATCAAGAGATTGGAGCAGATGCTTTGGGACGCAGTGCCTCAGATGTGATTGGAATTATTGAAGAGCTAAAGGCGACAGTATGAATGCGATGCAAAGAGTCTTAACAAGCTTATCCCAACAAGAACCTGACCGTGTGCCTTATTTTTTACTGCTTACTCTCCATGGAGCCAAAGAGCTAGGGCTTGGTATTGAGGAGTATTTTTCAAAGGGTGAAAATGTCTATGAAGGTCAGATCAGACTGCAAAAAAAGTATGGACATGATTGTTATTATAGCTTTTTTTATGCACCCATTGAGGTTGAGGCTTTTGGTGCAGAGGTGATCTACAGTGAAGATGGACCTCCTAATTCAGGCACTCCTTTTCTTCGCAAAGATACAATTGCATCACTCACAACCCCCGATGCCCAAAACTCACCTGTATTGCAAAAAGTATACGAAGCCACAAGGCTACTCAAAGTGGATGCCAAAGATGAGATTCCTATTATTGGAGTCGTGATGTCACCTTTTTCACTGCCTGTTATGCAGATGGGATTTGAAGCGTATTTGGATTTGATCTACAATGATAGAGCTTTATTTGAGAAGCTTATGGAGGTCAATATTGAATTTTGCAGTAATTTTGCCAATGCCCAGCTTGAAGCAGGAGCAACGGCGATTACCTATTTTGACCCTATCTCCTCACCTACCATCATCCCAAAAGAACTCTACCTAGAGACAGGGTTTAAGGTTGCACAAAAAACCATTTCCCAGATTAAAGGTCCTACTGCCACCCATTTTGCATCGAGTAATGTCGCACCTATTATGGCTAATCTACCTCAAACGGGTACTGCCGTAGTAGGAGTTAGTACCTTTGAAGACCTAGGAGAGCTTAAAAGTCTTGCCAAACAAAAACTCACCCTTTTAGGCAACCTCAATGCCATTGAGATGCGACACTGGAGTATTGAGGAGACCAAACAAGCAGTCAAAGAGGCAATTAAAAAAGGGGCAAAAGGTGGGGGATTTATCTTAGCAGAAAATCATGGAGAGATTCCCTATGCTATCAAAGATGAAACACTATTAGCAATTAAAGAGGCAATTGAAGCGTATGGATACTACCCAATTAAAAACTAAATTGCATTTTTACATCTGTGATAGTTATTTTGCAGAGCTAAAGAGTGTCATTAAAGAGTATGCCAATGTTGAAGCATTTAGTTTTAAGGCAAAATGTATCTACCAAGGTATGCCTGATCCTTTTGTCAAGACAGAAGCAAAAGGAGCCAAACGGTATATTTTAGGAGGATGCTCTCTTGAAAACAATAACCATGATCACAATACTGTTTTAACCCAAGAGGAGAGTTGCTTGCATCTCTTTGCTCCAAAGACCTTGATTGATGGCTACATTACTCGTGGTGCATATCTCCTAACTCCAGGATGGCTTAAAGAGTGGGAGTATGTTGTTCAAGAGGTATGGGGGTTTGATCAAAACACTGCCCAAAGCTTTTTTGCTGAATTTTGTAATAAAATAGTCCTCATTGATACTTTAGTAGAGCCAAATAGCAAAGAGCTATTGGAGGCTTTTGCTCAATTTATCGATCGCCCTTATAGCGTTGTCCCTTTGGGATTGGAGTATTTCCAAAATTATGTTGACAATACCATCCAAGCTGAGATTATCCAAAATTACACAAATAACAAACAGCAATACACTCTTGCTTTGCAAGAGAAGTCCAACTATGCGATGGCATTTGACCTTTTAAGTCAGCTTAATGAAAAGCTTAATGAAAAAGAGATTATTGATAAAATTGTAGAGATTTTCACCATGCTTTTTGCACCTCAAAAGATTATCTATGTTGCCATTGATAATGCTCATATTATCAAAAAGTTCTCTTGTGGTGCATTCAAAAAAAGTGGTGTTTTCAAACTATTGGGGGATATGGAGAAATATAGTTTAGAGGAGGATGGCTTTTGGCTTAAACTTATCTATGATGAACATGTTATTGGATTGCTCAGTGTGAAAGATGTTGCTTTTAAACAGTATCTTGGCTCTTATCTAAACTTAGCAATCTCAATTAGTGAATTGTGTGCCTTAGCCATTGCAAATGCCCGTAATGACCTTAAGACAAAAGAGGTCGAAGCCCAATTGACACAAAGCTCAAAATTAGCTTCCATGGGAGAGATGCTCTCCTCTATTGCTCATCAATGGAGACAACCACTCAATACCCTTAATCTTAATATTGAGATGCTTGAAGAGTATTATGAATCTGAGCAAATTGATGAAGCCTTTATTGAAAACTTTATTAGTAAAAACTCTGCAACCATTCAGTTTTTATCCCAAACCATTAGTGACTTTAGTAACTTTTTTCGTATTGATAAAGAAAAAGAGTATTTTAGTATCAAATATGCTATTTTAAGTATTATGGGCATTATTGGAGTACAGTTATCCAATCATAATATTCAATACAGTGTGAGTGGAGAGGATTATGAGTATTTGGGCTTGGGCAATGAGTTTAAACAAGTGATCTTAAATATTATCAACAATGCCAAAGATGCCATTATCGCATCACAGCAAAGGGAGGGTAAGATAAGCATTAAAATAGCTAAAAAAAAGGATACTATTTCAATTGTTATTAAAGATAATGGGGGAGGTGTGGATGAAGATATTATGGAACGCATCTTTGAACCCTATTTTACTACCAAAGAAGAGGGCAAAGGAGTTGGTTTGGGTCTCTATATCTCCAAGATGATTATTGAAGAGAATATGCAGGGTAATTTAAGCGTAGGCAATAGCAATAATGGGGCAGTTTTTACAATAAAATTAATGGACAGTAATGAAAAAGAGTAGTTATCTTAAAACACTAAAGATATTGGTTGTGGATGATCAAGAGGATATTCGCTCAACCTTAAGCACCTTGATAGGGATGTGGTCTGATGAAGTTTACAGTGGAGCTAATGGTCAAGAGGGACTTGACCTCTATAATGAACATACTCCCGATATTATCATCACTGATATTCGTATGCCCATCATGAGTGGATTGGAGATGATACGCAAGATCAAAGAGCAAAATCCCAATTGCCCTATTATTATCACTTCTGCCTTTCAAGACCCCAAATATCTACTCGATGCCATTGAACTCAAAGTGGATGGCTATATTGTCAAGCCCATCCATAAAAAAGATCTCAAAGAGCGTTTGGAACTTATATCCAAATCTTTGCTCTTTGAGCAAGAGATTGCACGACGACTCAAAGCTGAAGCAGAGTATGAAGACCTCTACAACTACTCCGCTGAGATGCACGTCTCTGTAGATGCCCAAAGTGCAAAAGTGATTAAATGCAATCAAACACTGGCAAATAACTTGGGCTATAGCAAAGAGGAGATTATAGGGAAAGAGATTTTTAAACTCTATCATAGTGATTGTATGGAAGCCGTATATAAGGCATTTGAACAATTTGTTACCGTAGGTACTGTCAGCAATACTGAGTTGATCTTAAAACGCAAAGATGGTAGTAAAATAGATGTACTACTCAACGTGACGGCTGTGCGTGATCAAGAGAATACTATTCTCTATAGCCGTTCAACATGGATTGATATTAGCGTGATTAAAGCTTATGAAACAAAGCTTTTGCAAGCAAAAGAAACCCTCGAACACCAAGCCCATCACGATACTTTGACCAAGCTTCCCAATCGTCTGCTTTTTCTTGATCGTCTCAATCATGCCATCAAACATGCCAAACGTCATACACATCAAATTGCTGTTTTGTTTATGGATTTGGATCATTTCAAAGAGATCAATGATTCTCTTGGTCATGATGCAGGGGATGAACTTCTTGTTAGTGTAGCCAAACGTCTTAAGCAAGCCATTCGAAAAAGCGATACTGTTGCACGTCTTGGTGGAGACGAATTTACACTTATTTTAGAAGATATTACTAACAGTGATGACATTATTACAATTACGCAAAAAATACTCCATATTATGTCTCAATCAATTCTTATTAAAAAGGAGGAGTACTATACCTCTTTTAGTATTGGTATTGCTATCTACCCCAATGATGGTCGTGATGCAGAGACCCTGCTAAAAAATGCAGATGCAGCAATGTACCGTGTCAAAGAAGAGGGGCGCAACAACTATCAATTTTATACCAAAGATATGACAAATCGTGCCTTTGAACGTATGATGTTGGAGTCACAACTGCGAAAAGCAATTGATAATGATGAACTTGAACTGCACTACCAAGCACAAATGGACATCAAAAAGAACAAAATTATCGGTATGGAGGC
>Ga0193954_1001661_pt1 | contig 11159 bp, 6 predicted proteins | sample BB_5_MG_FD_140340 | JGI IMG/M metagenome (GOLD analysis project Ga0193954, IMG submission 140340) | Microbial mat bacterial communities from the Broadkill River, Lewes, Delaware, United States - BB_5_MG | ecosystem: Environmental > Aquatic > Freshwater > River > Microbial mats | place: USA...
CTGGTCTTTCTGCCGGGCAAGTCCGAGATCTCCTCGGTGAAAGCTGCCTTGTCACGCCAAGGGGATCAGCTCGTGGTGGAGCTGCACGGTGGTTTGAGCCCAGATCAGCAGGCAGCTGCCTTTCGGCCATCCAGCAAGCAGAAGGTCATCTTGAGTACGAATGTGGCCGAGACTTCGGTGACTGTTCCCGGCATCAAGGGTGTCATCGACTCCGGGCTGGTGCGTCAGACGCGCTACCATGGCGGGCGAGGCGCGCTCTCCCTTGTGCCCATCGCGATGGACAGCGCCGAGCAGCGGCGCGGCCGGGCAGGACGCCTTTCACACGGTCGGTGCCTGCGCCTTTGGCAAGCCAACGCTCAGCTCAAGTCCCATACCCTCCCTGAAGTCTATCGTGAGTCGCTGGTGCCGTTGGCCCTCGCCGCGCGGGCCTGCGGCCATGATGTTCGTGAACTCGACTTCTTGGACCCGCTCAAAGAGCACGCGATGCAGACCGCGATCGCCGAGCTGAGCGCCCTGGGGGCTCTAGAGTCGCAAGGGGAGTTGACAGACCGAGGGCGGCGCCTCTTCCGCCTGCCCTTGGATCCTTGGCTGGGCCGCCTGATCGTTGAGGCCCAACAGGGCGGCAACTTAGCGGACGTACTGGACTTGGTCTCGGTTCTGGCGGTGCAGCGCCCCGCCTTTGTTGATAGCCCGGGTGAGCTCGACGCTGAGGACCCTCGCGCCAAGGGCTGTGACCTGGTCGCGTTGATCGAGGGCTATAGACGGGGCGAGCTGCACTTCGCGGTGCTCAAGGAGGCCTCTCTGTACCGACGGCGATTGAGCAAGGCTCTGGGCATTTCTGCCAAGGAGGCTGAGGCTGCAGGGCCTGTGGATCGCAGGGCGCTCGTGCGCACCGCCTTGGCCGCCGACCCGCGCTGCGCTTACATTGCGCGGGTCCGCAAGCGGCAGGTCGCGTGGGCCAATGGGGGCACGGAGATCGAGCTGGACCGTCGCTCTGCCCTTCGGCTTGTCACCCTCGACGGTATGAGCAAGTTGCCTTTCGCCATGGCCGTCTTTGGCATTCGCACCGTCACGGACGGCCCCTCGGTGCGCGTCATCGCCACCTGCGCCTCCCCACTGACTCTGCAGGACCTCAATGAGGCGGGCTTGGGTGAAGCGAAGCTGGGCGCGGTCAAGTGGAAGAAGAAGCGGGTCGTGGCGGAGGTCGAGTATATTTTCGCGGGCAAGGTATTGCGCAGCGAGGAGACCAAGCCGAAGGGGGCGCTGTTGAGGGAGGGCTTGGCCACCCTGATCGCGCGGGGCAGCGTCTTCAAGGAGGCGCGCAAGCTGGGGCAGGACCGCATCGAGTCTGCATCGCTGCTCTTGAAGCTGGCGCAGAGTGATTTAGTTTCGGCCTACCCGGAGGAGTTGCAGCCCTTCGAAGGGCTACCCAAGGACTTTCGGGGCTGGTTAGATCACGTGCTGAAGGAGCTGGGCCTTGAGGCGCCCTCGGATGTAGAGCTTATCGATGCGCAGGATATTCTGCCTCCGGAGTTGCCTGAGCACCTGCAAGAGCGCATCGATAATGAGTACCCACGTGCGGTTCACTTGGGCGATGCCAGCTACCGGGTAGAGTATCAACTCGGGAGCAGAAAGGCGGTCTTACATATGGTGCGAGGTCACCGAAAGACACCTCCGCCCCGCCGATACTTACCGCGCTTTTCGGGGCTGAAACTCATGGTGCAGGCGGGCGGGACCTTTCACCAAGTCTGAGTCATTCATTCACCTGTCCGAAGGTCCCGTCGGGCCCATTGGGCCCGGGGCCCCGTCCGCCGGTGCCGCCCAAGCCTGGGGTGCAGATAAGCCCGGGCGCGTCGATGACCGCGCCCGTCAAGCGGTACAAACAGTAGGAGTCACCGCCCGCGCCACCGCCGCCATCTCCGCCGTCTCCGCCGCGCCCGCCGTCTCCGCCATCTCCGCCGGGTGCGCCATCGTCGGCCCAAAGACCGCCGAGGCCGCCCAGGCCACCATCGCCGCCGCGCCCGCCATCACCGCCGTCTCCGCCATCTCCGCCGTCGCCGACCACGATCGTCGTGCGGGCCAGTGTGATGTGTCCGCCCACCGCGAGCACCCCGAGGCTGGCGCCTCCGCCTTGTCCACCCGGGCCGCCCTCGCCGCCACAGCCACCGGAACCTCCGCCGCCCCCGCCGCCAGCACGGTCGGCCGTGCAGCCATTGGCGATGAAGCAGCCCACGGCGTCCTCGATCAAACACATCTCGGAGCCGCCTCCGCCTCCGCCTCCGCCTCCGGCCGGCGTGCCCGGCAACCCCGGTTGGCCGCTGAGTCCTGCGGCCGTGACGAATCCGCCTGCGCCCCACTGCGGAGTTGCCGTGAGGACTGGCGCATCCGCGCCATCGTCTCCGCTACTGCCGCGCTGCCCATCTTCGCCAATGTCGGAAAAGTCGATGGCGCCGCACCAGACGTCACAGCTGCTGCAACTGTCGGCGGACCATCCACCGTCTCCACCGTCGCGGCCGCCCGCGGGCCAGCCGTTCTCTCCGTCTTGAAAGCCAAAGCCCCCGTTGCCGCCATCGCCCCCGCGTTCACCACAGACGCCAGGTGCGCCTTCTCCAGGCGCGCCGCCTGCGCTGCTGCTGTCGCTGCCGGCCTGCCCGGGCGCCCCGGGCAGCCCCGGTTGTCCCGGCGCCCCTGTTCCTCCGGCAGCCCCAGCGGAGCCCGACTGCGAAACCAGCGCACTGTCGACGATGCGCAGGTCTGAGGGCCCGAGGGCAGCCACCGCAAGTGAGGCTGCGCCGGCGTCGAGGGATGTGCGCGAGATGACTTCCAGGCGGTCGATGTAGGTGACCTGGTCGCCGCCCTGCACCGTGATCGCGGTACCCTGGGCCTCAATGACGCAGGCGTGGTCTACGCTGCGTGACCAGGCGTTCGAGGCGTCATAGCCGCCGTGTATGGAGACCGAGGGTGGTAAGGTCAGCGGCTCGGCGTAGCGGCCCGCCGAAACGTAGATGGGGCGCAGGTCGGGACCGGCGAGTGCGGTGGCGCGGGCCAAGGTCGCCACGGGCGCCGCCGCGCCACCGGCGTTGGCGTCATCGCCCACCGGCGGCAACGCGACAAAGACAGCACGCAGGCGGTCTCCGTCGATGCCGTCACAATTTGTATCCTGAAACTGAGGGTCCGGAGCGTCGGTGGGGTCGCTGATGGTGCACTCACAGCCATTGCTGGCGTCGAGATCTGCGTCGCCGAAGCCTTCATTGCAGACCAGCCTGCATGTGCCGTCTGGGTCGGCGCGTCCGAGCGCTTGGGGGCCGGCCGGACAGTCCTCCGCCAGACCCTGCAGGGTGACTTGCAGAGCATCCACGCCCGCGCCAATCGTGAGTTGAGCTTTGTGGACCCCCGGGCCCTGGGGGGCGTAGGCGATCACCAGCTCGCTGCTTTGGCCTGCCGCGATCGGGCCCACCTGGTCCACTGAAGTCTCGAACTCGGTGGCATCGCTGCCTTGCACAGCCACAGGCAGTAGCTCGGCGGGCGCACGTCCGGTGTTCTTGACGACCACTCGGGTGCTGATGACTTGGCCCACGAAGCTGCTGGGGCGGTTGGGATTGGTGGCGAGGTCGACAAAGTCGATACTCACCGGCGTCACGTCGAGCTGGGGCCTGGCCGGTGGGCTGCCTGCGTCGAGCTGCTCGTCGCCGGGCGTGATGGGCACCAGCTCATCTGTGGATACGACCTCAGGGCGGCAGCCATCCGGGCCGCAGGTGCTGCCTCGCTCACACATCGGCTTGATGCAGGACGCGCTGAGCGTGACCTGAAGCAGCGCGGTCTCATTGGGCAAGAAGGGGGCGATGCGCACCGTCTCGACCAGCCCTCGGCCGCCTTGAAGCCCTACAAAGTGAAGACGCACTCGACCATTCGCGTCGCCATTTGCGGGCAATACGCCGAAGGAAATTGGAAAGGGGCCTTGCAGTTCTCTGGGCGACTCTGTCGCCTCGGCCTCCTCCGGTGAGACCTCCACCCGCACCGCGTCGAGTTCCATATCCGTTTGCACGGCGACCAAGAGCTGCGTCAGCTTTGATGAGCATCCGCTGGTGCTCAGGCAGGCCAAGACCATCCCGACTGCTGTGAGCCGAGCCCTCATGGCCGAAAGACCTCTCCTGATGTTCCCCCATAAGGCTCGCTGCCGCTTTGGCTGGCAAGCACGCCTGCGGTGACGGCGCCGGCCGCGACGACGGCGCCGCTGATGATCCAAAACAGGGGCTCTGTGAAGACTGAGCCCGACTCCTGCTTCGGCGCGGGCGCAGGTTTGGGCGCCACCCAAGGGGGAGGCGCGGGCGCTGTGGCGAGCGGCGGCGGTGGGCTGGGGGCAGGGGGCCGCCCGATGGTGGGCGGCTTGGGTTTGAGCTTTGCCTGCTCTGCTCGGACCTCAGCGAGCAGCTTGCGGCCTCGCAATTGATCTTTCAAAGGCGCGACGGCCAGGAACTCCTCGAGGTGGCCTTCGGCGCTGTCAAAGTCGCCGAGCATGCGTTCACAGCGTGCGAGTCCGAAGATGGTCGCCGGCCGGTGTCCGGACTGCTCGTAGGCTTTTTCGAACCACGGCAGCGCCGCCTCGTAGCGCCCCTTGGCGTAGAGCTTGGCCGCGCGCTGAAACTCCAGGCGGCCCGGGTTCGCCGACGAGAGGGTGAGCGCCAGCGCCAGCCACACCGTCACCATGGCATCAGGTCCTCGTGCACGGCCGGGGTCGGCTCGGCGGGAGCGTCACGCGCCGGGGCACGTGTGGCCTTGGGCCGGGCGCGAGATCGGCGAACCTTGCGGCTGCGGGCCTTCTTGACGCGGGGTTTGGTGGCCGCTGGCGCCGCCGCGGGCACGTCCGTGATTTTGGGGGCTTCGGACTCGGCAGCCTTGGCGTCGCCGGGCGTGCCTGCGCTTTTGGCAGGAAGATCCGGCACAGCCACCAGCGGCCGGACCGGCAGGTTGGGTTGCGGCTGCTTGGGGATGAAGCGCTCCTCGCCGGGGGCAACGAGGATCCAGACTATGAGACCCAAAGCAGTCAGCACGGCCGCCAAACCCAGGGCCACTGGCCACCACGGGGTTTGGGGAACGGGGGGCGCGGCCACCTCCACGCTGGGCGCGGGACCCGGCGCGGTGACCGGGTCGGGCATCGCGCCCGGCATCGCGCCGGTGAGGGCGGGCTCATTGTAAAGCGGGCCTGCAAACGTTGAGGTATGCTGAAGCTGGGTGGGGCGCTGCTGTGCGACCCAGCCCGGGTCAAGCATGGGCGCAGCGTGCACCGTCTGCAGCACCTCGATGATGACATCGTGGCTGGGGCGAAGCGTGGCGTCCGGGTCCAGGCAGGCGCGGATCAGCTGCCACACGGGTTGGGAGTTCGCGAAGGGCAGCGGGTCCAGCGGAGGCGGGTGCGGATCCAGCTTCATGCGCAGGCTGGTGCGCTGGTCCTCCGGAAAGACTCGGGTGCGCGTGAACATCTCGTACAGCAGCTCACCGAGCGCGTAGATGTCGGTGGCCGGACCCACCGGTTCGCCCGATACCTGCTCGGGGGCCATGTACGTGGGCGTACCAATGATGAGTCCGGTCGCCGTCTTGTGGGGGGCCGGGCGGTCTTGGGCTTTGGCGATGCCGAAGTCGGCGAGCTTGGCGAGTGGGAAGGCATCCCCGTCGACCGGGCCCGTGAGCAGCACGTTCGAGGGCTTGAGGTCGCGGTGGATGACCTGCCGTACGTGGATGGCGCGAAGGGCTTCCGTGAGCTGCATGCCCATACGCGCCACCTCAACCGGGCGTAGTCGCCGCCGGTCGAGCTCGCGGCGCAGCGTAGGCCCGTTGACGTGCTCCATGACGTAGGCGATGCGCAAGGGGGCTTGCTGCTCGATGACATCCTGGATTTGCACAACCCCGGGGTGCTCGATCTCGGAGATGAGTCGGGCCTCCGTTAAAAAGCGGCTCACCGCTGTCTCGTCATAGGCGGTTTGGGCCGATAAGATCTTGATCGCGGCGCGGCGCGACAGGCGGGTGTGCTCCGCGAGGTAGACCGAGGCCATGCCGCCCCGGCCGAGCAGGCCGGTGAGGCGATAGGAGCCAATGATCTCCCCTATCTGTGGCTCGGTGGGTTTCAAGGCCCACAAATCCTAGCACTAGGGCCTCAGATCGCTCTCATGCGGGGCCCAAAGAACGGGGGATCCCCGCTGCATACGGCGAACCGCTGGTCAGCCAAGCTCGTCACAGGCCTCAGGCGGCACCAAGATCGAGATACTCGGGCGGCAATTGGCGGGTGATCGCGGCCTCAACGACCCTCCCGACCCGTAGCAGCAGGGCCTCCTGCCAGTGCGGGCCCATCAACTGTAAGCCGATCGGAAGCTGCGCGCTGTCGTAGCCGACGGGCACGGTGAGCCCCGGGTGGCCGGTGAAGTTGCCCAAGAATGCGTATCGCATCAGCTCCGTCACGGTCGCCAGATCCCAGTAGGGGGTCTTCGGGTCTTGCACCGGGATCTTGGGCGCGGTGGTCGCCGTAGTGGGAGAGATGAGCAAGTCAGCCTGCGAAAAGACCCCGCGCATCGTCTCCAGCGCCATCGCGCGCACCCGCTGGGCGCGAATGTAATCGCAGGCCGTGAACTGTCGACCCACCGTCAAATTGACACGCACGTGGGGCGCGAGGCTCTCGATGTCCTCGGGGTAGCGCTCCATCGCGGTGGCCATTTCGGTGAGGATGGTGATCGCGTGGGAGACACGAATCAGATCGAGGTTCGGGATCTCGACTTCGACGATGCTCGCGCCCGCCGTGACCAGGGGCTGCATCGCGGCTCGGCAGGCGTTTACGATGTCCGGTTCGGCGTGCTCGAACCAGGGCGTATAGATGCCCAGACGCAGCCCCCGTAGATCCCCATTGTTGAAGTCCCCGAGCGTCAATCGGGGTTGCACCAGGGTGTTCGGGTCTCGGGCATCGGGCCCGCCCATCAAGGCGTAGCCCAGCGCAACATCTGAGACCGTGGCGCCGATGGGCCCCAGGTGCCCCACGCTCCAGCATAGAGGGGCTGCTCCATGTTCGCTGACCCGCCCATAGGTGGCTTTGAGGCCGGCGACCCCACACAAAGCGGCGGGGATGCGAATGGAGCCTCCACCGTCTGCGCCCAGCGATAGGGGGCATAGGCCGGCGGCGACGGTCGCGGCGGAGCCCGAGGAGCTGCCTCCCGGGTCACGGCTGGGGTCATAGGGGTTGCGCACCAGGCCGTAGTGCGGATTGGCTCCATTTGGGTTGATGCCGATCTCGTGCATGTTGGCCTTGCCGAGCAACATGGCTTTCGCGTTGCGCAGACGTGCTACGGCGGTCGCGTCGTGGCTGGCCGGGCCCCGGCCCAAGAAGGTGGTGCCCACCGTGGTGGGGTAGGGCACCATGTCCACCTCGTCCTTGATGGCCACGGGAATGCCGTCGAGCGGGCCCTGGGGTTGGCCGTCCGCCCACCGCTGGCGACTGGCCTCGGCCTCTGCGAGCAACAGCTTGTCGTCCTGTTCGATGAAGAGGCTGGATTGCCCTTTGAGGCTCTGCACTCGCTCTAGGATCAGGTGGGCCACCTTCACAGGATCCGTGCGGCCGTCGAGGTAGGCTTGCTGCAGCGCGTGGGTACTGAGCAAGGGGCCTTTCGCGAACGTGCCTTCGAGCGGGGAGAGATCAGGCTCGGGATCTACGCGGTTCGGATCCGGCAGGCAGGCGGGCTCGAGCGGGCTATTTTGGGGAGGGTGGGTGAGCGGCGCCGCCGACAGCACCGGCACACCCGCCTCACTGACCAGCTTGCCGGAGATCGCCGCCCCTAGGCCGGGCGCACCGACCGCCCCCGCGAAAACACGGAGCGCCGCACCCTGTAACCGGGGGAGATCCACACTCTTGAGGTCATATCCACTCACGGCGGGCACCCTATCATTTGCGCTGGGCCGCCGCGCGGCCCACCATGCTCGAGTCATGCCTCGCGCCGCCATTATCGACTTGGGCTCCAACGCGGGGCGCATGGCCGTCTTCGAATACGAGCCGGGCCGACACTTTCGGCAGATTGATCAGCTGCGCCAGACCCTGCGCCTAGCCAGCGGCGCCGATAACATCATCCGGGGCGATAGCTTTCAGCGCGGGGTGTCGATGCTGTCCGCCTTTCGCACCTACTGCGAGGCCTCTGAGATTGGGGAGGTCGTCGCGGTGGCCACCAGCGCGGTCCGTGACGCCGCCAATGGCGCGGGCTTTGTGGCTGCCGCCAAGGAGCGGGCCAGCATCGACCTCGATATCCTCGCCGGAGAGGTGGAGGCTCGCTACGGGGTCCTCGGGGTGGCCAATAGCCACGCCTTCCGGGACGCCCTGGTGCTCGACGTAGGCGGAGGCAGTGCGCAGCTGTCTTTCATGGAGGGGCGCAGCTTCGTCGAAGGGCGCTCCTGGCCGGTGGGCGGCGTGCGCATGACGGAGGCCTTTTTAAAGTCGGACCCACCCCGTGGTCAGGAACTGCAGGCCCTGCGCGAGCACCTTCATACCGTGGTGGATGGCCGACTCTCGGGCCTGCCACAGGGGCTGCCTATGGTGGGCATGGGTGGCACGATTCGTAACCTGGCTCGCCTGCACCAGGCCCGGAATAACTATCCGGTCTCGCTGCTGCATGGCTACGTACTCACCTACGATGATGTATGTGAGTTGGCCGACGAACTATCCGCCAAGACTTATGCTCAGCGAAAGAGTATCTCTGGACTCAATAGTGAGCGCGCGGACGTTATCGTAGCCGCAGCGACCGTGGTCCGAACTTTCATGGAGATGGCGCGCACCGAGCGCCTTGTGGTGAGCAGTCACGGTCTGCGCGAGGGGCTGCTCTACCACCGGATGTGGCCGGCCGAGTCGGGGCACTTGGCCCCGGATGTGCGGGCCTTCACGATCGATAACGTGGCCCGTCGCTACTATGACCGGCCCAAGCACAATGCGCAGGTGTGCAAGCTGTCCTTACAGCTCTTTGACGGCCTGGCGCCCTGGCATCAGTTCACAGGCTTTGAACGCGAGCTGCTGGAGGCGGCCGCGAAGATCCACGACATCGGCATGGCGGTGGACTACTTCGAGCACCATCATCATGGCCGCTTCTTGGTGAGCGCCTCGCCCTTGCCGGGCTTCAACCATCGTGAGCAGGCCCTGATCGCCTTGTTGGTGGGTTGCCATCGAAAGGGTAAGCCGAGGATTGGAAAGTTCAGCGCTCTGTTGCAGCCGGGGGATGCCGAGCGCCTGGCCAAGCTGGCGGGCATGCTGCGGCTCGCGGAGTACCTTGAGCGCACCAAGGCGCAGCGTGTGCAGGGGCTGCAATGCCACCTCGGGGCGGGGTACCTGCAGGTGGAGGTCGCGGCGAGCGGCGATGTCTCCGTGGAATTACAGGCGGCGAATCAGCGCTCGGACTTGCTCGCTAAGACCTTCGGCGTTCAGGTTGAGGTCGTCCTGGGCGGCCCTGCGATCTCTTAGGCGGCCGGGGCGCCTGTGAATCTTGATGTGGGTGTCTTGACGACACAAGTGCACATCAGGCTGAGATAGAGGCATGGGTGCAAGCTCCGATGCCTGGCTCGCCGCTCCGCGGCCGAAGCCCTGTGCGCCAGTCTTCTTGGACCTGCTGGAGGACGCGGCGAGTGGCCCGCCGGGGCCGACCTTGCCGGTCTTTGATAGCCGCTTTCAGTTGCTCGAGCGTGAAGCTGCCACCGGGCCCTTACAGCGTTGGCTGGCTCATCAGCTCGGGCCCGGCGGCCTGAAGACTCTGGTCCGAATCAAGCACCTGCCGCCCGGTGCCGCAGAGCGCGAGGTTTGGCAAGCCGCCCTGCTAGACGAAGCACGCGCGCTGAGCGCGGTGGACCACCCCAATGTGGTTCGGCTGATTCAGGTGCTCGATAACGACATGGGCCTGAGCTTGGTACGAGAGCACGTCGATGGCGTCGCTCTGTCGCAGGTGCTGAGCATCTGCCAGGGGGCCGGCGCGGGGCTGCGCATGGACCTTGCGGCCTACCTATCGTCAGAGATTCTCTGGGTGGTCGAGGCCGTGCATGCCGCGACGGACGCCGTGGGGCGCAGCCTGGGCCTGGTGCATCGTGGCGTGCATCCGAGCCAGGTCCAGATCACCCGGCGCGGTCATGTGAAGCTGGATGGCTTTGACCTCGTGCGCATGAACTCGGGTCGCCGTGTTGCGACCCAGCCCGGCTTGGTGAAAGGCTTTGCGGCCTACCTTCCGCCAGAGTGCATCGCAGGTGAGATTGCCACCCCTGCGGCGGATGTCTACGCAGTGGGCGTCATGCTCTTTGAGTTGCTTACGGGCGAGGCCTGCTTTGATGGCGAGACCGCGTCACAGATCTTGTGGAAGGTGGTGCGTGAGGGGCCCGCGTTGCACCGTCTGGAGCGCCACAGGGTGCCGCCGGAGCTGCGACAGATCGTACGACGCGCTACCGAGGCCTCACCACAGGACCGCTTTGCAAGCGCCGCAGAGATGGCAAGGCAGCTTGACGGCTATGGTGAACTCATTCGGCGTCATGGGCGGCCGTGGCAGGTCGCAGGACTCTTTGAGTCCCAGGGCCTGTACCCTCGCTCCGCCGCAGAGCGCTTCAGCGAGAGTGAGACGGCGCTCTTGTCTCGGCAGATGCCGGCGGCTCAGGCCGCGGCGCGGGTCAGCTCGGGCTTTGCTGAGGCGGAGTTGACTGAGGTGAGTCCTCAGCCGGCGAGCCCGAGCACGATTCGTGGGTTGCACGTCGTGGATCCGGTCTTCGAGCCCGTGGTGCTCGATGACGCCGACATCATGCTTGTCGACGACGACTAGCCCAAAGGCTAGTGCGCTGCGCGGGAGCGGGGCGCGGCGTTCCAGATCTTGATGGCTAGCAGGGTGCCAATGATGGCCCAGGGCACCAAGAAGACGGGCCAGGCCACCCAGTTCTCGGCGGAGCTGGACAGGTCGCCTTGGGGGGTAATGCGGCCCAGCACGAAGGATTGAAGCCCGGTGCCGAGGTAGACCAAACCATCGACCAGACCCGTGACCGTGCCGGCGTTCTTGGTGCCGCCGAAGTCGGCGGTGGAGGTGCCACTGAGGATGCCATGCACACCGATAACTGCCGCTGAAATCGCCAGCGCGGCGATGGCGACGGGCCAGGGGGCTCCGGTCAGCGTGAAG
>Ga0193954_1001663_pt1 | contig 11152 bp, 8 predicted proteins | sample BB_5_MG_FD_140340 | JGI IMG/M metagenome (GOLD analysis project Ga0193954, IMG submission 140340) | Microbial mat bacterial communities from the Broadkill River, Lewes, Delaware, United States - BB_5_MG | ecosystem: Environmental > Aquatic > Freshwater > River > Microbial mats | place: USA...
AGAGGACTTAGAGTTTGTGTAAATAAAAATGGAATAAGACAAGATACAAATATACTAGATAGTGAGTTTTTTGATATAAATAGTTTAACAGTAATTGCAAGTGAATCTTATGAAGAGTTTGCACGTACCTTACAAGAAGAGATATTGGATAGTTTAAGTAGAGAAACAAAAATCACTGAAAAAATATTAAGCCAAATCATACTTATAAATAAAAATGGCGATAAACTAAAAATAGATAAGAAACTAGCACAAACCTTAGTAAATGATTGGAAACAAAGAGGATATATAGGAGATGATGAATTTATAACGTCAAAAGCTATAAAAGATTTTAAAAACAATGACTTTGAAATACTTCCTCAGTTTATAGGTTTTGAAAATGAGTTAAAAGAATTAGTTAAAAAAGCAAGTTCTAGTGCTGTTGTTAAAACTATGATTAATAATGCTAAAAAAACAAATGAAATGACACTAAATCCAAATAGTAATTTTGATAAAAAAGAGTTTCAAGAACTTTGGAATAAAATCAATAAAAAAGCTAGATATGAAATAAATGTAGATAGTGAAGACTTAAAAACAAATAGTATTGAATCTATAAATCAAACTTTAGAAGTAACAAAAGTAAAAGTAAAAATTACTACAGGTACCCAAAAGTCACTTCTTGAGGTAGATGATTTATCAAAAGATAAAAACATGATGGAAGAAGCACAAAACATATATGAATCTATGGATTATGAATTAGGCTATACAAAATATGATTTAATAGGTGAGATTGTAAAAAATACACAACTTACACGAAAAACTCTTGTTGGTATTTTAAGTCAAATAAGAGAAGATAAATTTGCAATGTTTAAATCAAATCCTGAAGATTTTATTATAAAAGTCTCACATATTATAAATACTCAAAAAGCGAAACTTCTAATAAGTGGAATAAAGTATTTTAAAAGTGATAAAACATATGAAACAGATATTTTTACAGTTCCAAATTTTAAGTGTAATTTAGGAGAAAGTGGAGATACAATTGAAGTAAAAAGACATATTTATGACTATTTAAAAGCAGACTCAAAAGGTGAAAAAGAGTTTGCAAAAAGTATGGAAAATGGTCAAATAGTTGTCTATGCAAAACTTCCAAAAGATTTTAAAATTCCAACACCAATTGGTGGGTATAATCCTGATTGGGCTGTTGTTTTTGAAAAACTTGATAAAAAAAATATCTATTTTATAGCTGAAACAAAAGGAAATTGTGATGAGTTACAATTAAAAGGTGCTGAGGATTTAAAAATCCAATATGCAAAAAAATATTTTGAGTGTTTAGCTGATGAAAGTATTACTTATGATTGTGTAGATAGTTATAGTGAACTTGTTAATAAGATCTTAAAATAAGAGGGAAACCTCTTATTTTATATAGTTCTCTTTTTTATCAACAGTATCTAACTCTTGACCAATTTCTTGATATCTTTTAAAGTAATTTTTTACAAATGAATTTATGTTTTTATTTACAGGCATAAAATACTTATCTTCTTTAATAGCATATTTATTTAAAAATTGTGTTGCATCTTTTTTATCTAGATAATGTTTTGCTAAATCTGAGTATGTATCAATATACCATTTTTTTAAGTCTTCATATTTTGAAGTTGATAAGTTAATACCTAACTTTTCATTTTCTTCATCCCAAGCTAAAATACCAGAATCAAATAATCCATTTAAGTGGATAATACCTTCACAATAATAAGGTTGAACTTCATCTACTTCCATCCATCCCATAAGTCCAACCGCTCGTTTAACAGTATCAATTAAAACTTGTTTTTCTAAGTTTTTTTCATCATTTGATTCATCTAAGAAAAATGATACTAAGCCACCAGTTGTTGCTTTAAACTCTTCAATGTTTTTAAAGTTTCCTGTTTTATTCATAACAGATTCTGTTTCATCATCACACCATAAAATATGCCCAAATTCATGACCAATTGTTGTAATATCATAAACTTTATGCCAAGCTGCTGTTTCATTAAATAAGAACTCTCTATCTTCATTTAATAGCTCTTGTCCAAAAACTTCAGCACTTAATTTTAAAAATGGCTTTGCTCTTGAACTTTGAAGTATTTCATCTGAAAAAGCAAATATTTTCTTTCCTTCTTCTTTTGAAACTATTTCATCATTTGGAACAACTTGTGCTGAAAATAGTCCGTTAAATTCTGCTCCAAAGAAAATCGCAGGTCTTCCTACATAAAGTTGAACCTTATCAAGTGATTTTAAAGAGAAATCATAAACAGATTTGTTTTCTTTTGACTGTTCTTGCATCTCGTAAATTTTTGCAAAGGCTGCTTTGATTTTATTAACTCTATTATCATCTTGTGCAAACTCAGGATTTGTAAGTCTAATATCCCATTCTAGTGCAACTGCTTTTCTAAAGTGATCTTCATAATACTCTAAAGGATGTCCTATTTGAATAGGAGATTTTATTTTCATCCAGGCTCTATCAACATCTGCCCATCTTTGAACTAATAGATGAGTTTTTTCTTCAGCAAAAGCTTTTATAAGTGTTTGAATATATAAAATATAATTCCATTTTTCACCATATATATCATCTTCAAGTTCAATTAAATTTTCTTCAAACTCTTCAAGTGCATCAATAACAGCTGTAGTTTGTGTTTTAAAAGCTTTTATATAAGCTTGTGAATGATAAGTGTCTTTTTCTTTTACAAGTGCTGAATATGATCTATCCGCAATAATTCCCTTATGACCTAAATCTAATAACTTATTATCTTCAAGATATTTAAATACCTTTTCTTCATTACCATCAAATTTTGCCATTAGCTCTTTATTAATTCCATTTATAATATGTGCTGTCCATAAACTTTGCCATGATGACATTTTTAATCCAACATTATAAACACCTTCAAATATTGCTTGATAAAAAGGAGTTAGTAAATTATTGTGTTTTATATAATCAACAGTTTTTTTATGTTTCTCATGCCAGAAATCTCGTACAAAACAGTATGCATCTTCTTGAAGCTCAATAATTTGTGCTTCACTTTTTTTCAGTTTTTTTAATACTTGAACTAAAGAATCATCTCTTAAGCTTACAAGTCTAGTTACAAGTGCAAATCTTAAATCTTCACTCATTTCAAGTTCAAGAAATTTTGCAAACTCATCTATGATTTCTAGTTTTTCAAATTGAGAGTTTTCTAAATATGATATTAGTTTATTCACATGTGATTTTTGTGAATTTAGAAATTCATAAACTTCCGCTAAATTATCTAAAAATTTGTTTTTATCCAAAGTTTTGTCCTTAATATTGTAATTGTGTAAGTTTATCTCATTTATTCTTGTTAGTAAATAAGCAAGATCTATGTTTGCTTACTGATTAAATGTTTTATATACTTTTAAGTTAAATTGATACATAATAGATGACAAATCGATACATAATTTATGTAAAAAAAAGTATTTTATTTTGTAAAAAAATACATATTAATTGTAATGGAGAGTTGAAATCAGTAAAAAAAAATTAATAGTAAAAAATGTTTTTAAAGTATTTGGAGAAAATCCAAAAAAAGCTTTAAAGATGTTAAAAAATGGAGAAAGTAAAGAAGATATCTTTACTAAAACAGGTATGACAATTGGTGTTCAAGATGCAAGTTTTGAAATCAATGAAGGTGAAATATTTGTAATTATGGGTTTATCAGGTTCTGGTAAATCAACACTAGTAAGACTTTTAAATAGACTAATCGAACCCACATCAGGGCAAATTTTTATTGACCAAACAGATGTAACAACTTTAAGTGATAAAGAACTTATTGATATTAGAAGAAAAAAAATATCAATGGTCTTTCAATCTTTTGCATTAATGCCTCATATGAATATAATAAACAATGTTTCTTTTGGTTTAGAATTAAGTGGAATTCCAAAAGAAGAAAGATATGAAGCTGCACAAAAGGCATTAGAGCAAGTAGGACTTGAACATCATGCATCATCATATCCTGATGAATTAAGTGGTGGAATGCAGCAAAGAGTTGGTTTAGCACGTGCTCTAGCTAATGATCCTGATATTATGTTAATGGATGAAGCATTCTCCGCATTAGATCCGTTAATTAGAACTGAAATGCAAGATGAACTAGTTCAACTTCAAGAAAAAGAAAAAAGAACTATTGTTTTTATTTCTCATGATTTAGATGAAGCGATTAGAATAGGGGATAGAATTGCAATTATGCAAAATGGTGAAGTAGTTCAAATTGGAACTCCTGAAGAGATTATTAATGAGCCTGCAAATGATTATGTAAAATCATTTTTTAAAGGAGTGGATGTAACTTCTGTATTAAATGCTTCTCATATTGTAAAAAAAGTTCACTCTACTATTATAAATAAAGAAAGTACTGGTATCAAATCAGCACTTCAATATATTTCAGATTTTGATCAAGATTATGCATATTTTATAGAGAAGAATGGTAAATATTTAGGAATATTAACTTTAGAATCTTTAAAAGAACAGAAAAAATTAGGTGGCTCAATACATAATGCAATTATTGATGAAAAACCTATTAATGATAATTTGCAAATTGGTGATTTTATTTCTGATATTGCAAATCATATTTATCCAACAGCAGTTGTTGATGATGATGGCAAGTATAAAGGAACAATCTCAAAAAGTAGATTATTAAAAGTATTTGATGAAGGAGTTGATAATGAGTAATGATCCTTGGGGAAATGCATCAACTGCACAGGAAAATAAAGAATCTTCAGTAGATTGGACACAAGAAGCTGCAGCTACTCCTGTAGAAGAAGTAAAGGAATTTGATATATTAAATCCTTTTGAAAATGTACTTATACCTTTTGATTCTTGGACTAATACTGGAATTGATTGGTTAGTTGAAAATTTCAGAGATGTTTTCTTAGCTGCAAAAGCTCCAATAGATATTGTTTTAAAATCAATTGAAAGTTTTTTATTATATTTAAATCCTTATGTAGTGATTTTATTTTTTGTTTTATTAGCATTACAAGTTTCAAGTAAAAAACTTGCTATTGGAACATTAATTTCATTTTTTATAATTGGATTTATAGGAGCTTGGGAAGAATCAATGATTACTTTATCTCTTGTAATCACAGCTGTACTTTTTTCAATAATAATAGGACTACCTCTTGGTATTTGGAGTGCAAAAAGTGATACAGCAGATAAGATATTAAGACCAATTTTAGATGGTATGCAAACAACACCAGCTTTCGTATATTTGATTCCTATTGTTATGTTATTTGGTATTGGTAATGTTCCAGGAGTTATTGTAACTATTATATTTGCACTTCCTCCATTAATTAGGCTTACAAACTTAGGTATAAGACAAGTACCAGAAGATTTAATAGAAGCATCTAGGTCTTTTGGAGCTAGTTCTTCTCAAATGTTATGGAAAGTTCAAATTCCTGTAGCAATGCCTACCATTATGGCGGGTGTAAACCAAACTTTAATGCTTGCCCTTTCAATGGTTGTAATAGCTTCAATGATTGCTGTTGGTGGTTTAGGACAAATGGTATTACGTGGAATTGGAAGACTAGACATTGGTTTAGCTGCCGTTGGAGGGTTAGGAATTGTTTTACTTGCAATTGTTTTAGATAGATTAACTCAAGAAATGGGTAAAAAAGATAAAAATGATAAGAGCAAATGGTATGAAAAAGGACCTATTGGTTTTATTTATAATTTAAGGAGAGAGAATGTTAAATAAGAAAAGTTTAGTAAGTTTAGTAGCTTCAGTTGCACTTGCAACAAGTGTATTTGGTGCAAAAGTAACAGCGTATAAGCCAGCAATTGCAGAAGAAGGTTTTCAGTTATATATTGTAGCAGAGGTTCTAAAAAAGATGGGACATGATGTTGAAGTGACAAATGAAGTTGATTATGGAATAGCGTTTAAATCTATTGCAAATAATGCTAATAGTGAAGATGTATATTTTATGGCATCACATTGGGATCCTTTACAAAATACTATGGTTGAAGGTGCAGGTGGAGAAAAAAAATTAACAAAATTCTCTAACTATATTGATAACTGTGCACAAGGTTACTTAATTGATAAAAAGACTGCTGATAAATATAATATTAAATATATTAATGATTTAAATAAACCTGAAATTGCAAAACTATTTGATATTGATGGTAATGGAAAAGCAGATTTAACTGGATGTAGTGCAGGATGGGGATGTGAAAAAGTAATTGAACATCAATTAGATGCATATGATTTAAGAGATAATATTGATCATAGACAAGGTTCTTATTCTGCACTTATTGCAGATACTCTTGCAAGATATAAAACTGGTAAGCCAATTATGTATTATACTTGGACTCCATACTGGGTTAGTGGAAAATTAGTACCTGGTAAAGATGTAGTATTTTTACAAGTAACTCATTCTGCTCATCCAAGTGTAGCTTCTACTAAATTAGCTAATGGTGCTGATTATGGATTTAATGTAAATAGTCAAAAAATTGTTGCAAATGCTAGTGTAAGAACTAAAAATAAAGATATTGCTAAATTATTTGATATTATTAAACTTAATGTAAATGATATTAGTGGTGAAAATATGCTTATGGCAAATGGGCAAAATAAAGATAAAGATATTCAAAAACATGCTCAAAAATGGTTAGAAGCAAATTCTACTAAAGTTGATTCATGGATTAAAGAAGCAAAAGCAGCTAAATAATCACTTCATAAAACAAGAGTTTATTAAAACTCTTGTTTTGTTCTTATACTATAAATTCTAAAATAAAAACTTCTAAAGAGAAAATATGAAAACAATTCCTAATAAAATGAACGCTATAATTTTAAAAGCAAATGGTGACTATGATCAACTTGAATTTATTAAAGATTATAAAACTCCAATACCAAAAGATAATGAAGTCTTAATTCAAGTAAAAGCAGCAGGGGTTAATAATACAGATATTAATACAAGAATTGCTTGGTATTCAAAAAAAGATAATAGTTCAGACGATGCTTCATGGAGTGGTGAGAGTTTAAATTTTCCTCGAATTCAAGGTGCTGATGTTTGTGGATATATTGTAGGAGTTGGAAAGAATATTGATTCTTCTCGACTTGGACAAAGAGTATTAATAGAGCCATGTATACAAAAGGTAAATGCTAAACAATTAGAAAATCCATGGTATTTTGGTAGTGAATGTGATGGTGGCTTTAGTCAGTTTACTGTTGTATCAAATGAACATGCTCATGAAATAAAAAGTGATTACAGTGATATTGAATTAGCATCATTCCCTTGTTCTTATTCAACAGCTGAAAATTTGCTAACACGTTCAAAGGTAAGTAAAAATGATATTGTATTAGTTTCAGGTGCTTCAGGTGGTGTTGGAAGTGCAGCAGTTCAATTAGCATGTGCAAGAGGGGCTAAAGTTATAGCCATTACATCACCTTCTAAATTTGAAGATATAAAAGCTTTAGGTGCTACAAAAGTAGTTTCTAGAAATGATGATTTAGTAGAAGTTTTAGGCAAAAATAGTGTTACTGTTGTAATAGATTTAGTCGCAGGTAAAAAGTGGAGTGAATTTCTAGAAGTATTAAAACCTTCTGGAAGATATGCAGTTTCAGGTGCCATAGCAGGTGCTATTGTTGAGCTTGATATTAGAACATTATATTTAAAAGATTTATCATTTTTTGGATGTACAATACTTGAAAAAGAAGTTTTTTTAAATTTAATAAAAAGAATTGAAAAAAAAGAGATTAAACCCTTAGTTGCTAAAACATTTGAACTTAAAAATATTGTTGAAGCTCAAAAAGAGTTTTTAAGTAAAAAACATGTTGGAAAAATTGTTTTAAAAGTAGATTAGTAAATTAAAAGAATATTAAAAAGGAAAAAAGTGGCTTTATTAGATAATACAAAAGATGTAATTCCCTTAAGTAGTATTGCAGAACTTTTAACTTCAAAGGTTCGAACCCTTAAAATGTATGAAGAAAAAGGCTTACTTCCTTATAAAAAAGAGACTAAAAAATTATACTCTATTGATGATATACAAATAATTTCATTTGTTCATTATTTAGCAAGTGTAAAAAAAATAAATGCAAATGGTATAAAGTATATTATTGAAATGTTAAATAATAATATGGACGAAAAAAATAGAAGTGATTTCCTAGATTTAGTTGAAATAAAACTAGAAAAACTATCTGGAAAAGAAGTTACAGACGTAGAAAGTATGTAACTTAACTATTTGAAAATAGATTTTATTGTTTTAACTTGTATGAAATAGATAATATTCCTAACATAACTAGTGGAACAATAATTTTTATAAATTCATCATTTATACTAAAATGAGAAAAAGATGCAAAAATAAAATCAATTGCAAAGCCAGCATAAACTACATCTTTTAGTCTATTATATGTTTTTGGCAAAAATAATCCTATAGCTCCTAAAATTTTAAAGACTCCTAGTAAAGTAAAGAAATACAACGGATAACCTAAATGTAAAGCTGTATCAATAACATTTTGAGGTTGAATAATATCAACAACACCACCAATGATTCCTACAAATATTGCAATAAATCCTGTTGTTAAAAGAAAAAAGTTTTTTTCAGTAAATAGTTTTTTTATCATGTTAAATCCTTAATATATAAATAGATTATAATATTTTTTTGTTTACTCCTTGTGTACTTTTTTATTGAAATTAAAGCTTTTAAAGTATAAAATTAGCACTTGAAGCACAAAAGTGCTAATTGATATCACAACTTTAGCTCCCTTTTATAAAGTTGTGATAAAATTACAATAATATATTAAAAAATACAGGAGATTTTTATGGCAAAACATCAATTTCAAACAGAAGTAGGTCAACTTTTACAATTAATGACTCACTCATTATATTCAAATAAAGAAATTTTTATTAGAGAATTAGTATCAAATGCAAGTGATGCAATTGACAAATTAAATTACTTAAAACTAACAGATGAAAAAATCAAAGCAACATTATCTGAAGATTGGGCTGGACAAGTTACAATTACTTTTGATGAAGAAGATAAATCATTAACAATTATTGATAATGGTATTGGTATGAATGAAGAAGATTTAATTGCTTCAATTGGTACAATCGCAAAATCAGGAACAAAATCATTTGTTGAAGCAATGACAGGTGATGCTAAAAAAGATTCAAACTTAATTGGTCAATTTGGTGTTGGTTTCTATTCAGTATTTATGGTTGCATCTCATGTTGATGTTATTTCAAAAAAAGCTGGTGAAGATACGGGATATAAATGGTCAAGTGATGGTACAGGTGAGTTTGATTTAGGACCTTGTACTAAAGAATCATCAGGAACTGTTATTTATATTAAATTAAAAGATGAAGAAGCAGAAGAATTTGCAAGTAAAGAAAGAATTAAAAATATTGTTGGAAAGTATTCTAACCACATTGCTTACCCAATTTTCCTTTCTTACAAAGAAGAAGTTACTGAAACTTTAAGTGAAGAAGATGAAAAGTCTGGAAAAGAAGCTAAAAAAACTATTGAAGATAGAAATGAAAAAATCAATGAAGCAACTGCTTTATGGATGCAACCAAAAGCTAAGTTAAAAGCTGATGAGTATAATGATTTTTATAAATCAATTTCTCATGATTCACAAGATCCAATGGCTGTAATTCACACAAAAGCTGAAGGTGTAAATGAATATACAACTCTTTTCTATATTCCAGCAATTGCTCCTATGGATATGTATAGAGCAGATTACCAACCAGGTGTTAAACTTTATGTTAAGAGAGTATTTATTACAGATTCTGAAAAAGAATTATTACCAACTTATTTAAGATTCGTAAGAGGTATTATTGATTCTGAAGATTTACCATTAAATGTTTCAAGAGAAATTTTACAAGAAAACAGAGTTATGGCAAATATTAAACAAGCATCTGTTAAAAAGATTTTAAATGAAATCAAAAAAATGTCAAAAGATGAAGAAAAATATGCTGCCTTTGTTGAACAATATAACAGAGCTTTAAAAGAAGGTGCTTACCAAGACTTTACTAATAAAGAAGCTATTTTAGAATTAATTAGATTTAAATCATCAAAAACTGAAGCTGGAAAGATGACTTCATTAAAAGCTTATAAAGAAGCTGCAAATACAGAACAAAAAGCTATTTACTACATCGTTGGTGAAAATGAAAATGTTCTTAAAAACTCTCCATTATTAGAAGCATATAAGAAAAATGATATCGAAGTTCTTATCTTAGACGATAAAGAAATTGATGAAATTATTACTCCTATGTATGGTGCTTACCAAGAATGGGAATTTAAAGATATTACTTCTTGTGAAGCTCCAAAAGTAGAGCAAAGTGAAGAAGATAAAAAAGAAGTAGAAGCTAAATTTGAAGATATCACTAAAAAAATTAAAGAAATTTTAGGTGAATCAGTTTCAGATGTTAGAGTTACAAATAGATTAAGTGAATCTCCATCTTGTGTAGTAAAAGACGCAGGTGATGCACAAATGGCTCAAATGGCACAAATGATGAAAGCAATGGGACAAGCAATGCCTGAAACTGCTCCAATTCTAGAAATAAACCCTGAGCATGAAATCGTTACAAAATTAAACGGTTTAGCTGATGATTCATTAGTTTCTGATGTTTCATGGGTATTATTAGACCAAGCAAAACTATCTGAAGGTATGGAAATTACTGATGCAGTTGCATTTGCACAAAGATTAAATAGAATTACTGCAAAAGCTTTATAAAAATTAACTAACTATTTGCACGCATTTTCGGTGTTGCAAATAGTTTTTCTTTAAATAGAAATGAAGCTTGTTTAGCTACTTGGAATAAACTATTAGAGATTAATGATATAAATAATCATTCTTTATTATTTAATAGACTAGGTAAACTTATTACTTTACCAAATATTATTATATCTTTAGAAACAAAAAGTTGATAATAGATGAGTAAAGTAAGCTCTAGAATTAGGACTTACTTTTGATTATAATTATTTATAATATCAGGTTCTCTTTTTCCAAGCAATCTTAGCTTAGGTGCTTCTGTCATATCTCTTTTTTTATTTCTTAATTCAAATGTTGCTTCATAATCACCACTAGGACAAGCTAAAATACTTGTTGTTTCTGTTAATTTTGTTTCTTTACATTCATTAGGTGTGTCTGCAAATAAAAAACTACTCATTATGATAAAAGAAATTAAAACTTTTTGCATATTATTTCCT
>Ga0193954_1001666_pt1 | contig 11142 bp, 8 predicted proteins | sample BB_5_MG_FD_140340 | JGI IMG/M metagenome (GOLD analysis project Ga0193954, IMG submission 140340) | Microbial mat bacterial communities from the Broadkill River, Lewes, Delaware, United States - BB_5_MG | ecosystem: Environmental > Aquatic > Freshwater > River > Microbial mats | place: USA...
CTCAAAGACGATCTCGCGGACGCGGCGATCGCAGCCCGGCCTGCCGTCGCGGTGCTGATCGATGCGCCCGACTTCAACATTCGCCTCGCCAAGCGCCTCAAGAAGGCGGGCATCCCGGTTGTCTTCTACGTGGGGCCCTCGGTGTGGGCCTGGCGTCCGGGGCGGGTGAAGCACTACCGGCCCTGGATTGACCGGCTCTTGGTGCTCTTTCCTTTCGAGCTGCCCATCTGGCAGGCGGCCGGCGTGGATGTGCAGTGCGTGGGCCACCCGCTGGTCGACGAGGTGCCGGAGCCGGCGGCGCAGGAACTGGTCGAGCCGAAGACGGTGGCCCTCATGCCGGGCAGCCGGCCGTCCGAGATTCGACGGCACCTAGGCGTGATGCTGCAGGCCGCGCAAGGGTTGGTGAAGCGAGGGCTGGTCGAGCGCTTCGTGTTGCCGGTGGCGCCCACCCTCGACGCAGACTGGCTTGCGCAATGGGTCGACGAGGCGGGCCTTAGTGATCGTGTTCAGCTCGTGCTTAGCCCCACGGGGCAGGAGCGCAGGGCCGCGCTCGCGCGCTCTGAGGTGGCCTTGGTGGTTTCCGGGACTGCGACCTTGGAGACTGCGCTGGTGGGCCGACCCCAGATCATCTTCTACAAAGTGCAGTGGCTGAGCTTTGCCATCGGCCGGCTCTTGATGACGGTGAAGCACTTTGGGCTGCCCAACATCATCGCGGGCCGTCAAGTTGCGCCCGAGCTTTTGCAGGGTCAGTTGACGGCCCAGAGTCTGATTGAGCACACCCAGCGCCTTTTGGCTGAGCCCGAGGCGCGAGCTGAGGCCCTCGCGGCTCAGCAGACCGTGCGGGCCGTGCTGCCGCCGGCGGGGGCCGGACGACGGGCTGCGGCCGCAGTGCTGGACGTCGTGCGCCACCTCGGGTAATCAGCGCTCGATGACCGTACATGGCGCGAAATTGTGGATGATTGCGGCCTCGGTGGGCGTGCTGGGCACGGCCTGCACCAAGGCTGAGGCACCGGCGACGAAGAAGACGGAACAACCGGCCAAAGCCGCAAAAGACGGTCCCAAAAAGGCGGCGGACGCGAAGAAGAGCCTGCACAAACATATGCAGGAGCACTTCGTGAAGGCCGACGACGTCAAGGCGGCCGTGATCGCGGGTGACCTCACGAAGACAAAGGCCGCGGCCACTTGGCTGGCCGAGCATGAGCCGCCCAAGGGCCTGCCTGAGAACCTGCTGCCGCACGCCAAGAAGCTGATTGCGGCTGCTGGGCGCCTGGCCAAGGCCGAAGACATGAGCTCGGCCTCACGCAGCGCGGCCACGATGGCTGCGGTCTGCGGTCAGTGCCACATCGATCGTAATAAGACTGTGGAATTCGGCGCTGAGCCGGAGCCCAGCGCGGCGGCCGACATCGCCAAGAGCCACATGGCGCGCCACGACTGGGCCGTGACCCGGATGTGGGATGGTGTGGTCGGCGGTTCGGAGAAGGTCTATCTGTCGGGCGCCCAGGCGCTATCGGATCTGCCGATGCTGGCCATGTCGTTGAAGAAGGACAAGCAGCTGTCAGACGCCGCGGACCACTTCATCGGCAACGTCACCGAGGAAGCAGAGCGCGCCCTGAAGGCCGACACCCCGGAGGCGCGGGCCACCGTCTTGGGGGATGTCTTGTCGTCCTGCGGAAATTGTCACGCCATGCTCAAAAAGGGGCCCTGAGCATACCGATTGCATTGCTCCGCCAGTTCCGCCTACAAACCCCCGGTGAACCCTCTCAAAGGTCTGCCCTCGGCGGCCATGCTCCTCATCGCGGTCGGCTGCGGTTCGGCTACCGAACCCGGCGCCTCGAACAATCAGGCCAATAACAACAGTACTGTCGCCACGGGTCCGACCTATCACCAGGACGTGCGGCCGCTGCTCGCGGATAAGTGCGGGGGCTGCCACCTTGAGAACGGCCTCGCGCCATTTCACTTCGAGACCTATGAGAATACCTCGCCGCTCGCAGGCTTGATTGCCAGCTCGGTGCGCTCGCGTCGGATGCCACCCTGGGGGGCGCATGAGACCGACGACTGCACTCCGGACCGAGCCTTCCAGGACGATATTCGACTCTCCGAGGCTGAGATTGCCCTGATTGAGGCTTGGACGGCAGCGGGCGCGCCGGAGGGCGAGGCCCCCGCGACGCTGGAGGCCTTCTCTGGGGCGCTGTCCTCACTGCCGCGCGTCGATCAGGAGCTGAGCCCGCAGCTGGGCTTCGCCGCCGTGGGCAACCGCGACCAGTTCCGCTGCTTCGTGCTCGATCCTGGCTTCAATGTGCAAACCTACTTGCAGGGTCTGGCCTTCGAGCCGGGCAATGACAAGGTGGTGCACCATGCCATCGTCTACGCGGATCCCTCTGGTGTGGGCGGCGACGGCCTGGCCAACGCGGACGGCCAGTACGATTGTTTTGGCGGCCCTGGCTTCAGCGATACCTTCTTGGTGGCAGCCTGGGCTCCGGGCGCGGTGCCGCTGGTCTACCCCGATAACGCCGCGATGCCGATGCCCGCGGGTTCGAAGTTTGTCTTGCAGATTCACTACCATCCGCTGGGAGATACGCCTGAGCAGGACCTCACCAAGGTGCGCATCATGACCACGGAGACGCGCCCAGAATACCTCGCGGGCGCTGCCTTCATCGGCAACTTCGGCTCACAAATCGATGAGGGGCAAGGCCTCTTGCCGGGGCCCAATGATGGCGCCAGCCCCGAGTTTGTGATCCCCGCCGGGGTCAGTGATCACACCGAGGCCATGGCCCTCACCATCCCCTATCGCACCCAGACGGGCCCCTTCCAGGGCGCCTATGTCTACTCTGTGGCGACCCACATGCACTACGTCGGCACCGACATGACGGTGAGCCTGCGGCGCGCCAAGGACATGCCGGCCTGCACCAGCGCGGAGTCCGATCCGCTCGCGATGTGTGTGCAAGCCAACTGTCCCAACGCGTCCGGGTTTGCGCTGAGCCAGTGCGCGGAGCGATCCTGTTCAGACGCGCTCAATGGCTTGTCTCAGTTCTGTGGCAGTTGCCTCCAGGAGGGTGTGCTCTCGGGCGCCGCCGACCCGCTGTCCGGCTGTGGTGCGCCCTTTGTGCCGCCCACGGAGCTGTACGGTGCGGTGCCGGACCAGCCCGCGCAGGAATGCCTCATTCAGACCCCGAGCTGGGACTTCAATTGGCAGCGCTCATACGTGTACGACTCAGCCATCGAAGACCTCCCGTTCATCTCGCCCGGAGACACCTTCGAGCTGAAGTGTCATTACGATAACTCGATGGGGAACCCATTTGTGCGGGAGGCGCTCGTGGAGCAAGGCCTGGATGCGCCCCGTGATGTGGTGCTCGGTGACGAGACCCTCGACGAGATGTGCCTGTTGGCTGTGTCCTTCCTCTACAAGGCGCCCTGACCGTCCGGGGGTGCTCTACCGCGCCCTTCGTTTGTGATATTGCGCGATGCCATGCGCACCGTGATCTGCATCCCGACGTACAACGAGTGCGATAACCTCGCTCCGTTGGTGGAGGAGATCTTGGCGTCGATCGACGCCGTGGATGTCATGGTCATCGATGGCCACTCCACGGACGGCACCGCGGACATCGCGCGAGATCTGGCTAAGAAGAGCGATCGCGTCTCCTTGGTGCAGCCGGTGGCGGGCGGGTCGGTGGCGACGGCCTATGCGGAGGGCTTTCGCCAGGCCCTACGCGACGGCTACGAGCAGATCGTGCAGATGGATGCCGACTTCTCCCATCAGCCTCGCTACCTCAAGCATCTGCTGGAGGGCTTGCAAACCTCGGATGTGGTGATCGGCTCCCGCTATGTGGCTGGGGGCAGCGTGGACCAGTGGAGCTTGGCGCGCCGCCTCGTCTCACGAGCTGGCAATGTCTACGTCGGCACCGTGCTGCAGATGCCCTATCAGGATACGACCAGCGGCTTCGTGGCCTTCCGCCGCCATGTGCTGGAGGCGGTCGATTTTGAGGAGCTGCAAGGGGAGGGGCGGGCCTTTCAGGTCGAGCTCAAGTACCGCGCGCACCGACTGGGCTTCACGATCACCGAGGTCCCGATTCACTTTTGGGACCGCGTCGTAGGCTCATCGAAGCTTACGACCATGAGCGCTGTCGACTCCTTGGTGAACGTGCTCAAGGTCCGCCTCAAAGGTGACTGAATCGAGCCGCCCATAGATACGCGGGCCGCCGGGCCCCATCTGAGGTGGGTGCCCGCCTGGCTGGGGCTCACGGTCGTGCTTGTGATGGCCGCTGCGGTGCAGCTGCCCGTGGCTTTGGACGAGGCCTACTACTGGACCTGGTCCAAGGCTCTGTCCTGGTCCTATTACGATCATCCCCCGGGCATTGCCGCCGCGATCGCGGTCGCGCGGTCGATCTTCGGCGAAGGCAAGCTTGCACTTCGGCTCATATCGGTGGGCGCGACGCTGGTGACCGCCGGGCTGGTGTGGTCCACATGCCGGCGCCTTGTGCCGCAGCAGCCCCTGCTCGCCGGCCGCCTGGGCTTAATCGGCCTGAGCGGCAGCCTGCTCTTCGTGGTGGGGCACCTCGCGGCCACCCCTGATCCGCTGCAGGGCCTCAGCCTAGCGCTCGCGGCGTGGATGATGGTGCGTGCATTGCAGCCGGACCCGCACCCTTGGGTGGGCGCGGGGGCGGCCGCTGTGCTCACGGCCGCTGTGCTCTTTAAACACTCCACCGCGTTGCTCGCAGGCGGGGCGCTGCTGGTTCTGCTGCTGGATGCGCAAGGCCGTCGAGCCTTGCTGCGTCCTCAGGTGCTCATTGGCCTCGGGCTGGGTGGGCTGTGCCTTACCCCTTGGCTTTGGACTGACCTGAGCAGTGGTGACGGCGCCACCGCTTTTCAGGCGGCGCGGGTCGCTCACGGAGGGGCTCAGCGGGGTCTACTTGGCCTGCCGCTTACCCTGGGCGCCCTGGTGCTCGCCTGGGGCCCTGCGGCCGCCGTGGGCAGCTTCGGCGTCTGGTCTAGGCTGGCGGGGCGCGGGCCCCTGGCGGTGCGGGCGCTGGGCGGCGGCGCGCTCGCCTTAGTGCTGGGCTGCGCCACGGCGGCGTACTTGGGCACGGGGGAGCTGAACTGGCTCACGCCGGGGCTCATCTTTGGCCTTCCGGCGGCGGTGCACTTCGCCGTCGACCACGGGGCTCGTGGGGTGCGGGGCTTCGCCGGGGCGAGCGCGCTCACCACCCTCGTGTCGCTGGTCGTGTTGCTTCACATCGTCTATCCCTTTGCTCCGCTAGCCGCCAAGAAGGACCGTACGATGCGTGCGGCGGGCTACGCGGGCGCGGTGCAGGTGGCGCAGCAAGTGGCTCAGCAGTACGAAGCAAGGCTCATCGTGACACGAAGCTATCAGATGGCGAGTCAACTTCGCTTTCATATGCAGGATGCCTTGCCCGTGCTGGAGATCGGCTCCAAGCGACGTAGCCAATATGACCGTTGGCCTCGGCCCTCCGCCTGTCCGGGCGATGTGGTGGTTGTGGCCTGGGGCCGTAGAGACCTGCCGCCCGGCCTGCAAGGTGAGCGCCTTGGTGAGCTTGTGACCGCGGAGCGCAGCCGGGCGGGCCGCAGCCTCGACCCGCTCTTTGTTCAGGCCCTAAAGGTCACAGGCCGGGCCCTGTGTGCAGAGGTCGAGCAATGACGACGTGGCGCCGCCTGCTGGGCTACCTTTGGCCCTATCGTATCGCTTTGGGTCTGGCCGGCCTGTGCATGGTGGTCCTGGCGGTGACGACCGGTAGCTATCCCATCTTGTTGGACCTGCTCACGACAATCTTGGTGCAGGGGGCCGGAGAGCAGGCGGTGCTGGCGGCGGTGCACAAGTCCCTGCAGGGTCTCGCTCGGGTGGGTGTGCACTTCGATGAAGGCCAGATTGCGCACTTTCTCTCAAGCCAGGTCATTCCGCTCTTTGGCACTGTGGTCGCCTTCAAGGCGGTCTCTCAGGCCGGTCGCTTCTTCGCGATGGGTTATGTGGCCCAGCGGGTCATCCGTGACCTTCGAAATCAGCTCTTCACGCGGCTCGTTAATCAGGGCTCGGCCTTTTTTGCGCGGCAGTCCACCGGGCACCTGATCTCCCGGGTGATGAATGATGTGGCCCAAGTGGAGCGGGCCGCGACCTACGCCATCCCGGTTCTCATCGGCGATGCGCTCAAAGTGATCTCCCTGGGCGCGGTCTGCCTGATTCAATACACTGAGCTATCCCTGGTCGCCTTCGTGGTGCTGCCCGTGGCGGTGCTGCCCATTGTGCAGTTTGGGCGCATGCTCAAGCGCTACGCCAAGCGTGGGCAGCACGCGGTGGGCGGCCTCACGCACCGTATCAGCGAGGCCTTGGGCGGCATCCGGGTGGTGCACACCTATGGGGCCGAGGCCCACGAGGTGCAGCGCTTTGAACAGGCCAATGAGCACTACCTGAAGATCATGATGAAGAGCGTCTTCGTGCGGGCCGTGCAGACCCCGGCGATGGAGCTCATCGGGGTGATGGCCCTGCTCATGACCCTGTCCTACGCGGTCGGCAAGGTGGACAGCGGTGACATCCGCCCCGGTGAGGTCGTGGGCTTTTTGCTGGCGATGGTGCTGCTGTACGAGCCCATCAAGGCCATGGGTCGCTTGAATGGAATCATCATGCCCGGCGTGGCGGCGGCGGAGCGGGTCTTCGAGATCGTCGATAGGGCACCGGACATCCAGGACCGACCCGACGCAAAGGTTTTGCAGAGCGACCCCGACACGGTGCGCTTTGAGGGGCTAGGTTTTCGGTATACCGAAGAGGGCCCCTGGGTGCTGCGCGAGCTCGACCTACAGCTGCCGCGAGGCAAGATGGTGGCGCTGGTGGGCGGCTCGGGGGGCGGAAAGTCCACGGCCGCGGCGCTGCTGCCCCGGCTCTTCGATGTGCAGGAAGGCGCCATCCTCTTTGATGACGTAGATGTTCGAGACCTGACGCAAGAGAGCCTGCGGGACCGGGTAGCGATGGTCTCTCAGGAGACCTACCTGTTCAACGATACGGTGCACGCCAACATTGCCTATGGCTGTCCGGGCGCGACCGCAGAGCAGGTGGAGCAGGCGGCGCGGCACGCGCACGCGCACGACTTCATCTGCGCGCTGCCCGAAGGTTATGAAACGAATACCGGGGAGCGGGGCGTCAACCTTTCCGGCGGCCAGCGCCAGCGCATCGCCATCGCGCGCGCGTTCTTGAGAGATGCGCCGCTGCTCATCCTCGATGAGGCGACCAGCGCCTTAGATACCGAGAGTGAGCGTGAGGTGCAGCAGGCCCTCGACGCGCTGATGCAGGACCGCACCACCTTGGTGATCGCGCACCGACTGTCCACGATTCGGGCCGCGCACGAGATCGTGGTGCTGGACAAGGGCCGGGTAGTACAGCGCGGACAGCACGATGCGTTGCTCGCCGAGGGTGGCCTGTACGGCCGCCTGGCTGGCTTGGCGGAGGGCTGAGCATGCACATCGTCTATCAGCTGGTCAGCTATTTGGTGATTGGCCTGCTGTTGCCGGTGTGGATGCTGCATCCCAAGTTGCGGCAAGGCCTCTTGCGGCGCTTGGGTCTGTACCGCGACGTCGCTGAGCCCGGGCAAATCTGGCCGCCCACTCGGGGCGAAGGTCCACGGATTGTCCTTCACGGGGCCTCGGCTGGGGACCTGCTGGCCCTATTGCCCATCATTCGCCACCTGAGGACTCGGGCCCCGGACTGCACTCTCATCGTCTCTACTATGACCAACAGTGGCTTCGCGATCGCCCAGGATGGCCTCGAGGGCCTGCCCGATGGGGTGACGGTGGTGCCCTATGATCTGCCGGGCGCGACGACCCGCGCCATGCAGGTCCTGGCCCCGGACCTCTTGGTGCTGGAGTACACCGAGCTGTGGCCGAACCTCATCCACGCCGCCAAAGCCAGGGGGGCGAAGGTTGCCTTGACCAATGGTCGCCTGTCCGAGGGCAATATGCGGCGCTATCGCTGGATGGGCTTGCTCTTTGGAAACCCGCTGGCACGCCTCGATCTGCTGCTGATGCGTGAGGAGGTGGAGGCGGAGCGGGCGCTCAAGCTGGGTGCACCCCAGTCTCGGATCCAGGTCACGGGCAATACCAAGTTCGACAACCTGGTCAAGAAGCTGCCCGAGGACAGCGATGCGCTCAAGGCGGCCCTCGGCCAGCACGAGGGCGCTTGGTTTGTGGCCGGCTCGACCCACGAGGGCGAGGAGAAGGGCATTATTCAGGCTTTTCGCGGCATGCGTGAGGTGCAACACGACCTGCGCCTTCTGATCGCGCCTCGCTATGTCGAGCGGGCCCCGAAGATCGCGGCGCTAGCCAAACATGAGGGCTTTGAGGCCGGACTTCGTAGCGGAGAAAGCGCAGGGACCAGCGATGTCGTGGTGCTGGATACCATGGGCGAGCTGGCGACGGCCTATGGCTTGGCGACCCTGGTCTTTGTCGGCGGCAGCTTTGTGCAGCGCGGTGGGCAGAACATCCTGGAGCCGGCGGGGCAGGGACGGCCGGTGCTCTTTGGGCCCAATATGCGCAACTTTCGAGACTCCGTGGAGGTGCTCCTGGGCCGAGGCGGCATTCAGGTGACCTCGCCTGAGCAGCTTCAGAAGGTGGCGTGTGAGCTCTTGGCGCGCCCCGAAGAAATCGAGCACCTGGGCTCGATGGCCAGGGCGGCAGTGCAGAAGGTGCGAGGGGCCTCCGAGAGGAATGCGCAGGCTCTATTGCGCCTAGCGCCGCGCCGTACGCTTCACTCGTAGCGGGCCACGGCCCCGAGCAGCTCCGCGCGGACCGCGTCTCGAAGCTGGGGCGGCTCCAGCAGCTCGGCGTGCTCGCCAAAGCCCAAGACCCAGCTGATGATCTCAACCCCACCCTTCACGGTCATCGTGAACTCGATGCCGCCCTCCACCTTCTTGATCTTCTGAGTGGGGTGCCACTTGCGTCGCTTCACGAACCGCACGACTCGGTCTGCGAAGAAGATGCGCACGGTGATCTCATCGCCACCGATGAGTCCAAAGTTGCCGTCCACCAGTTGGTGGGGCTCGTAGTCCTCGGGGTACTCGAAGCGGTCATTACGTTGCCAGTCAACTTGCCGAAACCCGTTAAGGGCGAAGGTGCGTACCGCGCCCGCGTGTTCACTATGCCCCGCTAGGTACAGCCCCTTCTTGTAGACCAGCAGCGTGTAGGGCTCCAGCATGAAAGTCTTCTTGCCCCGACCGACGCTGGTATGACGTGCCTCTAGCCGGTCTTCACGGATGAGCGCCGTGATGATGTCATTCACATCCTCTATGCGGCCTTCGTAGATGTACGGCGCTTCGTTGACATTGAAGAGCTTGCGCTCGAGGTTTCGTGCCGCAACAAAGTCCTTTCGTTTGAGCGTGGCTCCGAGCTGGTCGAAGATCTCGTCGAGGTCCTCCTTAAAGCCGGTGCCCTCAAGGAAGTCGAAGACCCGCCGAGACAGGTACAGCGAGGTCATCTGGCTTGTTGTCAGCCGCAGGTAGGCCTCCCGTGTGCTCGGCATCAGCCGCCAGATCTTCTGCCTGCCCTCACGGTCGTCATACAGCCGCTCGCCCGTATCTTCGAGCGCCCGGAGGTAGCGGATTGCGGTGCGCACGCTGATCCCGAGGCGCTCCGAGATCTCGTAGACCGTGGCTCCGCCCGTGGAGTTCAAAAAGGCCCGTACCTGGTCCAGACGGCGCGCAGGAGCATATCGGCCGGTCTTCTTCTGCATGCCCCAAAGCTAACAGCTTTGCCCAGTTTTGTCAGAGTAAGCCGTAAAATGGTTGCAGTGAAAGACAGCAAAGAAGTGAAAAGCATTAAGAATTTCGGACTCCTGTACATCATCACCGTGGCCGCGCTTGTGGTCGCCTGTGACGTTCGTGACTTCCTACCGATCCCCTCTATTGGCGTTATTGAGCCTCAGGAGGAGACCGTAATTGGCAACCCAGCTTACTTTGAGTTTGATGCGAAGAACTGGGACATCGAGGCGGCGGGAATGCGCCGAGATGGCGCCGGCTACTTCGTGATCATTCTGCAAGATGGCTGTCAAACCCCCGGCCGCTTGATCCCGTTTGAGCAAGGATATGTGCACCTCGCCAACGGGGCCTATCAGGCTCAGGTTCATCTTGAGCCCGGAAGCTACGAGATCTGTGTTCAGGTCGCCGATGGAAACCATCGCGCGCTCGAGCTCTTTGAGACGGTGAAGATCGTCGTTGTGAAGTGAGCCTCGCGCGCCCCCTAGCGGGCGCTTTCCCTGACCCAGGCTGGGCAGGGCCCCCACGATGTCGTACGATGTAGGCGTGCTTTCGTCGTATACTGCGCGCATGTCCTCCGCGCGCGTCCTGATCCCCTCACTGCTTTGTCTTGTCGTGGCGGGGTGCACGGGCGCCGAGCCGCCCATGGTGGGCTGCTTGGGCGACAGCCAGTGCGAGACCGGGGAGGTCTGTCAGGACGGCGCCTGCCTGCTACCTGCCAAGCTTGACTGCGTAGAAGGCGGCTCCTTGCAATCCAGCCTGCTCGTCGAGCCCGCTCCGCTCGATTTTGGCGTGGTCGGCACCGAACCCGTGGTGCGCAGCATTACCATCGGCAACCTGGGCACCTGTAATCTTCAGGTGGTGCGGGCCGAGATTGAGGGCGGCGCCAACAGTCGCTTCGTATGCGCGGGTTGCATCGAACGCACCTTCCCCCTGCGTGTCTTCCCCGGCCGCGGCATTCGTCTCGATATGACCGTGCAGCCAGGTGAAGCCGGGCTCCTTGAGGACCGCCTCTTCCTCGCCACCAACGACTCCGACAACCGTGAGTTCTATCTCGACCTCAAGGCGGACTCCACGGGGCAACCTGCCTTGCGCGTGGACCCCTTGTCCTTGGAGTTTGGTTTTGTGCCCGCAGGGGGCATCGGCGAGCGCGTGGTGCAGGCCATCAACGCCAGCGAGGGTTCGGCCAACCTTGAGGTGATGAGCGCCGAGATCGAGCCCTCAGATAGCCCCGCCTATACCGTCGCGCCCATGACCCTATTGCCGGTGAGCCTGGCTCCGGCCCGCCTGGACGCCAGCGCCCGCGCCGCGTTCACGGTGCGTTACCAGCCGCCCGAGGAGATGTCCTATGCCGCGGACTTGGTGATCACGCCGAAGTATGCAGCGCCAATTCGTA